>Ga0180429_10002837_pt1 | contig 14175 bp, 9 predicted proteins | sample SS_ome_FD_132428 | JGI IMG/M metagenome (GOLD analysis project Ga0180429, IMG submission 132428) | Hypersaline lake sediment archaeal communities from the Salton Sea, California, USA - SS_1_S_1 metaG | ecosystem: Environmental > Aquatic > Non-marine Saline and Alkaline > Hypersaline > Sediment ...
TCCGTTATATGCCAGGGTAATGCAGTGGTCGCGCCACCGCCATGCCGAGCGTTATCTTGCCGGCCTGAGTTTTTCCGAGTCATCATTTTTTCCAATTCCGCCTGATGTGATGCTCGCACCGATGAGTCTTGCCCAGCCTGGATCGGCATGGCGCTTTGCGACAGTGACAACTATTGCCTCGGTACTGGGTGGATTGTTTGGTTATCTTATCGGGCTGTTTGCGTTTGAAATGATTGAGCCTGTGTTGCATGACATGGGCTATTACGAAAAGTTTCTTAAAGCCCAGGCATGGTTTGATGAATGGGGCTTCTGGGCGATTTTCATTGCCGGTTTTTCACCTATACCCTATAAAATATTTACTATTTCTGCCGGTGTGATTTCGATGGCATTTTTACCTTTTGTACTTGCGTCTCTGATTGGACGTGGTGCGCGCTTCTATCTGGTGGCGGGCTTAATGGCCTGGGGTGGAGAAAAGATGGAAAAGAAGCTGCATCAGTATGTCGATCTGCTAGGCTGGTTAACGGTTATTGCTGCCGTAGCTGTTATCTATTATGTGAAGGCATGACGAAACAACAGTTACGATTAGTCTTTTCTGTTCTGATCTTATTATTTCTTGCTGCATGTACAAGCAGCTGGAGAGCGCCTGTATCTTCTTATTCGCATTCTCAACAGCCTGCCATTCAAACACATCAAAAACTTCCGGCGAAAATCAATGGCAGGTTCTACAAGGTACGACCAGGTGATACCTTATATTCAATTTCCTGGCGTACGGGTCATGACTGGCAAACGCTGGCTCGCTGGAATAACCTGAAATCTCCTCACAAAATATTCGTTGGTCAGATTGTTCGTGTGGTGCCACGTGAGAAAAAAGTGGTACGTAAAACTCAAGTTACAAAGAAAAAGACCGTAAATAATGCAGCAAAGCCAGTTTCGCGTTCGACTGAAAAAAAGCTTGTTAGTAAAACAAAAACCAAAACGGCTTTTAAAAGTAAACTCTATTGGCGCTGGCCTGCCAACGGTCGGTTGCTCAAAACCTATAAACGGGGTGACGTCACACGTAAAGGTATTGTAGTATCAGGAACAACTGGGCATTCGATACTTGCTGCAGAAGCCGGTAAGGTTGTATACAGTGGTAGTGGACTGATTGGTTATGGTCAGCTTATTATTATAAAACATAACAATAAATACCTGAGCGCCTACGGATACAACAGCAAGCTGTTGGTTAAAGAAGGTGAGTGGGTTGCCAAGGGAACAAAAATAGCGCTGATGGGTAATAATAATTCCAAGCCCGCACTGCATTTTGAAATAAGAAGAAATGGTGATCCTATCAATCCGGTTGCAGTTTTACCAAAGAGGAAATAGTGGAGACTAAGAGCTTATGGCTCCTAAAAGCAGTGATGATGAAGATGATATAGTCCTCATGGATGAAGATACAGATACCTCAATTATTGCAGAGGTAGAAACCAGTGACAGCGAGCTTGCACCCGATAGTGCACGTGTTTCGAATAGCGTCGAAGCAGCTGAACCGGTCCAACCAAAAACCAGCTCCCATTCTGCTGAAGGCGTTCTTGATCCCACACGCCTTTATCTCAGTGAAATTGGTGCTTCCAAGCTATTAACGGCCGAAGAAGAAGTTCATTACGCACGTCTTGCACAAAAAGGGGATGCAGCCGGCAGGCAGCGGATGATCGAAAGTAACCTGCGACTAGTTGTAAAAATTGCACGTCGTTACATGAACCGTGGACTGGCACTACTTGATCTTATTGAGGAAGGCAATCTTGGCCTGATCAGGGCGGTTGAAAAATTTGACCCTGAAAGAGGTTTTCGCTTTTCAACCTATGCTACCTGGTGGATACGCCAGACCATTGAGCGTGCCATCATGAACCAGACCAGGACCATTCGTCTGCCTATTCATGTTGTCAAGGAAATCAATGTCTATCTGCGTGCTGCGCGACAGCTCAGTCAGACCATGGATCATGAACCGACTGCCGAGGATATTGCCGAGCTTCTGGACAAGCCTATCAGTGAAGTCAAACGCATGTTTGGTCTCAATGAGCGGGTAACTTCTGTTGATGTGCCTTATGGCAAAGATGCAGAAAAACCTTTGCTGGACAGTATTCCTGATGAAATGGCGAAAGACCCCACCGAAACTTTACAAAGTGACGGCTTAAACGCTCATCTTGATCGCTGGCTGGGCAAGCTTAATGACAAGCAGCGTGAAGTGGTAGAGCGTCGCTTCGGGTTGCATGGCTATGAAAATTCTACGCTTGAGCAGGTAGCCAATGAACTGGGTGTTACCCGTGAGAGGGTAAGGCAGATTCAGATTGATGCATTGAGACGCCTGAGGAATATCCTGGAGCAGGACGGGTATTCGATCGATACTATTTTCAAGTAATGTCCTTACTGGACCAGTGTTTCTAAACTGGAATCAACGCTGCCATTACATTCCTGTCTTCTGATAACAGAATATTCCAGGTTCTACAGGCTGCAGGCGTATCCATGATTTCAAAACCAATGTTGTTCTCATAGAAATACATCAGTTGCTCATCATCCGGAAAGACCAGTGTTTTACCCGTACCAATAATGATCATTTCAGCATCTCCAATCAGTTCAGAAGTGAAAATACTGGTATCCAGTGCTGAGATGGATGAGATGCCCCAGGTCTGCGGATCTTTCCTCGGATAAAAAAAGTGACTGCCAGCAAAACCTTGTCCGCGCAGTTTAAACTGTCCATCGCCATAGGATGAAATGGACCAGGCGGCAGAATTTTCGGTAAGTGAAAGTTTCATGCTGCAAAGTATATTGATTTTACGCTTTCTTGGGTATCCTGATTGACTCAGACCCCGTGAGTCAGGTAGCTTATAGCGTTTTTTAAGCAAGCAATCTCGTCAGCGCCCAGAGGCTCGAAGTGTCTACACCGGAAATGGATGAATTTCGCCGTATCAAACGGCTCCCCCCGTATGTTTTTGCCATCGTCAATGAGCTCAAGGCGGAGGCGCGCAGTCGGGGTGAAGACATCATCGACTTTGGCATGGGTAATCCCGACCAGCCAACGCCCGAACATATTGTAGATAAACTGGTTGAAGCTGCCCAGCGCAAGGATACCCATCGCTATTCCATGTCAAAAGGCATCCCTCGTCTGCGACGTGCCATGGCGAACTGGTATAAGAATCGTTATGACGTGGATCTTGATCCGGAAACCCAGATAATTTCGACGATTGGTTCCAAAGAGGGGCTGGCCAATCTCGCTCTGGCGACCATGGGGCCCGGAGATTCAGTTCTGGTACCGAACCCGGCCTACCCGATTCATCCTTATGGTTTTATTATCGCCGGTGCTGATGTGCGACATGTGCCGATGCATTCGGAAACGGAGTTTTTTGAAAAGCTGGTTGAAGCGATCAAGGATTCCTGGCCCCGGCCCAAGATGCTGGTGTTGAATTTTCCCGGTAACCCAACGACACATTGTGTTGAGCTTGATTTTTTTGAGCGGGTTGTCGATATTGCACAACAATACAATATCTGGGTGATACATGACCTGGCATATGCCGACATCGTATTTGATGGTTACAAGGCGCCTTCGATATTACAGGTGCCCGGCGCTGAAGATATCGCCGTAGAGTCTTATTCACTATCCAAAAGTTACAACATGCCCGGTTGGCGTGTTGGTTTTATGAGTGGTAACAAAACACTTATCGCTGCCCTCGGCAGAATCAAGTCCTATCTTGATTACGGCACATTCACACCAATCCAGATTGCCGCGATCACCGCCCTGGAAGGTCCCCAGGACTGCGTTAAGGAGATCTGTCAGATGTACCAGAATCGTCGTGATGTGCTTTGCGACGGTCTTAACGCTGTGGGCTGGAAAGTGGAAAAACCCAAGGCAACCATGTTTCTGTGGGCTCCCATACCTGAACATTATCGTGAAAAGGGCTCACTGGAGTTTTCCAAGAAATTGTTGTCAGAAGCCAAAGTTGCGGTGTCTCCGGGCATTGGCTTTGGTGAATATGGCGATGGCTTTGTGCGCTTTGGTTTGATTGAAAATGAACATCGTACCCGTCAGGCAGTTCGCGGTATCCGTGAAATGTTTAAAAATGACGGTTTGTTATAGTTTTTAAGGAGTATGACATTGGATCCAGTTAAAGTCGGCTTGTTGGGCCTGGGAACTGTTGGCGGCGGCACGTTGAACGTGTTAACACGTAATGCTGAAGAAATTGCCCGCCGTGCAGGACGCGATATTCAGATTACACATGCAGCAGCCAAAGCTTATGACCCCGATGGCCTTTCAGGCCTGGACAAAGTCGAAGTGGGTGATGATGCGTTTGCCGTGGTTAAAAATCCCGAGATCGATATCATTGTCGAACTGATTGGTGGCTATTCTCCAGCCAGGGAACTGGTGCTCGAGGCCATTGAAAATGGCAAACATGTTGTCACAGCCAACAAGGCACTTATTGCCATGCACGGTAATGAAATCTTTGAAGCGGCTGAGAAAAAAGGCGTTATGGTGGCCTTTGAGGCTGCTGTCGCAGGCGGTATTCCCATTATCAAGGCCGTTCGTGAGGGACTTGCTGCCAACAAGATTGAATGGGTTGCAGGCATCATCAATGGCACAGGTAATTTCATTCTGACTGAAATGAAAGACAAGGGACGTGAGTTCGCTGATGTGCTGAAAGAAGCCCAGGCACTGGGTTATGCAGAAGCTGATCCTACTTTTGATGTGGAAGGTATTGATGCTGCTCACAAGTTGACCATACTCGCATCGCTGGCATTCGGTATCCCGTTGCAGTTTGATAAAACCTATACCGAGGGTATTGGAGCGATAGAACCCCAGGATGTGACTTATGCAGATCAACTGGGATATCGCATCAAACATCTGGGAGTCACTCGTAAAACTGACAAAGGTATCGAGCTGCGCGTACATCCGACGCTGATTCCTCATCGCCGCCTGATCGCCAATGTTGATGGCGTGATGAATGCCGTGCTGGTCAAAGGTGATGCTGTTGGTCCGACACTTTATTACGGGGCAGGAGCCGGGGCAGAACCTACTGCTTCAGCCGTGGTTGCTGATATTGTTGATATTGCCCGAGTATTAACGGCAGATCCCAATCATCGTGTGCCTCATCTGGCATTCCAGCCCAGTCATCTGTCTGATACCCCCGTTCTGACAATGGATGATGTTGAAACAGCCTACTATTTGCGACTGTCGGCACAGGACAAGCCAGGTGTCATTGCGAAAATTGCAGGCATTTTGGGGGATCTGGGCATCAGTATCGAAGCCATCCAGCAGAAAGAACCGGTTGAAGGTGAACCCACTGCCAACCTGATTATGCTCACACAACCGGTGCTAGAGAAAAGTATGCGCCAGGCTATCAGCGATATCGAAGCCATGGATTCGATTGAAGGCAAGGTTGTCATGATACGTGTTGAATATCTGGATAGCTGACCATCGCCCAGGATATATCAAAGCCGGTTTGTCATTATATTCTTCCCGGGCTGGCACAGGTCGTCAGCACTCTGCCGCAAATTGCAAACCAGGGATACGACGCGCTTGAGCGGGGTTTGAGCAGAGCGTCGCTCACCTCGTTTGAAGCCAGCTACGAAAACTTGCTGGCAGAACTTTTTGAACTGGATATTGATTCGACTAAAACGGACGTTCCAACCGGTGCCATTCTGGCCTCAAGGCTTTTAGCCGGTAAGCCATTGCATACGACTCACTGGCTACGGGCTGTTCCGGTATACCTGGTTCCGGATCGTGACAAGTTGCTTTTACACCAGATGGAAAAGGCAGCTGATTTTCCAGAAGAGCGCTTTTCAAGACGAATTGCTGACGAGCTACTCGGTATTTTTGATGATTTGTTTGCAGAAATTCTCATTGATGACATGTCAGGTTGGCTGTTTGCTCTTAAACAACCGGCACGAATCACTACCTCGTCCATAAACGAGGTATCCGGAAAAAATATCGAACACTTTCTTCCCGCCGGCCAACAGGCCTCCCAATGGATAGCTGTCTTCAATGAAATACAGATGATTTTGCATGCTGCAGATTCGACTGAATATGGATTTAATGCCTTGTGGTTTGAGGGTGTCGGATCATTACCTGAAATCAGTTCAATAAAGAAGCTAGGCACGATCGGTAATGAAAACCTGTTTCAGGCTATGGCTGAATACAGTCGGGCTGAGCACCATGATGACTTAAGCGATATCAGAGGATGGGCTGAGGGACTGGAGAGGCTGATCATCAGTGATATGAACCTGCTTGAGGCGATCAACGAAAAGTCTGAAGAAAAGTTGCAGCAGGCAATACGAGCAGCGGACATTCAATTTTCCCAAATCCTGTCGCTACTGGACGAGGGGCGACTGTCACAGGTTGAATTCTATGCTGTCAATGGTAGCCGTTATTCCATTAGCAAGGCAGGTATGCTGTCATTTTTACAGAGAAGAAAAAAACTCCCGGATCTGTTTTAGACAAAAAATAATCTGAAACATTTTTTCAGACTTTCTCTGTTTACCTTTCCTGTCAACCAAGGCGCGAAGCTAGAAACTCAGGCCGATATCAGTAGCTTTGATAATTATCAAAGACAGTTTCCTGCCAACTTTTTATTATTTGAAGTCCATGGAAAATCCAACCATGGAGATAAGTGTAATTTATAAGCCGGATAAGATTTATGACGACTAGCCTCCCGTCATTTTTATCCGGCTTTTTTTTGTCTCGTGGTTGAGACTCAAATCGCGGGCTCTCTTTGCTCTACACCAAACTATCAGCAGATGATAGGATGGCAACTCCTGTGAATTTCATAAAAAGACTATGCATAATGTGCCGACAGGTAGCGGAGTGAGGGAATGATAAGAATATTTGGACATTACATGTCTAAATTATTTCTTTTACTTATTCTTGTCGAATACATGGTCTGTCATGCCAGTCTCTATGCTGGCGCCAAACTGAATAGTTACTACCTGGGTTCAACATTATCGGTTAATCCTGATGCCTTGCATTCCCAGGCAGCGATATTCGCTCTGAGTATCGTGCTTTCAATGACATCGGTTGGTCTCTATCAGCGCGGACAGATCATGGGGCCTTCGATGTTGCTGAAAATGGCGGTCGCATTTTTATTTGCATCATTGTTGCTGGTCATTACTTTTTTTATCTTTCCCGCCACCTATTCTGGCCGGGAGATTCTTGCCTGGGCCATGGCAAGTTCATTTATTGGCTTATCAGCTTTTCGCAATCTGTTTTTTCATATCGCCGGTGCCCAGGCGCAAAGAAGACGTGTGCTTGTTGTGGGAACAGGAAAAAATGCAGGTTTAATCAGTGAACTTGAAGAGCAATCTGAAACATTTCACGTTGTCTCCTACATGTATGTGAAGGACAAGGAACTGGTTATTCCATTTAAAAACCATATGCCAGAAGACTGGATACTTACCGACTATATCTTTGACCAGGAGATTGATGAAATCGTTATTGCAGTAGATGATCGTCGAAAAAAATTGCCTTTAAAGGAGATACTGGATTGCAAGATGATGGGAGTTGAAGTGCTTGATATGCTGGGTTTCCAGGAAAAGGAACTCTTCAAGATAAGCATTGACCATCTGCATCCGAGCTGGATTTTCTTTTCCACCGGTTTTCGTCTCAATTTTCTTTCCCGTATGGTGAAACGGATATTTGATATTGTCATCAGTCTTATACTGCTTGTTGTGATGTCTCCTGTGATGTTACTGGTGGCATTGGCCAGTCTGATTGAATCTGGCTTTAAAGCACCCGTGTTTTACCACCAGGACCGGGTTGGACTGAACGGTAAAATTTTCAGTCTCCATAAATTTCGAAGTATGGTGCCTGATGCCGAAATCGATGGGCAGGCTCAATGGGCACAAAGCAATGACATCAGGGCCACTGGCCTTGGCAGGTTTATCCGCAAGACCCGTATTGATGAATTGCCTCAACTGGTCAATATTCTGAAAGGGGAAATGTCCATCATAGGGCCAAGGCCAGAGCGTTTACAATTTGTAAAACACCTGAAACAGACTATCCCGTTTTATGATGAGCGACACAGATACAAACCGGGTCTGGCAGGTTGGGCGCAGCTTCGATATCCCTATGGTGCATCGGATGAAGATACCCGTAAAAAACTTGAGTATGATCTTTATTACATTAAAAACGCCAGTATTTTTCTGGATTTCGTTATTTTGATCGAGACCATTGAAGTCGTTATCTGGGGTAGAGGGGGGCGTTAACCACAGCCTCATGCCATATTGATATGCAAAATATTTCAGCAATAGGATATTTACTGACGGGATTGTTTTTCCTGGTTCTGGCTTTTTTACTGGCTATCAACTGGCAAAAAAAGCTTCAGGGAATCATTCTCCTCATCGCATCAGTTTTGACGTCAATATGGGCTGGATTGATCGCCTGGCAACTGGTTCACAACAATCTGCACAGCCATGTCATCTGGATAGCCGAATCCCTGAGAAGCCTCGGCTGGCTGGCACTGCTTGCCTATTTGCTGTGGGACCTGTTTACACAAAACAACAATTCAAAAAAATGGCTCAAGATACTAACCGGCCTTTTTGTTTTTCTGTCTGTTTTACAACTATTTCCCTATGAAATACTGATCCTTGATCATCTCGCCCTGGATTTTGCTTATCTTAATGATTTACGCATCGTTTTTTACCTGACACTGTCAATCATTGGTATCTCCCTGGTAGAGCAGTTTTTTCGCAACACCTCGACAGAAACCCGTTCGATTATCAAATATCTTTGCCTGGGTTTAGGTCTCGGCTTTTTTTACGATTTTTATCTTTATGCCGATGCCTTGCTGTTCAAGCGTATTGATCCGCTGATCTGGGAATCCCGGGGAGCGATAAATGCACTGATTGCTCCCCTGGTTGCTGTTTCTGTGCGGCGCAATCCAGACTGGTCCTTAACGGTATTTGTATCCAAACAGGTTGTATTCCATACCACGGGTATTCTGGGTGCCGGCATCTACCTGTTGGCGATGGCCTCTATAGGTTATTACATCAAGTACTTTGGTGGTGAATACGGTGATTTTTTCCGTATTGTATTTTTTGCCTCAGCCATCGTTATGCTTTTTATCCTGATTTCATCAGGTCAATTCAGGGCAAAGCTCAAGGTTTTTCTCAACAAGCACTTTTTCCAGTATCAATATGATTATCGTGATGAATGGCTGAATCTTATCAATAGTCTTTCCGCGTTTGATGATTCAAAGTCCCTTTATCAACGCGTCATCATGGTGATGTCCGGTATCATGGACAGTGCTAATGGCAGCCTGTGGAAATGCCGGGATGAAGGTTGTCAGTGTATTGCGACGACCAATAGCAGGGAAATGAAAATTGAACCAGGCCAGTGGCGCAATACACTGGCATTTCTGAATAAAACAAACTGGATTATTGATACTGATGAATACAAGGACAATCGTTCAGTCTATGAAAATCTGCAACTACCGGAGCCGGCTGTCAGTAATGAAGCTATATGGCTGATTGTACCTTTGATACATGAGGAAAAGGTACATAGCTTTGTAACCATATCGCGTTCTGCTTCGATCAAGAACCTCAACTGGGAAAACCGTGACCTTCTGATGATGGCAGGAAGGCAGGCTGCGAGTTATATGGTGCTGGAAGAAGCAGCCAATGCACTGGCACAAGCCCAGCAGTTTGAGGGCTTTAACCGTTTATCGGCCTTTGTGATTCACGACCTGAAGAACCTGATTGCCCAGTTATCCCTGGTTACCAGCAATGCAGCACGCCATAAACATAATCCGGCCTTCGTTGATGATGTTATAGTCACTATCGAAAATTCAGTTGGCAAGATGAATCGTTTGATGTTGCAATTAAAATCTGCCGGCATTAACGAGAAACGTCAGGCTGTTGATATCGTAAGTGTTGTAGAAGAAGTGATTAATGAAAAGCAACGCCAGTTACCAAAACCCCGGTTACTGAATTTATTAACCAAAAGCGTTCCATTAAAGGCAGAGACCGAGCGTCTTTCTGCTATTATCGGTCATATTATCCAAAATGCTCAGGATGCTACACCTGATCATGGTTCAGTTGACGTGTTGATCGAAGAATCTGGAAATTATCTACAGTTAACAGTGCGTGACAATGGTTCAGGAATGGATGAGTCATTTATTCAAAAGCGCCTGTTCAAGCCGTTCGATACCACGAAAGGACTGACAGGAATGGGAATCGGGGCATATGAATGCAGGGAGTTTATACAAAGTATGAATGGTGAAATAGAAGTTGAAAGTGAGCCAGGCCAGGGCACTGATTTCGTCATCAGAATACCTGTTGATATCGAAAAATTTCATCATGGTGAAGAGATTGGCTAATTCCAAACAGAATCTGCTGGTTGTAGAAGACGACCCTGGTCTGCAGGCCCAGTTACGCTGGGGTTTTGAAAACTTTGAAGTCGTAACCGCTGAAAACCGTGAAGAGGCCATAGCTGCCTTGCGACGTTATGAGCCAGCTGTTGTTACGCTTGACCTGGGGTTGCCGCCTGATCCGGGAGGCGTAACCGAGGGATTTGCCATCCTGCAGCAGATTCTTCAGTTAAGCCCTGAAACAAAGGTCATTGTTGTCACCGGTCATGACGATAAAAACAATGCGGTCCAGGCTATTGGCATGGGTGCATTTGATTTTTATGAAAAACCCATTGATCCACAACTGCTGAATATTGTCGTAGAACGTGCTTCCAGGGTTCATGCGCTTGAGGCCGAAAACCGCCGCCTGGAAGCGTCCGTTCAATCGCCGCTTGATGGTCTTATTGCTTCCAGTCCTGAAATGCTTAAAGTCTGCCGTACCATTGAAAAGCTGGCACCAACTGATGTATCAACACTGATCCTGGGTGAGAGTGGTACCGGCAAGGAAGTGTTGGTCAAGGCCTTGCATAAGCTGAGCGACCGATCAGAGAAACGCCTGGTAGCTATCAATTGTGCTGCCATTCCCGAAAATTTGCTGGAAAGCGAATTGTTTGGTTACGAAAAAGGCGCTTTCACCGGTGCAAATAAGACGACACCGGGTAAAATTGAAATGGCCGATGGCGGCATACTTTTTCTCGATGAAGTTGGTGACCTGCCTTTGCCCTTGCAAGCCAAGTTGTTACGCTTTTTACAGGAGCGAGTTATCGAGAGAGTAGGAGGGCGTCATGAAATACCTGTTGATATCCGGGTCATATGCGCAACCCACAGGGATCTTAAACAACTGATAGCCGATGGTGATTTCAGGGAAGATCTTTACTACCGGATTAATGAAGCGACCATCAAGGTGCCACCCCTGAGAGAGCGTCTTGGTGATGCAGTTGTGCTTGCCAAGGCTTTCCTGGAAAAATTTTCCAAGCAGTTAAAACTCAATGTTAAGGGTTTTTCTCCCCAGGCTATTCGGGGAATCGAGTCCTATAACTGGCCGGGCAACGTGCGTGAACTTGAAAACCGTGTGAAGCGGGCCGTCATCATGGCTGATAATCAGTTGGTGAATGATGAAGACATGGAATTCGAAGAAGTCGATACCAGCGAAAGCGAGCCATTTAACTTGCGAGAAGTTCGTGATGCGGCTGAATTGCGAGCAGTACAACGAGCCTTGTCGCAAACCGACTCAAATATTTCCAAAACTGCTGAATTACTCGGGATTACTCGACCGACACTCTACAATTTACTGAAAAAATTCAACATGGATGTCGCTGACAAGGATTAAAACAGATGCCTCGTTTGCGCCATGTTTTAATCTTATGCCTGATGCTGCAGCTTCTGGTTGCTAATGCTCAAACTGTTGCAAATACATCCTCTCAATCGGTCAATGAACTCAAAGACCAGCTTTTGCAAGACCCTGCTAATCTTGAAGCAAGACTTCAACTGAGTTCTGCTTATCTGGTTGCGGGACACCTGGTTTCCGCGGAAAAAGAACTGCTGTTAGCCCAGCGTTTGGGGGCGCCGCTTGAAGACGTGGCTGAAAAGCTCCTGGGTATATATATTACCCAGCGCAAGTACGACAAAATTACAAAATATCTAAACCAGCATGAAACAGATATACCATCGCTACAGGCAACATTTTATGCTTACGAAGGTTTTATAAAACTGTCACAACAGAAAAATGATGAAGCGCGTCAGTTGTTTGACAAAGCACGTGAACTTGATAAGAACAATATTCGTGCTGTACTGGGTATGGCCAGCTACCATGCCGTAGAAAGTCATCAGGATGCAGCAATAGAACTGCTTTCACAGTATTTGGATCATGATGCTGATAATCTTCAGCTACTCCTTTTCAGGGCAGGTCTGTGGCGTCAAACTGGCAATCTTGATGCGGCTGAAAGAGACTATGCCAGTATCCTGAAAGTTAATCCTGAGCATAACCAGGCGAACCTGGCCATGGCATTGCTGAATGTTTCCAGAAGAAAACCTGATGCTGTATTGGCGGCGCTTGAAAACTTCCCGGAGCACTTGCTAAAAAGTCCGATTGTTCAATATTTGCGTGGCCTGTCCTGGTACTTAAAAAAGGACTATGACACCGCAGAGAAGTATTTGCAGGAAGTGTTAGTCAATGTGCCGGGTCACCCGCAGACACACCTGCTATCCGGCATTATCTATTATCATCGAGAAAACTGGCAACAGGCCGAGGATCATTTATTCCGCGCCAATCAATCTTTCAGGAACAATCCCAGTATCGTCAAACTGCTTTCAGCAACTTACCTGAAAATAAGCAAACCTGAAAAAGCAGAAAAACTGTTACTCAATTTACTGCACTCGATTGAAACTGCTGATGCCCAGGTTTATTCCCTGCTGGGCGCTGTTTATCTGCAGATGAAAAACAATAACAAGGCCCAGGCCATGTTTACCCGTGCTGTGGAAATTGCTCCTGAACAATCAGACTTCAAGGTGCAACTTGCTTTTGGATTGCTGGCAGAAGGCGATACCAGCAAGGCTATTACTGAGCTTGAATCTGCAGTTGACCTCGGTGAAGAGAAAATCCAGACCGAAACGTTGTTGATATTGTCTTATCTGAAAGCGGGCAATACGAACAAGGCTATTGCGCTTGGCAAAGATATGCAGGCTAAATACAGCAATAGTCCGCTTCCTTATAACCTGACAGGACTTGCATACATGGCGGCTGGTAAATACAAGCTTGCCGATGAGGCGTTTTCCAGGGCGTTGCAAAAAGATTCAAAGTTCGAAGTGGCGGCACTGAATCGCGCCAAAAATGCACTGCTTTCAGGCGATCACAATAACGCCGAAAAATTATTTGAAGATGTGCTCAAAATCAATAGCGATAACATAACTGCCTTACTGGCTTTAGCAGAACTGACTGCAAAACAGGAGCATTCGGATCAGCGAATCAGTTACCTGCAAAAAGTTCTCGATTTACAACCTGGTAATAACATCGCGATTACCGCTATGGCTGAATACTACCTGAGAAAAAACCAGCCATTAAAGGCGTTGTCGGTTCTTGAAGGTCTTTCAGAAAAACAGGCGGCAACTGCAGATGTGTTGAAGCTAAAGGGTATAGCGCAGTTTGAAGCCGGCAGAAACGCAAAGGCAATTACCATTTTTGAACAGTTGGTTGCTGTTTCAGCAGAAAACCCGCAAACAAATTTTTTGCTTGGTCGAGCCTATCTTCGTGCCAACCGGCTTGCAGAAGCCAAAAGACATTTCACTACTGCAAGCAAAGCAGATCCTCAATATAAGCACGCCATGCTCTGGATTGCACTGGGTGAAATAGCCTTGAAAGAGAATAAGCTTGCGCAGGTACTGGAAATCACGGATTCATTATTGCAGGCAGGTCATGAACTGTCAGTGATACATGATTTGCGGGCGCTGGCTTTTCAGGCAAAAGGCCAAAAAAATAATGCGTTGATATCTTTCGAAAAGGCTTATGCCCAACAACCATCACGTCAACGTCTTATTCGGCTGGCCTCGTTTTACAATGCTCTGGGCAATGTTAATGAAGCAGACAGGATATTACGGGGATGGATTGAAAAGCATGCCGACGATGTTGACACGCAGATAATGCTGGCGGTATCCCTGCAGCAAAACGGACACAAAAGAAAAGCGATCAAGGTTTATGAAAAGGCCTTAACAGTTCAGCCGGATAATGCTGTGGTGATGAATAACCTGGCATGGTTATATCATGAAGTTGGTGATGGTCGGGCTTTAAATCTGGCAAACAAAGCTTATGAAA
>Ga0180429_10002838_pt1 | contig 14175 bp, 10 predicted proteins | sample SS_ome_FD_132428 | JGI IMG/M metagenome (GOLD analysis project Ga0180429, IMG submission 132428) | Hypersaline lake sediment archaeal communities from the Salton Sea, California, USA - SS_1_S_1 metaG | ecosystem: Environmental > Aquatic > Non-marine Saline and Alkaline > Hypersaline > Sediment ...
CGCCCGCTGTTGAAGTTTCACCACGGTCCCGGGTTCCTGCAGCACTTCAGCTTTTTCGACTTCTTTCCCTTTCGGCTTGGCGGTCTTCTCCGCTCCGTGAGCGAATGCAGTTGAAACCAGGCAGGACAATAACAATACCAGTAATGTTTGCTTAAGGTCTTTCATGTTTCCTCTTATAGTCTTTTTCCGCGGTTTTGCACCATGTATCGGCACGAAAAAACGCCCGTGCGCCTGTCTGCAAGCCCCTGACGCCCCCGTTTCCAAGGCGGGGTGATTTCACTTCTTACGCTTTTTCCTTGTCGCGGCGGCTGCCAGCGCCTCTCGCGAGGAGACGACCAGGACGCCATCCTGAATTTCAAAGCCCAGCTTACCGCCCGCCGCCGCCTCCAACACGCCCCGCAGCACCTTCTCCAGGGACCCGCCGGTCAGGCTGAAAGTGATCGTTTTCTTCATGTCGACGCCGGCGCCCTTCAGGTACAGCCAGTGTACCGCGATATTGATCCCGGTCTCGTCCCGCAGTCGCTTGAACACTTCAGACAGCGGCGTTTTATTGAACTCAACCTTGGCGATCTTTCGCTTCAGATCGTCGGGCGTGACCGGCGGTTCTGGTTTGGCGGTCGACTCCTTCGTCTCTACTATGGGATACATATTGAGTTTCAGACCGTCGAAGTACGCGATGCGATTGGGTATGGTTTTCTGTATTGTGTCTTTAAGTTTTTTGCTGATTCGTCCCGGTTTATATCGCAGCGCGAAATACATCAGATAGGTTTCGGCTATATCTTCTTGCCTGGGATAAGCCTTGGCGTAAGCGGAGATGAACTCGGGGTCTTTTTTCTGTGCGGCCAGCCAGCCCTTGGTCCCCGCGTGAGGTCTCTCCAGCGACGTATGTGACGCTTCGTGCCAAAAAGTTTCAGCCAGTATTCCCCCCTTCATATACGATTCGCCCATACCTGTATGGATCAAGAGGCCCTTGTTCCCTCCGCCAAAGGGTTTTTTCCCATCATGTATCGTTACTCTTTCGACATCTTTTCTCAAGGCGTAAGGCAACTGCCCAATTACGAGCAAATATTTCTTCGCCTCTTCAAATGCCCGTTTTTCACCAAATTCGGGATTCACCTGGACGATCATTGATTGCCCATCGTCAAACTTAGCGATAAACATGTAGGCATTGACGGGGCCCTTTTTTCCGGGTCGCCGGTCAAACATCCTCCGCTCCTGTCTTCCATTTGGAGTCAGGCTTTGGAAGGCGGACGGGTCTTCCGGAGTAATGATATTCCGGCTGACAAATATTGTTCCGCCAAAGGGCGGTTTGGCATGGACCGATGTGAAGATAAAGACAATGACCGCGCAGATGTAAGCCGCTTTTTTTATCATTTCAATCAAGCTCCCTTGTTAACTGGTAGAACGTCAGCGCGTCAAAATCCTTACAACTAATTGTTCAAATGTCCAATTCCGCCGGCGGTTGTCTAGCCCTGTTTCGGTGTGTGTGCGTTACTTATCGTCGTATTTGGCGATGAGGGAGTCGATTAAGTCCCAGTAAGTTTTTTCCGCCCGCTGCATGCAGTTGTTGGTGTAGTCGGTCAGGAATTTACCGGTATCGGCCGGTGAACGCTCGTGCATTTCCAGCGCTTTGGCTTCGATAGCGGCCTGTCCGGCGAAGAATTCCGCCTCCAGGGGATCGCGGACCGCTCTTAAGTCTCTGATGATGTCCTGGTATCGGTGATTGACCATGTTGTCAATCTGGGCGAACGCCCAGCGTGCTGATTTGCGGCTGAACTTGCGGCGGTCGTAGGTTCTCCACGAATCCGGGGTGTGGTCGACGCAGGCGTAAACCGGTACGAAGCAGCTTGTGTGTGGATTGTCGAAAAAGAACCATGCCACCCCGCCGATCGGATCGGGCAGCGACGCTCGCGATTGCGAGACGAATCCGTGCGAGCAGTCGCGGACTGCGATAGGGCGGTTGAATTTTATTTTGAGCAGTTTTTGCAGTTCGGCCGACGGGTACGGTGTCGCCAGGCGGCTTTTGCGCCAGGCGGGATGCCTTTCGGTGTCCAGGGGCGTGCCTTTGAACGTGGAGCGCATCAGCGCGATCACGTCGCGGACTTTCACTTTCTTTTCCGGTTTGATGGAAAACGGGTAGTCGGTGATTTGCGTTTTTAGCGTCCAGTTTCCCGAGGGGGCGAAGGTCTTGTGGAACATGTACAGGCGGTTACGAATAAACGCAGCCTTCAACGACCATCCGCCCTTGCGCGGGGTGTATGCCTCCTGCCAGATAAAGGGCTTACCGCTTTTCGGATCGTACCACCCGTTGTCGATGGCCGTCTGCTTGTAATTACCGCACGCCATGAAGTAATCGCCCCTGGAAAGGTCGATCTCGCGGATCCTGCTCAAGTTGGCCATGCAGAAAACACGATCGTCGGGGATACGCCTCGCCGCCCACACCGCCCCGGGCTTTCCGCTTTTGGGGTCCCATTCGCTTCCGACGCTGAATATCTCGAATACCCAGCATTCGGTGGTGTCGGCGATCGATAACGATTCGCCCTGGCTTTGGTACGAACCAAGAAAGCCGTATTTTTCGGCCAGTGCGCCCATTAGTTTTATCGCTTCGCGCGCCGTCTTTGTCCGCTGCAATGCGAAGACCTGGAGTTGCTCGATCGTCAGTATCGCCTTCTTACCGGGCCTGGTCGCCAGTTTTCCCTGCTGGGCGAGGGTGCTCTCGCCCATCGCCAACTGGTGTTCGTTCATAAACGGGTATCCCACGTGGAAGTAGGTGTAGGTCTGTCGAGCCTGCGGGACCTGTCCGATCTTCACCGGCGCCGCGGGTTTCTGTCCGGTGATATTCCAGAAGACATCCGCCATCGCGCCTTTTGGAAACTCCCGCCCGCGGATGACGGTGAGATTGGAGTCGAACATGCCGTCAGCCGTCTGGGAAGTAATTACAGAACCGTCCGCACTGGCCTTGGCGCCGACGACGATTACAGTGCATGCGCCCCCGCACGCGCCGGTAAAGAAACTTTCGGCCAATACCAAAGCGCAAACGGCGATTTTGACCTTCGCTGGGAGTCTCATGTCATATCCTTCCGGAGTGCAGAAGTCAGTCGATCGAAATCCATATTGCCTGTTACGAGCAGGTTTTCAAACCAATAGCCGAAGACAAAGAAAACGGTAAACGACGAATGTCAGCGATCGGCGGTCAACGGTCGGACGCGCCCATCATTTTCTTTAATTCCGGTTCGATTGCCCTGGCCCATATTTCGTGTCCCTTTTCGCTCGGATGCGTCGTGTCGGGCATCATCTCTTTTGACAGGAAGCCTTTTTCGTCGAGAAATTTCGGGCCGATGTCCAGGAACGAGACGTTCTTCATGCCTTTGAGCAAAGCGGGGAGGCGGGAGTTCAGTTCGATGATTTGCTTGCGGTGGGGGTGGTCTATCTTGCGCCTTCTCGGAAAGACGCCGAGGACCAGGACCTTCATTTCGGGGTAGAGGTCATTGAGTTTTCGAGCGACCGCCCGGACGCCATCAGCCGCCTGCCTGGGCGTGTCAGTGCCCCAGCAGATGTTGTTCGTGCCTATCAGGACGACGGCGCCTTTCGGCGACTTTTTCAGTTTCGGTAGATGATCCAGGCGCCACAGAACGTGTTGGGTGCGATCGCCGCCGAATCCCAGGTTGATCGCCTTGAGTGGTTCGAAGTATTTCTTCCAGACTTTGGCGCCGAGGCTCTCAAAGTTATGCGTGATCGAATCGCCGACCATCAACAGGTTGATATCGCCTTTGGACATCTGCCCGATGTTTTTGGCGTGACGGGCGAACCACCACTCGACGATGCGAGGTTGAGGCGTGACGGCAGGGTTTGGTTTCACCGGAGACCGCTGGACTCCTTCGGCTTGAGGGACCGAGAGAATCACGATGAATGCGATCAGAACTGAAATGAACGCAACAAGAACCGGCGGGAAACTTGATTTTGCCTGGGCGAGCGGACGGGGGGTGTCCGGGGCGCCGGGCGGGGGGCAGTGGTCTTTCATGATCTGTCACCTCGAATTCAGCGGATGTTAGGGATTATCGATTCGGTCGTCATTCTTACCCGAAAGGGCCCGTCAGGCCCCTCGGGGCCGGGTATTGGTTGCGGCGACTGACCGCCCGCAGCACTCGTCGCTGGCCGGAACGCATGCACCGGAGATACTATATTCCCAACTCTCGATGACATCAAACGCCGAGTTGCCTGGATGCTCAGGGCGAATCAGCCCGCATTTTCACCGTGTTTTTCCGCGAACTCCCATGAACTAATTAACCAACTGCGATTACACCCGTTTCCAAACTGCTTCGCACCGCCGCCTTTCTCCTTCCGGCGTCTAGATATCAGAGTTCGTCTGTTTACCTTTGTGCCCGCCTGAGACGACGAAGCTGTAAAGCGAAGACGCTTGACTAATCTCTTCGTGTCCGAGCCGTTAACCACTCGATCGCTGCGTCCGTTTCTTGTGAACTTTGCATCCTTTGTAGAAAGTGTCTACTTCCCAAAGCTAAATGAATAGATCTTCGATTCCCTGAGTTCAAATTTCAGCTTGATCTCTTTTCCTTCCAGCCTCTCCAGCGAGAACCCGTCTTTCCACTCGATCGCCGCGTCCGTGACGGTTTTCGTCACCAGTTCGCCTTTGCCCAATTGCTTCCCGTCTTTGTCGAAGACAGTTGTCTTCACGAAGCCCGACGGTACGATGTCGGCCGTTACGCATAGTTTGCCCGTTACGGCGGTGACGGGTCTGGTCGTCAGCGATCCGGTCTTGTTGCTTCCTCCGGCGATCTGCTCGTATCCGGCGAAACCGTCGGGGCGGAGCCTGGCCAGGCAGAAGAAACCGTTGCGCCAGGCCATGAAGCGGCCGTCATTGGCGCCGTAGTAGAGGATGATTTCATCTTTCCGGATGATCGGTCTGGCTGCGAAGATGCATCCCCAGTCGTAGTCGCCCATGCGGCGCGAGTTGGGGATCAGCGGTTGGCCCGGTTGGATGCGGTGCCATTTTTTGCTGTCGGGGCTCCAGGCCAATTCGCACCATTGTCGGCTGGCATGGATGTCGAAGAGTCCTACCAGGCCGATGTAGACGCCTGCGTGGGGGGCTACCGGCATGTCGTGGATCTGATGGCGGAGGTCGAGTCCTTCGATGGCGGGGGTGACTTTTGACCATTTGAGGAAATCGGGCGATTCGGAGCGGACCTTTCGGCGGTGTCCGGCGCGGCCGTAGCGGCCTGTGGTTTTCGCCCCGCCCCATCCGCGAGTGATCAGGACGTATTTCTTGAGGTTCTCATCCCACCATACCGCCTGGTTGGTGTCGCCGCGGTCGATGGGGCCTACGTTAATTCCCTTGCCCCAGCGGATACCGTCGGCGGAGAACCACACCATGCTCTTGGCGCGTTCGGGGTGGATGGCCTTGTAGCGTTTTTTTGGGTCCTTTTCATGGAGGTCCTTGAGGACGGCTACTCCGTGGGTGTATTCGAGGACGATGTTGTTTTTCTTGCTTCCGTTGAAGTCGATGACGCCGAGCTGCGGCTTGGTCCAGTTGATACCGTCTTTCGATGTTGCGTAGCACATACCGAAACCGCGTCGGCCTTCGCGCCAGTTTACCCACGCTCGTTTTTCGGACGCCAGGCCCTCGCCGGGGAAGTCGCCGCGGGCGCCGGAGCGGGTGAAGATGCTGTACCAGCATTTCCATATCTTTTCTTCTGCATCGTAAATGACGCTGCAATAGGGATTGTCGAATCGCGGTTCCCAGGGCTTGTCCTCTTTGAAGAGCGGATTGGCGGGATGTTTGTCGACGGCTCCGACGGTAAGCTCGACGTTGTCGGTCTTGTCGATTATGCGTGAATCGAGGACGAGGTGGCGGGAGCGTTTTGTTGCGGCGGTTTTCTCATCGGCGCGGGCGGCGGTGGTGGTGAGAGTGAAGCAGATCGCGGCTGCAGCCAGCAGGGTCGATGTGATATTCGACTTCCAATCACGTGCATCCATCATGATTCTCCTCGATAACGGTGTGGTAGTCGGCGATGTCGAACGCTCGCAGCCGTCGCGGGCCTGTGAGGTGATTCTAGTGTGTCGATGGGCGAACTCAACTGATTTGTAATGGGCGTACCTGGATTTCGGGGGCGTTCGGGGCAGATCATGCTGAGGCGTGAGTGGTGGCGAGGATTTTGATTTTGGCTTGGTTGCCTGAAAAGGCTTGAAACTCGTGGCAGAGTCGCTATTATGCTCGTTTGCGAAACCGCGATTTAGGCGGTTTCCGTGCTGCCCTGAATAAGGCAAGGCGCTCGAACGAGATTTGCGTTATTGGGGATTAGTGTAACGGCAGCACGACGGTCTCTGGAACCGTTAGTCAAGGTTCGAATCCTTGATCCCCAGTGCGTTGCGAGCCCCGAAGGCTTTCAGGTCTTCGGGGCTCTGTTATGGTTATTGGAAATCTGGATTCTGTGTGCCACTCAGCGTATTCGTCTGCGTTTCAAGGCGAGGAGCGCCCCAACGCCCAGCAGGATCATCGTCGCCGGTTCGGGCGTGAGGGTGATGTCGGACTCGGCGGTGAAACCTTGTGAGAAGTCGCTGATATTCGAGTTCATTTCCCATGTTATGTCAAAGATGACACCTTTGGGCCCGAACTGGCCGACCATACTCCCGCCCGTTACGGTGAAGTCGCCCGAGCCGATCAGTAGCGAGAAGGGCAGATTGAGGGTCTCTTCAACACTGAAAGCGCTGATATCGGCTGTCAGGAGCGTTTCGACAGTATTTGTGATGGTTATCGTACCGCCGGTGAAATCTGCGATAGCCTGCCCGGCGCTCGAGTTGTCGGCGGAGAGGACAGTGACCAGTGAGAAATCAATTCCTGCGAGTGTTTTCTGGGTGTTGTCCGACCGTTCCAGCACCAGATCGACTCCTTTTTGGGCGATGGTGAGCGTTCCCTGTGTTGGCGAGGGTTCAAAGAGCGTATCAACCGAATCGACGCTGATCTCATCGATGATTGCGGCGCCGCACAGCGATAGATGACACGATACAACCAGAGCTACGACAAGGACATTGGTGAACACTTTCATCTTCATCCTCCTCCGATCCCTCTGCGGGCCGGTTGCCCTCTGCACAGTAGTGGTTCGCCGGGCGGGGGCAGTTTGGGTTTTACGCGGGGATGCCTCACCTGTGGGCTGCCCGCGTTATGTATTGTCAGTCGGGGGCGCAGGTGCGCTGCCGACCGGTGTGTCTCGACAGGCAATGGAACTTGTGTCCGGATGCTTCGGTGAGCGTGGACAGGCGTTCGCGGCCTGCGAGTTTTCTGTGCTACAGGGAACGTTAAGATTCAGATCTGACCTGGGCAAATCGGGCGTAAAAAAAATGTTGATTTAGGTATCGGGTGTGGATTTCGAGTGTCGGGGCGGCAGGCGGTGTGGTTGGGGTTGAAATGGCGTGTTGGTCGGCAAAATCTTTTGAGCGAGGAGCAAGAAACTTTCGTGTTAAAACTTGACAATGATCGGTGGTGTTGTGGTATAATTCTGTTGGATTAGCATATGTTGGGCATGGCGGGTAGTTCGTGGAATAGGTTTCATGTCCCGTCAGTACGTTAGGTGTTGCTTCATCTGCGGTGTGTTTTGACCCGTGGTGTTGTTTGCGATGGCTTTCGGTAGATCCAACGTGTTAGTTTGCATTAAGGAGCCTCAGCATGGCTACTGGCAAGGTGAAGTGGTTTAACGACTCAAAGGGTTTTGGTTTTATCGAGGCTGATGACGGTACGGATGTATTCGTTCACTACAGCGATATTCAAAACGAGGGGTTTAAGTCCCTCTCTGAAGGCGACAGTGTGAGCTTTGAAGTTGTCCAGGGAGATAAAGGCCCTCGCGCTTCAAACGTAGCGAAGACCTGAGTCTGCACGATTGCATTTCACGTCGTTTGTTACAATTTAGTCCGGGGGCAGGTTCGCCGGTCGGTGAATTGCGCTTGGGCTATTTCACTATCGTAACCGGGTTATTTCTGCGCGCTTCGGCTACGACCTTGTCCCGGAAGTTTCCCAGCAGGGTTTGCCTGGCGATCTGCTGGGCGTTGGGTCCGGGTTTGCCCGTACCGGCGGTGTGTTTTGTGACCGTGATGATGTGGAATCCAAACTGCGTCTCGACAATTCCGCTGACGTCCCCGACCTTCATGGCGAACGCGGTTTGAGAGAACGGGGGCACCATTCTGTGGAATGCGAAGGCGCCCAAATCACCGCCTTTGGCGCCTGAAGGGCACTTCGAGTGCTTTTTGGCTGCGTCGGCGAACTCGATCTTTCCGGATTTGATATCCGTGGCAATCTGTTCGAGTTGCTTGCGGACCTCGGCGCGTTTTGTGGTTGAACTTCCCGGTCCGCAACTCAGAAGGATGTGGCTGGCCTGTACTTCGGTACCGTCGAAGAAAGAGGGGTGGGCCTTGGTGAAGTTTTCGATGGCTTCGGGCGAGGCGGTCTTCATGGCCTGTTTCTCGAGATTTTCGAACCGGACTATACGCTCAATCATGTCCTTGGTAATATTTCGTTCCTTCATGAAGTCTTCGAGCGTGCCCAGTTTGCGAGCCTTGAGATCAACCGACATCTTGGCTTTCCAGGCTTCGATGTCTTTGGGTGTACACGGGATGGTCTTGGCATATGCTTCGATCAGTTCCTGCATTATCAACTGGTCGAGTGCCTGCTGCTTTGAAGGCGCCCTCATTCGCTTCATGGCCTGAGCGATTTTGTCGCTGGTGATGGAGACTTTACCGACCGTTGCCACTACTTTGGATGCCGGCTGTGTTGTGGGTGTGGAGGTAGTTTTAGTTGGCTTGTCGGTGGGGATGGCTGGGAGCGTTATGGCGCACATTACGATTGCCGCGATAGCGATGTGGTGTATTTTCATTGGTTCTGTCCTTTCCGTTCAGGCTGATGCAGTGTAGTTATCCTCTCCCCCCTGTATGGGGCAAGGGCGTCTTTTAACCGATTTATTGTTCCGAGGCACGCAAAATATTTGTTTTTCTATCCGCGGGCCGGACTGTTGTGCGGTCTGGAAATTCGCGATCGGGGTCCTCGGGGCACCTCCGGCGCCAATGAATGTTTTCTAGACACCGCCCTAAATACCAGTTTCCTCTATGAGAATGTTTTCTAGACACTGCCCTAAATACCAGTTTCCTCTATAATAGATTAGCATTTTGAAGTGATGCTCGGGTTTGGCGCGGACTCATCCGTCGGTTCGGGCGTTTTTAATGTGAATGTGACAGCTGCGATGACCCAGCAGGCCGGAGAAAGTGCAAATGAGCCCGCCCAGAATCCTGGTTGTCGAAGATGATCCCGAGATCATGCGTGAGATTCAGGTCTGCTTTGATGGTCTGCAGTACGTGATTGCCGGAAATACCGTCTCTGGCGCCGAGGCTGTCGAATTATCCCGGAAGACCCAACCGGACCTGGTGCTGATGGACGTCGACATTGGCGGCGATATGGGCGGCGCAGAAGCGGCAGGTGTAATACAGAAGCAGTGCGGGATTCCAGTAGTCTATCTGGGCGCCTACGAGGACGATCGCACCATCGAGCAGGGCGCCGATGGCGATCCGTTTGGGTGGGTCCTGAAACCGTTTGACAGGCGCGATCTGCATGTAGCCGTCGAAATAGCGCTTCACCAGCAGCAACTGAAGGCGGTATTGCTTTTGGAGAAAGAAGCGCATCGGGCGGCTGAAGAACGATACCGCTTCCTGTACGATCAAAGCCCCGCGATTCATATCGCCATCGGCAGCGACGGAGGTATTGCAGACGCAAACCCCGCACTGGTTCAGATCATCGGGTACTCCAAATCCGAGTTGGAGGGCAGGCACGTGATGGAACTGGTCGCGCCCGACCAGGCCGGTCAAGTCGTCGAATTCCTCGACCGGGTGTTCAAGGGCGATTGCGTCTCGCAGTTCGAAGTGGATATGCGAGCTCAGGACGGGCGGCTGCACACGGTACTGTTCTCACCGGGCAAGTTCATATCACCGTCCGATGACGATATCGCATGTATTCTCAGTGGTATCGAGGTAACGCATCGCAAAGCCGCCTCAATCGCTCTGTCCGAGGCTCACCAGCGTCTCGAACGGATCCGAAAGATGGAGACCATCGGCGTTCTGGCAGGGGGATTTGTAAGACATTTCAACAACATGCTTACCATAATCCAGAGTAATGCCGAACTCCTGCTCTCGTCGCGTGACTCTTCGGACGATTTGAATGAAGGCATTCTCCAGATCATCGATTCAGCCCGCCGCGCCTCGGGCCTCGTCGGACAGTTGATGGCCTACGGGAGGGGCGGACAGCACCGGAATGTCGAAATGGACATCAACGAACTGGTGTTGTCCGTTGTTGGAAGTGTCCAACCGGATATGGATGCCTCTATCCACGTTAACATGAACCTCACCGACACGGCGATCGTGACGGCCGGAGATCCGCCCCGGCTTTACGATGCACTGCTGAACCTCGTGCTAAATGCCTGCGAGGCTATGCCCTCGGGCGGTGAGTTGGCAGTTGGCGTCGAGGAAGTTGTACTTACCGAGGACCAGTGCGAAAGAATCCCACACGAAGTGGAGCCTGGGGCATTCGTCCGGATATCCGTATGCGATACGGGTATTGGTATGGACCACCAGACGCTCGAACGCGTTTTCGAACCGTTTTTTACGACGAAGGATGTGCAAGACCAGACCGGTATGGGCCTGGCGGCGGTCTATGGATGCGCCGTCAGCCACCAGGGCAGCGTCGACGTGATCAGCCAACCGGATCAGGGAACCACCGTCAGCATTCTCTTGCCGATTGTGACTCCACATGCTGAAAAGATAGATCCATCAAGACCCGATCGCACCGAAGCGGGCGGACAACACGTACTTGTAGTGGATGATGAGGATGGTGTACTTGATGTCACCGCTCAGTGGCTTCGGGCCGAAGGGTATCAGGTGTCAATTTGCAGCGATTCATCGAGGGCGATCGAACTGTATCGAGACGGCCAAAAACAGATCGACCTGGTTATTGTGGACATGGTAATGTCGGATGTGAGTGGAGTAGAACTGATCGAGAAGATCAGGGAGATCGATCCCGACGTTCCGGTGGTGCTCTCCTCGGGGTTTGCTCTGGACGAAATGGTCGATAAATTTATGTCCCACGGGTTTGCAGGCTTTCTAACCAAGCCGTTCAAGGTAAAAGAACTGCTGGACGTCGTCAGGATGAGTCTGTCTGACCGGCGATTGTAGCGTGGGGGGTAAATGAAAGTGAAAAACTCGCGGATCGACAACCTGGCGCCGGGCGACAATTATCGGGAAACCGGTAAAAAATGAATCAGGGCGCAATTTGGTCATAAGAAAAGACTTTTGAGTGGCGGGTCAGGGCGAGGGCAAGGGTTTCCGTAAAGACGGTTACTTCTTGTAACGTTTTCATGTAAATATATTTACAGATGATCTGGTCGGCATGATACGTTCGGGCGATTACCGATTATTGCTGCATCACTACCGTACCGTGAAAAAACGGGAGTATTAAAAAAATTCAGGGAGTTCGGGTTTTATCTTTACTTTTGATGGGGTCACGGTCGATACTATGTGTGTCAGGTGTCTGTGGTTAATACTATGACCGCACCCATGCCCCGACCCTGATCACAGGCATCGACACAGGGCTGACAGTTTGCTGTCAGCCCATTTTTTATAGACTGGAACCGTTTTTTCAGGCACTATCGGCGGTAAAGGCTGACGGGTCTTCATAGTGTCATTTTCTCCTGGCGTTTTGGTTGGGTCCTGCTGCGCGGTAAATCTGAGTCTCGCCCAGATCGGGATGGTCTATTCGGGCAAAAAAAGAAGGTGGACAATAAGCACAATTATCGGAGTTACTGGCGATGTGGTGTTTGGGTTACCTTAATGGTGTGTAGCCATGTGCCTTGCGAATTATCTGAGCTGCGGCCAGAAGGTGACGGTGGGCGTGGAGGAAGGCGGTTAAGTTGGCAGTGGAAATACCAAGTGCATCGGACGCCCTGGACAATTGTCCCTCTGCGGCGTCAAACACGTCGAGCACAAACGCCGCCACAGGCCAGAAGCACCTGCTTCCAGTTTTTCGGGCCAGGCGTTTTTTAACGTGTTCGGTCGAACCGGGCCTGGTGTGTTGAAAGCATTCTGCTATTTCGTCGGGAAGTTCCAATTGGGTAAGGTCCTGCGGTTGGCGGTAGTTGCAGGCGATGCGCATGCGGAGATTGCGTAGTGCCAGTGTCTTGTTGCGATGCTGGCTTCGTGTCTGTCGGCCCTGTGCGGATATGCCAGACGGTTCGTGGAGCAGGCGGATAGCGGTGGCGACCTTATTCTTGCGTTGCCCACCGGGCCCTGGCGATTTGTAGGCATCTACCCTGCAATCTTTCAGCAGTGCATTCTCATCACAGAGCAGCCATTGGTCGCGCTGATTCATGGGGCGATGATATCACCCCGCCACATTAGGCCAAAGGACAATATGCAATTCAAGGTGTCTCTTGCGTCGGTTTCGGAGCATGTTTTTTTTTGTACCTTGGCGAAATGTGACTATTGGTGTAGAATGAGATTTGTTGAATCGAACATGAAGACCGGGTGGCGACGGACCCACGACAGGTTTTCTACAGGTCCGTTGTGCAGAGTGGTGAAGGGTATTAGTTGTGGATGGTGAGTACAGTCCTTTGAATGAATGGATGGATGCTGAGGCGCGGGTGGAATCTGCGCACCGGCACTTTGAGCAGGGGCGTTGGCCCGAAGCCGCCGCTGAATTGCGCGCCGCGATAGACATCAATCCGCACAATGCGGCATGGCATTACAATCTTGGTCTGACGCTCGAGGCGATGGATGATTTTGTCCGTGCGGGAGAGGCATTGCAGCGGGCGGTGGAACTGGAGCCTGACGACATCGAGATCCTCAATTCGCTTGGAGTCAACCTGACGCGGCAGGGGATGTATGCCGAATCACTGGAAGTCTTCGGACGGATAGAAAAGAGCGATCCCACTTACGAGCCGTCATACTGCAACAGGATCATCACGTATACCGAGATGGCCCAGCACGACAAGGCCGAGATGATGTTCTACCTCGCTCGCCAGGTAAAGGACGAATGCTCGCTGTGCTACTACAACATGGGCAATTCGTTCTATGCCCGCCACGAATACGATCGCGCAATCTACTGTTGGAAGCAGACGATCAGGCTCGATCGGAATCACCGGCATGCCAATGCGCGGATTGCGGAAGCATTGTGGGCCAAGGGAGATCTGGCAGGGGCCAGGAAATACTACGAAGCCGAGTTGCAGTGTGATGTCGACGACATCGAGACGCTGCTGGATTACGGTGAGATGCTGATGGACCTCGGGCAGTTGGACGAGGCGCGCCAGAAGTTCGTCGAGGTTTTGAAGATCAATCCCGGTGACGCCGCGGCGTTGTTCTGTCTTGGCGAGTTGGCGATGAGTAAGCGGGCATACGCGGCGGCTGAAAAGCATTTTCGCGGTGTCCTGCAGGCCGAGCCGGCCTATCCCCTCATTCACGCCAGGCTTGCCCGTGTGCTCCTGAAGCGAGGTTGCCTCCAGGAGGCTGCAAGGCACCTGCTGCACGAGATCAAGCACGCTGGAAATGACATTGACATACTTCACGAGCTTGGTCATCTGTTGCTCGAGGCAAAGTTGGTAAAGCAGGCGAATTCCGTGTTGAAGCAATTGGTGGACCTGGCGCCCGGGGACGCTTATGCGAGGCACAATCTCGCGGTCAGTTTTTTCCGATTGAACAAGCATCGGGAGGGTATCAAGCATTGTCGCGAAGCCCTTAAACTCAAGCCGGACTACGTGCTGGCGTTTTACAATCTGGCATTGGCGCACCTGAGAATCGGCGAGATGGACCGGGCCAGGCGATACGCTTCGAGGGCGTATATGCTTGCCCCCAACGATCAGTCTGTTCGAGGCCTGTCGAAACGGATCGGTATCGCACGCCCGGGATTCTGGACGAAACTGCTTTCCAGAGTCCGATCTCTGGGCAGGTCCAGGAAAAACGACTGACTCCGATGGGCGGTCGGGCGGTTTGGATTTCGACACAGAGACTCAGAGGCTCAGAGAACGGCAAAACCTTTTTTTGTTTACGGCAACACCAACGGCCAGAGAGACAGAGAACGGCAAGAGATGGGGCTCTAATAGAACCTCTGTCTTTTACCGTTCTCTGTCTCTCTCGCCG
>Ga0180429_10002840_pt1 | contig 14172 bp, 12 predicted proteins | sample SS_ome_FD_132428 | JGI IMG/M metagenome (GOLD analysis project Ga0180429, IMG submission 132428) | Hypersaline lake sediment archaeal communities from the Salton Sea, California, USA - SS_1_S_1 metaG | ecosystem: Environmental > Aquatic > Non-marine Saline and Alkaline > Hypersaline > Sediment ...
CAGGCCTGCGTCTACATCCTGGCCGCCTCCTGGGACAACCGGAAGATCGCCGAACGCGCGGCCGAACGCATGGATGCGCCCCTGGCGATCCTGCCGGGCGCGGTCGGGGCCGTGGAGGACGCCACGGGCTATGTCGAGATGTTCGACGTCATCTGCGAGCGGCTGGCCGCGGCCGCCGCCGCGGGCGTCCGGCCGCAGGAAGGACTGACCCGATGAGCGGATTCGTGGAGATGATGGCCGCGCCGGTGGCCGTGGCCCTGGTCCTGGTCGGCATGCACGGCTATCTCGGCTCCCACGTGGTCCGCCGCGGCGTGATCTTCGTGGATATCGCCCTGGCCCAGATGGCCGCCTTCGGCGTGGCCCTGGCCATGCTCTTCGGCGCCGAGATCGGCACGCTCACGGCCTACGCCGTGGGCGTCGGCAGCACCATCCTGGGCGCCGTCCTGCTCTCCTTCACCCGGACGCACGAGGAGCGAATTCCCCAGGAGGCCTACATCGGCATCGTCTACGTGGTCTTCAGCGCGGCGATGATCCTGGTGCTCTCCCAGGTGGCCCACGGCGGCGAGGAGATCAAGAACCTGCTCGTGGGCGCCATCCTCTGGGTATCCTGGTCCGAAGTGCTCAAGACGGCGGCGCTCTACGGCGTGCTCGGGCTGGTGCTCTGGCGCTCCCACGAAGCGCTGATCCGCATCTCGCTGGATCCGGTGGACGCCCGCGCCTCGGGTCTGAACCTCCGCCTCTGGGACTTCGTCTTCTACGCCGTGCTCGGCACGGTGGTGACCGCCAGCGTGCAGATCGCGGGCGTGCTGATGGTCTTCACGATGCTGGTTGTGCCGACGGTCATGGCGCTCCGGCTCTTCCACACGACCCGCGCCCAGTTCACGTTCATCCTGTCGATCGGCACCCTGGCGGTGATCGGCGGCGCGGCGCTGAGCTACGTGCTCGATCTGCCCACGGGCGCGGCCATCGTCTGCACCTTCGGCCTCTTCCTGGGCGTCCAGATTGTCTGGCAGGGGCTGCCCCGGTCGGGATCCTGAGGGATCCCGGCCGCCCCGGCCCACCCGACCCGTCGCGGAATGTCCACCGCAGAGGAGGATTTTCGGGAACAGGCGGCCCGAAATGTCGTAGACTGCTTCCGATCCACGTCCGTCGTCCAATCCCCCTCGGAGGTACCGACATGAACCGATTCGCAGTCGCACGCGCCCTGTCGATGGTTTCCGTGCTGATCGCGCTGCTGCTCACCGGCGCGGCCGTCGCCATGGAGGCCGGCGATTTCGACGCCGCGCTGGCCCGGGCGAAGGCGGAAGGCAAGCCGCTGATCATAGATTTCTACACGGACTGGTGACCGGGCTGCAAGGTGTTCGCCCGTGAGGTGAACGAGTCCGAGGTCATGAAGGCCGCCCTGGAGCACGTGGTCCTGGTCCAGGTCGACTGCGAGAAGGGGAAGGGACCCGAGATCGCCAAGACGTACAGCGTCCGCGGCTATCCGACCTTCATGACGGTCGACGCCGAGGGCGCCGTGACCGGCGGCTATCTCGGCTACGACGGGCCCGACTCCTGGGCCGCCTACGCCATGGACTGCGCCGCGGACAACCGCACCGTCGCGGCCAAGAAGGCGGCCTACGCCGAGACGCCGACGGCGGCGCTGGCCCGGGCGCTGGCCCAGCACGCCTCGACGGCCTACGACTTCAAGAGCGCCGTCGGCTACTTCAGGACGGCCCGCGACATGGACGCCGCCAGGGCGGGCGACTACACCGATTCCATCCTGCAGTTCATGTACTACGGCTCGTTCAGCGGCGACTTCGGCCTGGAAGAGATCGAACCGGAGGCGAAATCCGTGTTCTTCGCCGCGGACACGGACGTCGCGGACAAGCTCGACCTCGCCTACATGATCACCGGCGTGGCCAAGTCGTCCGGCGTGCCCGAGCGCGCCGCGCCCTACCTGCGGGAGGCCATGGCGGTGAGCGCCGACGTGACCGACGAGGAGCTGCTCGGCACGCGTGAACACCTGGCGGTGGACGCCGCCCTGATCGTCGACGACGATCCGGAGCGGGCGGTCGGGCTGATGCGCGCCAACCTGCCCGAGGGCTGGCAGGATGACCATCGCCGGCTGAACCGCTTCGCCTGGTGGTGCTTCGAGAACGGGGTCAACCTCGAGGAGGCCCTGTCCCTGGCCCTCAAGGGCGTGGACCTGTCGCCCGACGACCAGGCCCGGGCCCAGATCCTCGACACGGCGGCCGAGATCTGCAACGCCCTGGGCGACTGCAGCCAGGCCGTCGACCACATGAAGCGGGCCGTGGAGATGCAGCCGGACAACGCGGGATACAAGGATCAGCTGGTCCGATTCGAGACCCGGCTGGCCGATGGGGATTGCGGCTGATACGAAACCGCGGATGGTGATTCGGGGCCTCGATTCGGGGCCCCGCTTATTATCCCTATAGATATTATTTTTATGATCTTATACCATCCGTGTGTACTTTTGGTGTATAATTATCCGGTCAAGCCAACGATTCGTTTCCGGGCCTTGAGCGAGACGCAGCCGATCAGCCCTCATCGGCGGCGTTCCTCAGGGCCCGGATCCACATGACCTCCAGGCTGAACCCGGCCTGCTCCCCATCCGCGATCATCAGACCCAGCTGACAGATCTCGGCCGTGTCCAGAGGTCCCGCCTCCGGCGCCGCCCGCCCCCGGTAGCTCGGCGCGAAGTCCGCGAAGGGGATCCGGACGTTCGTCCATTCGGCTTCGATCGTCGTGAAGCCCGCCTGGTACGCCACGCCGTCGAAGCGGTCGTTGGTGCGCAGGCGGAGCCGGTAGGCGCGCCCGTCGCCTCGCACGCGTAGGGCCAGGCCCGCGTAGTCCGACAGATCGCGCCGGGCGAGATCGCAACGGACCGACGCGAAACCGCCGTTGTTCTCCAGCGACAGGTCGCCCGCGAAGATCCAGGTGCCCCGGTCGGTGCGCGTGATGCGGCTGCTGGACAGACCGCCCATGACGCCGTCGTTGACGATCCGCCACGCCACGTCGTCCGGACGGAGGATCTCCTCGGTCATGGTATCTCCCTCGACAGGACCGGCGCCGGCGATCCCGGCCGCCAGCATCGGAAGAATGGCGATGAGGCCTCTCATGGGTCGCGCCTCGCTTCAAGTCTGCGGATTGCCCTCTACGGGGCGGGAACCGGCACAATAAAGCCACGGGGCGGTGGCTTCGCACCGATTTCCTGGTATCATGGTCCGGGATGCCGACGAGGGGAGGACCGAAGCCATGCCGGGCACGCGCAGCGCGTTCTGGTTCCGCCGCGACCTGAGGTTCGAGGACAACCACGGCTTCTACCGGGCGCTCGCCGCCTCGGAGGAGGTGCTGCCGGTCTTCATCTTCGATCCGGTGATCCTGGACCGCCTCGACGATCCGGCCGACCGCCGGATCGATTTCATCCACCGCCGCCTCGTGGAGCTCGACGCCCGGTTGCGCGGCGCCGGTCGCGGCGGCCTGCTCGTCCTGCACGGCGACGTCAGCCGGACCTGGTCGGAGATCTTCGCGCGCTACGGCCTGGACGCCCTCCACTGCAACCGGGACTACGAGCCTTACGCCCGGGAGCGCGACGCCGGGATCGCCGGGCTCGCCGCCGGCGCGGGCGTCGCTTTCCACGCGCACAAGGATCAGGTCCGCTTCGAACGGGACGAGGTGCTCAAGCCGGACGGCAATCCCTACACCGTCTTCACGCCCTACAAGAAGCAGTGGCTGGCGGCGCACCTGCGCGAGCCCGCGCGATCCTACCCGAGCGAGACCCTCCTCGGGCGGTGTCGGGGCGCGGCGTTGCCCCCGGTGCCGTCCCTGGAGTCGATGGGCTTCGCGCGCACGGATCTCGAGGCGCCGCCGGCGACCGTGGACGTGCGCCGCCTGCGCGGCTACGGCCGTCTGCGCGACTTCCCGGCCGAGAACGCCACGAGTCGCCTGGGCGTGCACCTGCGCTTCGGCACGGTCAGCGTGCGGGACGTCGTCAGCCGTGCCGAGGAGATCGACCAGGTATGGTTCGGCGAACTGATCTGGCGCGAGTTCTTCATGATGATCCTGCACCACTTTCCGTACAGCGCCGCCGCCGCGTTCAAGCGCCGGTACGAGAACATTCCCTGGCGTGACGACATGGGGGATTTCGCGGTGTGGCGCGAGGGCCGCACCGGCTACCCGCTCGTGGACGCGGGCCTGCGCGAACTCGTCGCCACCGGCCACATGCACAACCGGGTGCGCATGGTGGCCGCCAGCTTCCTGGTCAAGCACCTCCTGCTGGACTGGCGATGGGGGGAGCGGTGGTTCGCGTCCAAGCTTCTGGACTACGACCTGGCTGCCAATGCGGGCAACTGGCAGTGGGCGGCGGGTACAGGCTGCGACGCGGCGCCCTACTTCCGCATCTTCAATCCCGTCACTCAGGCCAAGCGTTTCGATCCAGACACGGCCTACATCCGCCGCTGGGTCCCCGAGATCGGCACCCCCGATTATCCGGAGCCCATGATCGATCACGCCTTCGCCCGCGAGCGCGCCCTGCGCACCTACCGCGCGGCGCTGGGCGGCCGGGACGCTACCTGACCAGGGTCATGCGCAGCCTGGACCGCGGTGTCCCGTCAGCGATCAACCGGCAGACGTAGGTGCCCGAGGGTGCGTCGCGTCCGGTCTCGTCGCGACCGTCCCAGGTGACGGCATGGGGGCCCGGACCCAGGGCGAGGCCGTCCGCGAGTGTCCGCACGCGCCGGCCGGCGCAGTCGTGGACGAGCAGCGTGACGGCCCCCGGCCGAGAGAGCTCGAACCGGATCTCGGTCGTCGGATTGAAGGGATTCGGGACGTTCTTGATCAATTCCGCGCGGGCGGGCGGTCCTTCGTCCGTCACCGGCGCCACGAACTCCAGGAACAGGCAGCGGTCGTAGAGTCCGCCCGAGGGGGCGTCCACGTCGAAGAGGGCGTAGGTGCCCGCGTGGCGGGCGTACCACTCGATCTCCGTGACGGCGCCGGCCGGGGGCGTCACGCCGCCCGGCAGGTTCGACTCGAGCACCGTGTTGTGGAGATTCGGGGCGTAGGCCGGATCGTAGGAGACGATCATGAGCATGTCCTCGATCTCGGGCTCGAGGCCGTAGATGCTCCGCAGCCCGGGATCCAGCGCTTGCCAGAATCGGATCATGTTGGTGTCGCAGGGGGCTTCGACGCAGATCACCATGTGGTCGCCGTCGCTGAGGTCGCCCAGGACGAGATCCTCCGACAGGTCGTGGAGTACGCCCTCGTCGACCTGCGCGTAGAGGGTCACGGTCTGGCCGTCGCTGCCGACGATGCTGTGGTCGTCCAGGTCCTCCCCGAAGCGCATGGCCGTGTGGCCCTCGTACTCGACGTATTCGAGCACCGTGTCCACGCAGAATTCGCCCGGTTCGTCGAGATTCTCCAGGATCCAGGTGGCGCCCTCGCAGAGCGGGAAGTACTCGGCCATCCACACGGCCGAGACGGGCGTCGCCGCGAATGCGAGCAGGACGAGCGGCAGGGACAGGATGCGGGACGCGGCCCGCGCAGCGCGGATGTTCATGGCAACCCCCCGGCTACAGTTCCGAAATATCGTTCCGGGGGGATCATAGCACGTCGTCTACAGCGAGAACCACCGGTTGAACTTCACCAGGAACACGTCGTGGGGTTGGACCCCGAACAGCCCGTCGAGATCGCCCCGCAGGTCGAAGTCCCCGTCCGAGAGGAAGGCGCTGCGGGACTGGGACCACACGAGGAAAAGGGTCGATCCGGGCCTGTACTCCCATCTGACCACCAGGTTCGAGTTGAAGTCCCGGAAGTTGAAGTCGGGGTCGTCGAAGGCGTAGTCGGTCGTGCCGTCGGCGTTCTCGTCGACGGCGTAGGCCGCGTCGCCCGGGTCGTAGGCGAGCTCGCTCCCGCCGAAGGCGTGGAAGCGATCGGCGTAGGCGGCGGCCCGCGGATCGGTGACGCGCTTGAAGTCCCCGTAGCGCCCCGAGGAGACGAAGGGCGAGCCGTAGTACTGGATGGACAGTTCGGGCGTCACGCAGTAGTCGACCCGGAAGGTCAGGGAGAAGGTGCGCTGGTCGAGATGGCCGAACAGGTAGCGGTCCTCGTCGCCGCGGGAGGTCGTGTCCACGTACTGCATGTCGCAGATGCGGCGCGTGAAGCTGGGATTGATCCGGACCCGCAGGGCGTTGCTCGGTCTCACCAGCAGGCTGAACCAGGCGTTCCAGACGTCGACGTACGATTCGTCCCCCTTGTAGACCCAGGCGCCCAGGCTGAGTCGCACGTCCTTGCTGTTGTCGGTCCACAGGTTGAAGCTGGCCTCGGTGTCGCCCGGCAGTTTCATGGACGGGCCGCCGCGGAGTTCCGTGTTGGACGTCTGGTCGAAGGTGCGGGACACGCCCCAGTATCCGCCCCAGCGGTTCTTGAATTCCCAGCTGGAGTTCATGTTCACCGCGGCGCTCAGGAAGTTGCCGCCCCAGTCCCAGTTCAGCCACTGGTTGCCGTTGAGCTGCCAGCGGTTGAAGATCGAGAAGGGGTTGCGCTTCGTGTAGCCCACCCAGGTGGACTGGTTGATCTCGTCGGCCCGTCGCATGTAGCCGATGTCGTTGATCTCGAAACCGGGCGAGCGGAAGGCGGCGCCGGTCTGGAACATGAGTTCCGAGTCGTTGCCGGTGCGTGTGAGAAGGAGCGAGCCGGCCGATCCGCCCAGGGTCGTCCGTGTGGGATCGTAGTCGGTGTGGTCGTTGTCGGGCCGCTGGAAGTAGCGGGCCGACGAGGTCTGGACCATGTCGATGGCCTCGGCCGTGCCGCGCAGGTGGCTGCCGAAGATCCTGGCTTCGACGCGGTAGTCGCGGTCGTGGAGGTAGTGCTGGAGGTCCAGGCCCCCGGCGTAGGCGCTGCGCCGCAGGAACTCGAGATGGGGGTCGGCGATGTCGCGGTTGACGGCCGTCATCATGGCGCCCACCACCGTGTTCCCTCCGCGGAAGTCCTGCATGGCGCGCCCCACGAAGTAGTTCGTGGTCGGCTCCACGGCCGTCTTGGTCTCGCCGCCGGGGCCGGTCACGTCGGCCTTCTCGAGGGCCGTGACGCTCTCGAGGATGCCGATGGACAGCCCGCCCGCCGTCTTGCCCGTCAACTTGGCGGCCCCCAGGATCGAGGTGTTCTCTGGCACCTGCGCATATTCGTTGTCGGCCAGGTCGGGTGCATACGCGGGCCGCTTGCCGATGCGGCGCGAATAGAACAGCTGGTCGCGCGTGAAATGCCCGCCGGTGATGGCCGGCGCCAGCGGCAGGCGCAGGATGTCCGCGCCCTCGATGAAGAAGGGCCGTCTCTCGCTGAAGTAGGTCTCGAAGGCGGTCAGGTTCACCTGTGACGGATCGGCCTCGATCTGGCCGAAGTCGGGGTTGATGGTGAAGTCGAGGGTGAGATCGCTGCTCAGACCGATCTTGCCGTCCATGCCGAAATCGGCGTCCGCCGAACTGCCGTCGCGATACGGATCGCCGGCGATCTTCTCGAAGCTCTCGGCCCGGGCCACGGTGTAGGGCATGATCTCGACGCGTCGCGACGGCCGGAGTCCCCTCAGTCCGTGGATCTCGCCGAAGTTGCTGACCCAGCCGGGAATGTCCCTGGGGATCGGCTGCCAGGTCGAACGCTCCTCCTGGCGGTAGATCCGGCGCTGCACCTGCAGCCCCCAGACCTGTTCCTCCGCGTCGTCGAAGCGCAGCTGGCTCAGGGGGATCCTCATCTCGGCCGACCAGCCCTCCTCGTCGGTGTGGGTGGCGCCCTCCCAGACGGGATCCCAGCTGCCGTCCCACTGGTTGCCGTCGTTGGATACGAACTCGTCGCCGCGCGCGCCGGAAAGGCTGAGCGTGAAGGAGAAGGCCGTCCGCTTGTCGTGGTAGCTGTCGATGTTGACCTCGACCCAGTCGCCGGGGAACCCGTCGCGTCGGGCGAGCATGCTGCGCGCCAGCGTGGGGTCGTCGTGCAGCCGGAAGCCGAAGTAGAGGGCCTCGTCGTCGTAGAGGAGCTTGAACTTGGACTGGGCCGCCGGCGGCGCCCCGTTGTCGGGCGTGTGCTGGACGAAGTCGCCCGACCAGTCAACCCGGCGCCACGCCGCGTCGTCGAGGCGTCCGTCGAGGACCGGCCGGTCTCCGTCCACGCGGGCGGTCTTGTAGATGCGGGGGGGCGGGGCGTTTTCGCTGCGGGCCAGGGCCTGGGAGGCGACACCGATGAGGATCACGCAGAGCAGCAGGCGATACATGGTCTGATCCGATCTAGCGGGGTTCGGATGACCAGCGGGGACGCTGGCTCTCAATACTCCGTTAGACGTCGGAATGTTGCATTTGGTTTAGGCTTAATCGGACAGGACCCGGCCGTGGCGCGACGGGGATGCCCGTCGCGCCGCGCGGATCAGATGGTCGTCTTCTCGCGCTCGGCGGGGAAGACGGTCCGGGTGCTGGTGAAGCGGGGCAGCATCGAGCGGATCGTCAGCGCGCGGTCGGCGAGCTGGGTGGCGCCGCTCGAGGATTCCTCGGATTTCTGCACGTTGCCGCGCGTGATCTCGAAGACGCTGTCGATGATCAGGTTCACCGAGTGGATGGTCTCGGTATGCTCCTCCGTGACGTTCTCGATGCTGTGCATCACGTCGCCGACCTCGTTGACCTGGCGATAGAAGTCGTTGAACTGCTCGATGACCTCGCCGGAGATGCCCGCGCCCTGCTGCACCTCCTCGCTGGTGCGGTTGAGGACCATGGCGATGCGGGTCGCCGCCTCGGAACTGCGCAGCGAGAGCTGGCGGATCTCGTCGGCCACCACGCCGAAGCCCTTGCCGACGTCGCCGGCGTGGGCGGCCTAGATGGCCGCGTTGAGGGCCAGCATGTTGGTCTGCAGGGCGATCTCCTCGATGGTCTCGATGAACGACATCATCTCCTTGGACGACCCCTGCAGCATGTCCATGGCCTCGGCCAGCTTCTGCATCTTCTCGACGCCGTGCTGCGTCGATGCCATGGCCTTCTGGGTCGTCTGCCCGGCCTCGCGGACCTGGGCCGTGGAGACGTCGATCCGGGCGGTCATCTCCTGCAGCGCCCCGGCGGCCTCTCGGACCATGGATTCCTGCTTCTGGGTGTCCGAGGCGATCATCTGGCTGTTGGTCATGATGTCCGTGGACGACAGGGTGACCTCGTCGACGTAGTCGCTCAGACCCTGCAGGGTCCGTCTCAGGAGCGAGATCTCGTCCTCGTTGCGGATCGGGCGGTTCGAATCCGCACCCACGAAGGATTCGCAGAGGCCGGCCATTAACTCGATGGGCTTGGTCGTCCGCCGCGCGTACACGAAGAGGAGCGCCAGCATCAGGACGATGGCCACGGCCATGAGGGTCATCGACAGCGTGACGATGTTGTCGTACTGGGCGAAGATCTCCTTCTTGGAGACCGTGAGCAGCAGCACGGCGTCGATGGGCTCGAGGGGCGTGAACACGAAGAAGCGTTCCTCGCCGCCGTAGACCACGTCCGCGATGCCCGTCTCGCCGGCCAGCATGCGCCGGGCCGCCTCCCCGAGGCCCTCCGTCTCGCCTTCCTCGGGCGGGTCCGTGATCGAGGCGTTGAGCACCTTCGAGGCGTCCGGGTGGTGCAGGTAGACCCCGTCGTTGCTGACCAGCATGGCGGAACTGGTCTCGAACATCCTGAGGTCCTGGAGCTGCTGCTGCAGGACCGAGGGATTGATGTCGACGCCGGCCACGCCGAGCATGACGCCGTTCTCGTCGAAGATCGGGTAGTTGTATGAGATGTACATGGCCTGGTCGAGCAGGTCGATGTTGAAGTCGAAGATGGGCGTCCGCGCCTTTTCCACCGCCTGGAACCAGGGCCTGTTGTAGCAGAAGTACTCGTCGCCGGCGTCCCGTTCCAGATCGTCCCAGTACTCGCCGGTGAGGCGCGAGGCCATGAAGACCGACTGGAGCTCGGGGTCCGCGGACCGGATCCGGCGGAGCATGGCGAGCAGGTCCTGGTAGGCCTCGTCCCCCGAGTGGTCGATGCGCCGCTCGGTGTTGTCCCTGAGCCAGTCGTGCAGGTAGGGCGCCTTGCCGAAGGTCCAGGCCACCTTGGCCTTCTCCTGGAAGAAGCCGTCGATGGCGTAGGACGTGCTCTTGACGCGATCGACCGCCTTCTCGTAGCTGTCGTCGAGCAGGATCTGCCGCGTGAACTTCATGTTCACGGCGATGAAGCCGGCGAAGATCGCCACGCTGACCACCCCGAGCACGATCATCATCTGGTACTTGAGCTTGATGGCGCTGAATTTCATGGCACGCATCTCTTTCGGTCGATTGTATCCGCGACGCGAAAATCCACATATTTCATCGCTTCGAGGCGCGAAAACTTGAGGCCGGATTGCCCGCTCAGGCGCGTGCGGCCCAACCGCAATGGCGGCAGTCGGTTATGCTGTCGAGAATGGGGTTCGGGCGGTGAGGGCGTCGGCGGGACCGCTCCGGTCCCCGCTGCGCGGGGCGCGGCCGGAGCGGTCCCCCTGGACGGGAATCAGTCGTTCACGATGAAGGAGATCTTGCCGTTGATGCGGTACTCCGCGATATCGCCGTCCTCGCCGACGATGGCGGACATGTTCTCCACGTAGAAGTGCTTGATGTTGTTGACGCTCTTGCCGGCGTCCTTGACGGCGTTGCGGGCCGCCTCGTCCCAGCCCTTCCGCGAGCTGGCGATGACCTCGATGACCTTGACGATGCTCATGCTGTCCTCCCTTGTCTCGTATGTTTCCATTGCCGGCCGGAGGCCGGATCCGTTTCGTTTCCCGTCGCGCTGCTCAACCCTTGCCGAGGAACTTGCCCAGCAGGCCGCCGCCCCTCTTGACGATGTCGCCGAGATCCACGTCGCCGTCGCCGTCCGAATCGAGCAGCGTGTTGAGCACGCCCAGCTCCTGCGGGGCCTTCCTCTCGACCGTCTCGCGCTCGCGGCCCAGCAGGCCGGTCAGCTGGGAGGCGTCCATGTTGCCCTGGCGCTTGGCCTTGCCCAGGGCGCCGAGCACCAGGGGCGCCAGCATGGCGAGCATCTTGCCGGACGCGGCGCCGCTCATGCCCGTGGACTTGGCGATCCCGTTCTCGACGCGGGACTGCTTGCCGCCGAGGACGTGCTTCAGGATGCCCGCGCCGGTCGAGGTGTCGCCCTTGCCGATGAAGTCGGTCACGTTGTCGAGGATGCTGCCGTCGTGGTCGCGGTCGAGGGCCGCGCCCAGGGCGTCGGCGCCCGACTTGTCCTGCGTGTTCCTGGACAGGGCGCCCATGAGCAGGGGCAGGGCGGCGGCGAGGCCGTTCTGGGTCTGGTTGCGGTCGGTGCCGAGCTGTCGGCCCAGGTTCTCGATCGTGCCGCCGCCGAGCTGGCCCATGAGTCCTTCGAGTAGTGAGGACATATGCCTGACCTTTCCGATGGAGAGTGGTTTTCATGGTGATTGCGGATGTCGGGGGGGGGGCCGCGCCGACGCCGGTGCAGGCGGATGCGGTTCCTCCGGTCCCCTGATCTCCCCAACGTAAACATAGACACGCAGGGCCGCATTCGAGTCACATGCGGTGACGGGGACGCATCAGCGGGCCAGCAGGATCCGGGTCGTCGCGCGCTCCGCGCCGACCCGGGCGGAGACCAGATAGGTTCCCGAAGGAAGGCGCCGGCCCCGGTCGTCGCGCCCGTCCCAGGTCAGGTCCGAACGCCCGCCGTCGAGGCGGCCCCGCCAGAGATCGCGCACCGCGCGGCCGCGCGCGTCGTGGATCCGGACCGAGGCCGGACCCGTCCCGTCGGCCGCGAGGGAGATCGTGGTCCGGGGATTGAAGGGGTTGGGGCGGACCGCCAGCGCGAGGGCGCCGGCGGGCGGCACGTCCGTGGCGGAGGTCAGCAGCGTGAAGGTCAGGGTGCCCAGCGGGATGCTCGCGGCGAAGGGCGCACCGTCGATTTGGCTGATCGGTTCGGGCGGCACGGTGTTCTGGTTGCCCGAGGTGTAGCCGGCGCCGCTGTCGGTGCCCGCGTCGAAGGGCCACATCTCCACCGTGATCTCCTCGATCCAGCCGTCCCCGTCGCGCAGGTCCAGGCCGGCGATGCCCGTGAACCAGTCGGGGCTCGGCGCGATCATGGTCACGACCGTGGCCAGGGGGAAGACGGGCGTGGCCGTGAACTCGTCGCTCATGACCCCGGGCGAGACGGTGAACGTGTCGCTCGCGATCACCTCGCCGGCGTGGCCGTCCGCGGCGGCGGCGGCGACCTCCTCGTCCAGCGGCGAGATGCTGCCCCATTCCGCCATGCGCTCCATGCCCAGGCTCGCCGTGTCGCCGACCGCCCAGAACGACGCCTGGTCGTCGTGGGTGCCGCCGATCAGCCAGGAGAAATGCGGGTCGGGGGGGAAGTCCGTGGGATGGGTCTCCGCGCTCCAGGTCGCCGTGAAGGTCACGCGATAGCGGGCGGGGTGGTCGGGCGCGGCTCCAGCGGTCGCAGCCAGGACGCTGCACAGGGCGAGTCCGGCGGCGAAAGATGCGGTCGCATGCTTCGGTGTCATCCTGGGTCCCGTCTGCTGGGGATCTCGTCGTCGGGCGATGACGACAAGATACGCGCAAACAGGACAAATATCATCCACATACCATGTGGCCGGGACTAGTAGGTGAGGAAGACGCCGCAGACCACGCTGGTCAGCGTGTCTTCGTCGGGCGAAAACGGGACCTCAGGCGTGAAGCGCTCCACGCCGATCTTGAGGTTCAGGTTGTGCCCCTGCAGGTAGCGCGAGAGGCCCGCTCGGAGCGAGACGTAGCCGCCCGTGCCGTCGTCGTCGTCGCTCGTCCAGGATTCGTACTCGGCCCAGGGCTGCCAGACGCGGTCGAACAGGTAGCCGGCCTGGACGTAGTAGCCGTCGCCCTGGGAGGTCCTGAGGTCCCGGGTGACCGCCGGTTCGGTCGTCGTGGCGGGCGTCACAAGGCGGACATCGCCGCCGAGATCGAGGGCCGTGTAGCCGCCCTCCAGGGTCAGCACGCCTCCGCCGACGGGCCGCTCGAGAAAGGCGTCGGCCGAGAGCGCGGCGTAGTCGACGGTGCCGCCGTCCGCGTCGGCCGCCACGTGCCGCTGGGTGTCGAAGGACAGGCCGAGCCCGAAGGTGCGCCGTGTTCCCAGGTGGTAGGCCTTGAGGGAGAAGCCGTCTTCGGAGTCGCCGAGGTTCAACTGCACGCGGCCCGCGTAGCGCTCCGCGTCGTGGCCCGCGGCCTGCACGCCGTCGTAGATGCCGAGGTAGTACTTGAGGTGGACGTCCGCGGCGAGCGGACGCGTGGCGTAGAGGGTGACGCCCAGGTCGCGGATGCCCTCGTCGCCGCGGATGCCGGAGGCGCCGGGATCGTAGGATCCGTTGGCGAACATGGTCAGCACGCCGGTGCTGCGGTTCAGGACCTTGCCGGCCAGGGCGGCCCGGTCGATGGCCAGGCGCGTTGACGCCGGCGTCAGCTCCTGCCGGGAACTCGGCACCTTGTGCAGCCCCACGTGGAAGCGGGCCCAGGGACCGGCCGTGTACTCGAGCCGCGCGTCCGTGGTGCGCATGGACCGTCCCGCGCCGTCGATGACGCCGTTGAGGGCCGTCTGCATGAAGCAGGACAGCCGGTCGTCCAGCGTGGCCCTGAGCCGGAAGCGCGCGCGACGCAGCAGCAGATCCTGGACGCCTTCGAAGTCGCCGTCGCCGTCCAGGTCCTCCTGGCTCTGCAGGGCCAAGATCTGGATCCGGAAGCCCAGGTCGAGCCGGGCGCCGTCGCCGAACGTGACGATCGCGCCGCCGAAGGCCGTGGAGGTGGTCAGGAGACAGAGGGCGGCGGAAAGCAGGATCGAACGGAGGCTGGCGCGCATGGGTATCCTTCGGTACGGGTCGGGTGATGCATCACCGGAAAATGTCACGCCGGGCGGCGGGGAGTTCAAGGATTTGGTTATGCCAACGAAATTGTGTTCTACTCGGCCAGGAGCATCTTCATGCTGATTTCATTTCAGTTACGCGCCTCAATACGAGGTCCGCAGCGCTGATTACGGCCGAAACACAATTTCGATGGCAGAACTCACGGATCTCCGGACGCCGTTCAGACGACCTGCTTCCGCAGGTACTGCACGTAGCCCCGGTCCAGCTGCTGGATGTGGTTGACGATCCAGTCCTCGAGCA
>Ga0180429_10002841_pt1 | contig 14164 bp, 8 predicted proteins | sample SS_ome_FD_132428 | JGI IMG/M metagenome (GOLD analysis project Ga0180429, IMG submission 132428) | Hypersaline lake sediment archaeal communities from the Salton Sea, California, USA - SS_1_S_1 metaG | ecosystem: Environmental > Aquatic > Non-marine Saline and Alkaline > Hypersaline > Sediment ...
CAATAACCGCACATGCCAGAAAGTATTAGTGGCTACATTTCTGGCACAGAAACAGCGGAACCCGTTGGAACAAAACAACTTACGTCAAATCTGGCTTGGAAGATCCGTTGAAGCATCTGGCCGCTTTGACAATTGACGATCCGCACGTCGCGGCCAATACGGCAGTTTTTGTCGATGATGACGCCCTTGATGTAGCTTTCTTTTCAACGCCTTTTACGACGACGCCAGCCATAGACCAGCAGGCCGAAAGCACCCATCCCTAACAGAACGAAGGCGGACGGTTCGGGCACCACTTGACTTTGGTAAGCTCCCTGACCGCCCCGAGCGAAGTACAGCGTTTTCCGAGTAGACGAATACCACTGACTATAGTCATTATGTCCGCCGTCGATAGCCAGTTTGAGAGGTGCTTCCCAGTTCCCTGACCCGTCGAGTGTAGCACTCCAGATGTCGTGCGTTCCGTCTCGGTCGGAGGAGAAGAGGAGCGTATCCCCAATCATTTGGGGTCCACTGTTGTACGAGGCGTCATTGATGGTGGCGGGCAGAAGTTGGGGGATGCCAAAGGTGTCCAGGTCGGAATCGTACGGAGACACCCAGATATCACACCGCGAGTCGCCGTGGCCTACGCGAAAGTACAGGTTCTCTCCGTCAAACATCGGTGCAGAGGGTCCGTCAATCGTGCTGTTTACCTCCCCCGGTATAGGCCCCCCGGTCTCCCAAGTTCCATCTTCGCGACGCTTAGACCTGTATATTTCGCTGTACGCGCCGCCACCACCTGCCGCGTAGTAAAGCCACAACTGTCCATCAGAAGCAGAATGCAACGAAGGAGTGCTCTCCCATGACCAAGCGCCTGACCCTATCGTGGGATTCCCGGTGGTGGTCCATTCTGTCCCACTCCACTCCGCCTCGTGGATCGTCTTACCACTTCCATGCTGGTACACCATAAACGAGCCATCAGGACCCAGTGAGAATGACCCGATTTGTGTGGTCGGAAGATCTCCGGGTACGGGGATCGGCTCTCCGAAGATTGGCGAATCCGGAAATTCAGCACCTCGTACCTGCCCCACGGCGCCGAACAACAATGCTGCCCCAACAAAAGCTGCGACCAAGTTCCGACTGCACATTACTTCAGCCTCCTAATTCGAGATGTGTGGAAGATTGGCTCTTCCGCTTCTAGGTGCGAACACCACACTTTACGGAAGCCCCGCAAGCTGGGATCAATTTTACCCAAACGGTTCAACATCTACAATGGGCCACATGCCATCCAATCGTGGGATTTTCGGGCCAATTGCCCCCCCCGCAAGAAGAGTCTGTGGGGCGCGTGCCGGTATCTTGCACACCGAGAGCTACTTGGCCCTGAGGCCGGGCGGTGGGACCCGACTCCAGTCGCGTAAAGCAAAGCTGGACTTCAGCAAGTTCCGGTGGCCGATGAACAAACTACCGACCCCTACTGCCCCATCTCCCGATGCTCGATCCATGCCCTGATGTTCGCCGCCTCGCGCCGTTGCATGCGTTGTCGTTTGGCCGCGAAATGGGCGTACATATCCTGCTCTTTCTTCGACCAGGTGTTGGCCTCCAGGTAGTCGCCGCAGTAAGGCACCCGCTGCTCTTCAAGGCAGACCAAAGAATCACCTTCTCTTGCGAAGAGCGAACGCCAGAAGTCCCATCACACCCATGCTCAACAGGAAGAGGGAGGAGGGCTCGGGAACCAGGCTCAGACCACCCCCCTGCTCGTCGCCGACCAACCGGAAAAACAAGGGATCGAAAGCGTCGTAGCTGCCTTCCGCCGCGAAAAGTTGCAGGCCGGCGTCGCCGCTGCACTCCAAGAAAACCAGGTCCAACTCGGTGGGCCCCGCCTCCAGGTCGAAAACGTGCGAGTGCGTCCCGTACGAGCCGGGCGTGAAACTCTCGCCACCGACGGTCAGTTCGACCAAGTCATCGTGAGTCAGGGCGAAGGTCCACTGACCCGCCGTGGGGATATCGACCCGGGCGGTCGCCCTCAATGCGAAGTAGTCGTCGTTGGCAGTCGTGTCGGTCAGGAACGGCACCGTGACGTACTCGGAGTTGGGGTCGGCGGCCTCCGGATCGGCGAAACTGACGGCGAACAACTGGCCGGTCGCTTCGGCGGCAATGGCCTCGTGACCGGACGGCAGGGCCAGCAGGTCCTTGGCCTCCTGGATCGTCGTGAGGGAGCCGAACACGCCGGTATCGGCCTTGCGTTCGAGAATATCGAACTTCTGCTGATCCAGCACGGTATCGTATTCGACGACGGAGGGGAGTAGGTGATCTGTCTGCCCAAGCGTCAAGCCGGTCCGGTGATCGTTCCACAATCCGTCCGCGCCAATTTGAACGGCGTCTTCACCATCGTCGCCGGCGTCGTTCGGCTCGCCGCCAGCCCAGTTTTGATAGACCAGCGGCGTGCCGTCGAGCCACTTGAAGCCGTAGCCGCGTTCCGTCGGCTGGTCGGGGATTTCACCCACGGGCGGATAGCCGTATGACCAGGTAGCGCCCCCTTCGGCGGTTCCTAGTTCGTACTGCGGATCCCAGCGGTCGATGTCACTGACCGCCGTGCTGTCGGTCAGGCCGATCCATTTGCTGCCCTCGCTCCAGAATCGCCGCACCACAAGGTTCTCTTCCGCGTTTTCGATGGTCGCCAGATGGCCCGCCACACCGCCGAAGGACATCCCGGCGGCGTCGGCCCTAGCCTGGTCCCATGTCGTTGACGTCGGAGCGTACTGATAATAGTGCCCGGTGAGTGGATGAAGCCTCGCGGCCGGGGCCGGCACGATACTGGTCGGCTCGAACTCGACCCAATTGACATTGAAACCGAGGGTCTCGCAGACAAACTTGACCTCGCGGGAACCGGCTTCGATCGGAACGGTAGTAATAGTGTTGACCGTGGTCCAACTCTGCCAGTTGTAAGTATTCGGTACGGTGATCAACCTGGTGGCCGCCGCGCCGTCGACGTCGATATGCAGCTTCTTGTCGTCATTGGGAGACGCCACCCGAACACGGACCACGTAATGGCTGGTTTCGGGAAAGACCGGATCGTGGTACCAGGGGCCCGGCGCGGTATCGGTGGTCAAAAGGAGCCATTCCCCGGAGCCAGTCCAGCCGACGTTGTATCCGCCGCCGACATCAGACGTGGATTCGATATCCACATCGTCCGTACGGTAGGAACCGCCGAGGTTGCCGGAAGAGTTGTCCCAATATCCTACGCCCGAACCGCCGTCCTTATAGTCTTCCGCTTCGAGATGGACCACGGCCGCCACGGCCGTAGTCGCCCAGCAGACGATCCCAATGATCGCGGTCAATCGACCAGCAGTTGGATGGACGGACATCACGTCACCTCACTGAGTATGGTGGATGCAGCCTCGGTGCCGACGATATCACAGAATGCTCCTATCGTAATCGGTGTTGAGTTCACCGTCAAGCAGGCAGATAGTTATTCCGAGGGGCGGGCCCCATCGGATCTACGTCGTTTCTTGAGAAAACTGCACCGGTCACTCCCGGCAAAGCACCCACCCTACGGCCCCATCTCCCGATGCTCGATCCAGGCCCTGATGTTCGCCGACTCGCGTTGTTGCATGCGTTGTCGTTTCGCCGCGAAATGGGCGTACGTGTCCCGCTCTTTCTTCGACCAGGTGTTGGCCTCCCGGTAGTCGCCGCAGTAAGGCACCAGCAGATCGATCCAGCAGGCGATCTTCTCCATTTCTTCCGCCGACAGTTCGACCTTCTCGTGGCCCTCTTCCAACAGCGACATCAACTTGCTGGTGGCCGCGCCTCGGTAATACGGCGGCAGCATCGCCGGGCCCGACATGCTGTTGATCCAATTGACCATCGCGTTGTCGTGGTCGCCGTTGGTTCCGCTGGTGTGGGTCAGCGTCAGGTACGAGCGGCTGACGGCGCGCCGCATGCTGGCGATGGGGACCGCCGCACCCGTGAGATTCAACGGCTTGTCCGGCTCGCCCGTGTGACAGCGCACGCAGTGTCGATCCAGAATCGGTTGAATTTCCTTCGCGAAACTGAACCCGCGCGGCGGTCCATGGAACGGCTCCAGCCGCCGGGGTCCGGCCTTCATGGCCGCCGACACGGCCAGTTTCGCCGGCGGTGTGCTGTTTTTGTGTTCGTGGCAACCCACGCACGACTGGTTCTCGCCCGGCATCAGCGTGGCCCAGCTTCGCATGGTCTGCACCACGTAGCCCCGCTCGTCGAGGGCTTGAAAGTAGACGGGGGTCCGGGCGGGAACAACGAACATGGCCGAGCCGTCGCGGTGAACCGTGGCGCTGCCGAGCACCACCTTGACGTCCCAGGAGCCGTTGCCCACGGCTATCGGGGTCGACACGTTGGAGTTTCCGCCTTGCCCTCGTTGGCTGGTGCGCCCGATGCCCGAGGCGCGGAAGCGCAACGCCACCACGCGCAGTCGCTTGATCGTTCCCCGCTTAACACCTTGCAGGGCGGGCCCCTCGTAGACGTCTTGCAGATAGAACGTTCCGCTGGGGCGCCGATAGTCGACCGTACTCGGCCGCACGTGGATTTCCTCGCGCGTGGCCAGCGGAACGACCTGTCGGCAGCCGACGCCTTCTCCCGACTCGCGGCCTTCGACGAGCAGTTCCCGACGCCCTTGGCGGTCGATGAGGTAGATGTTGAACCGGCCGAGCGAGCCTTGCGGCGTGGGCAGGGCAAGCGTCACCAGGCACCGCTGTTCGTCGAGCGGATAGGGATACTGAAACTGGTTGCCGCCCAGCCCGTACTTGTCGATGCGGATCGGTTCCGTCGCTCGGACCGGGGCAATAAGCCGCACTCCGCGCCCTTCCTGGCGTCCCCGGGCGGGATCGATAACCGCCAGCTTGCCGTGGGCCGGTGTGTGGTGCCCGGTGACGATCGCCAGCAGTTTTGTGGAGCCGGGGATCTTCCGGGCGTGGATGATGTTGGTGGGAAACCAGGAATTGCCGCCGTAGAACTCCCGTTGGCCGGTCCCGTCGGCGTTCATCTGGAACAGCGGCTGCGTGTAGATCTGGCCGCGGTCGTTATAATCCCAACGCGTGTATAGCACCCGGCCGTCGTCGGTCACGGTGGGGAATATGGCGTGAACCTGGTCGAAACCGATCCGCCGCATGAAGCGCCCACGGCGGTCCATCAGGTAGAAGTTGCTGACTTCCGTCCAATTGCAGTCGACCGTCTGGACGCATCGCGTGGAGTTGAAGAGGATGTTTCCGTCGGGCAGATATACGCCCTCGTAGTCGGCGAACCCCAGCCCGTCGGTCAGTTGGCGGATCGCGCCGGCGGCGGCGTCCATTTCGTACAGGTGATAGTCGTCCCCTCGGTCGGATTTCTTCCACGCGAACAGAATATGCCGGGCGTCGTACGACACGTCCGGGTTGCGCAGCATGCCGCCGGGGTCTTCGAGCAGCGTGCGCACACGGCCGTAGGGGCCGTCCATCTCCAGCACTTCCAACGACGAGCCGGGCGCAAAGAACCGGCCGCTCTGGGCGTCTGAAAGGCCCTCGGTGTATTTCCACGTGTTCCGTATGTGGCGATGTTGGCTGAACACGAAGCGCCGCCAGCGCGCCAGCAGCGGCTGTAGACGCCGCGAACGGCGGAGTTCACAGCCACGCAGATACAGTTCCCTCCAACGCGGATCTCGGCCGGGCGTCTTGGCCGCAAGGAGCGAAGCGACCTCCGCGCGGATCGGTCCGGCGTCGGTGGGCAACTCCTCCAACACGCGATCGATCATCCGCTGCTCGACGACCGAATCGTGTTGGTCGACGAAACACGCCAGGTCGGCCAGCACGGGTGGATCCGGCTTCGATTCGCGTGCCTTGACGTGCGTATCGCGCCACTGCCGCTTCTGCCGCTGCAACTCTTCCGGCAAGGCGATACTCATGTAGTCCTGGAGTAACCAATCGCGCTGGATCGCCTGGCGCGAAGCGGCCTCGCGAAAGTCCGGCACGCGGCCGGCGACGTCGCCGAGCACGGCGCTCGCAAGCAGCCCGATCGCAGTCGCCGTTGACAGCATCCGACGCATGACGTTTCTCCACGCGAACGCCTTTGTTGCTGGGGTCGACTTCCCATTGTATCACTGCCGCGGTGTTCGCGGCTACAGTCGCGTTTCAAAACGGTGGGCGAGTCATCAGTCTCCGTAGGAGGCGACTCAACGGGCTGCTAGCAAGAAACCACGAGAAACCCGGTTTCCAGCAGCTTGCGGATCACCGCGGTACAGGCGGCGGCCACTTGCTCGCGATCGGCGTGCAGCCCGTCGGCGATTTCGGCCGCAAGCTGACCGAGAGTGTGCCGCCCATCGCAGCCGGCCAGCACAGTGGTCATCAGTCGATCGAGCTTGCCGACGAACGGGAAGCCTTCAACCTGCTTCAAGAGGATCTCTTGCACCATCCAGTTGCCGTCTTCGGCGTGCAGGACCTGTTCGAGCCGATGGTCGGCGGTCAGCAGGAACGACATCTCGAGCAGTTCTCGTTGGTCGGCGAGGCCCGCCAGTAGATCGGCGGCGGCGAAGACGCGTTGGATCTGATCGCCGCACGAACCGGAGGCCTGCCCCGGGGGGCTTTTTTCGGCCCGAAGCCAGTTGGCGCCGCCCGGGCGGCGCCGCATGACGAGCGTGCCGGAACTGATCCGGCCGATTCCCATTCGCTCGTAGTAGCTCAGCCAGTTGTCGAGCAGCCGTTGGTAGGCTTGCGGATCGCCCGACCTCTCGTGGTGCAGCCAGGTAGCGGCGTAGCTGATCGGGTCGGTCGTCTTGAAGCAGAGGAACCAGCAGTCGCAACCGTTTTCGGCCATCCATTCGGTGGGCCGCCGGGCCCAATCGTCGTCGTCGCCGTGATGCCAGTCGAACAGGACCGAGGCGTAGGCTCCTTCGCACAACCGCTCGGGGGCACCCCTAATGACTTGCTCCGAAATCGAATCGGCCGGCATGCCGCTGTCGCAATACTCGTAGTCCGACCGCGGCGAGATCACGAACGGCGGATTGCAGACCAACAGTTCAAACTGCTGTCGGTCGACCGGCTCATAGAGACTGCCGTGGCGCAGCTCGACGTTGGGTAGCTCGTTCAGTCGGGCGTTACAGGCCGTGAAGTTCAGCGCCCGGGGGTTGGTATCGGTGGCCACTACTCGGCCGGCGTGCCGGGCCGCCAGCAGGGCCTGGTATCCGCAGCCGGTGCCCAAGTCCAGGACCGATTCCACCCGGGTGCGGACGGTCACGCCGGCCAACGCCCGCGAGGCGGGTCCCACGCCCAGGACGAAATCGGCCCGGGTCGAACCGACGAAGTCGGGCCAGAAGTCGCGTACCAGCCAAAGCCCTTCCGACGCCATCAGCGAGGCCTCCGCCTGAACGCCGTCGGCCGTTTGCTTCAACAGGCCAAGCTCGCCGAGTTGTTCCAGTTGTGTCTTTCCCAACGCGGCTTCGGCGGCCTCCGACGAAACTGCGCAGGCCAACACGAACAGGCGGACCAGCGTGTTGTGAGGCGTCGGTTCATCCGTTCGACGCAACGCGGTGACAAGGTCCAAAGGCTTGCAGTCGTCGGCCAACACCGTGGCGGCCACCGAAGTCTCGTCGTATCGGGCGTCTTCCAACGCGCGGCGCAACGAGGCCAAGTCGCTACAACGATCAAGCCGTAACGGCGAGTGTTCGTACTGGGGACGATGCTGCGACATCATTTGCCCTCTCCAAGATCCGCGCGTCTGTACGAAACCGTAACGTATGAATCTAAGTGCCCGTAGCCACGCTCGTCAGAACGTGGGATCGCCCGCGTTCTGGCGAACGCAGCTACTGCAATACCTCTCAATTACCAAGCAAGCTAAGACTGGCTTTCAGCGGTTTCCGCCTTTTCGGTCGTTTCCGCCTTTTCAGCGGTTTCCGCCGTTTCAGTCGTTTCCGCCGTTTCCGCCGTTTCGGTCGTTTCGGTCGTTTCGGTCGTTTCGGTCGGCGGGCTTTCCGTGATCGCTTCCGCTCGTTCGCCTCGCCACGCCCTGTCGAGCGCGTCGGCCGTCTCGCGGACAATCACCTCGCGGCGGCGGCTGCGGAAGATGCCGCGGGAGGGCTTGACCGTGACCGGGCCGTCGTAGCCTATCTCGCGGAGGATGTTCAAGGCGGCAATGGTGTCGATCAGGGTGTCTGCGGAACTGGGCAACAGCCGGCACTTCTCGTCCAAGTCGGCGGGCAGGATATCGGCGGGCATTTCGGCCACCTGCACGGCGACGATTTGCTCTGGCGGCAGGTTGCGTATATTCTCGATCGACCCGCCGCCGACAACCAGGTCCCAGGTGTCCAGCAGCAGGCCCATGTTGGGAGCATCGACCATGGTGATTAGCAGCGTCAGGGCGTCGAAATCGTGAACGAACTGGAACGCCTGGTTCTTGCGGAGGTACTCGGCCGCCTGGAACCCCACGCCGAAGCGGACGCCGGACGGCTCCAAAGCCTTGCAGATATCGGCGAATCGACGGCGATGGAACTCGAAGTTCTCGTGGTACGGCCGCTTGTCGCCGGCGGGTGACAGGGTAGCCAGACATCGCGTGCAGCCCACCTCGACCGCCGCTTCCGCCAACTGTGGCAGTGTTTTCACGTCCTTGGCGAACAGGTCGTCGTCGGTGTCCCAATCGATAGGAAGCACGAAGGCGCCGATACGGATCTTGGCGCTATCGATGAGACGCCGAGCGTAGGGCATTCCGTGGAGCTTCGCCCGAGAGGCAAATTCGGCCACGTCCAGGTTCATCCCCTCGAACCCGTAGGTAAGGGCCAACTCGATGATTTCGCTCTGGTGGCCGGTGATTCCAAGCGATGAAGGGCAGAGGTTCTTGAACATGGCGGACTCCTTGGGGTTGGGGGGGCTTGTGAACTTAGGCGAACCTTCCCGTGCCGAACCGATGAGCCGACATCGGACCGAGTAGCAAACCTTGTATTATTGCAGAGTCTGCGTCGGACTCCAAGAGGGCTTCAACCGAATCTCGCCGCGGCGCCGCGGGGCAAGGCGGCACCCGCGCAGAGAACAAGTAGCGCGGCCCCCCTTTCCCCAGCGTACTTGAAGTGCTATGCTGGGTTATTGCCTTGTTTTAGGGGGTAATTGAGTGTGCCACACGGCACGGTCAGGAAATTGATTTCCGAGAAAGAACTCATGTCAAAAGATCAGAACACGTTTCTCAAGCGTCAGCGAGAGATGGAGAAGAAGCGAAAAGCTGAGGAAAAAAGGGCGCGCCGCCGGAAGAAGAAAGAAGCGGCCAGCGCCGACAACGAGTCGGATATCGCCAGCCCGTCAGACGCCGAACAGTAGAGACGGCCCGGTCGGCGACCGCCCCTTTTTCGGCAGCGGAAGGAGGAACCTACCATGTTGACACAGCATATCTCCGGGGCACCGGGCGGTCTGTCTTCTCGTCAACGGCGTGTACAACGTCGTGCCCGCCGATTGTGCTTCAAGGCCGCCGTCCGCCTGGCTGCCGATGAGTTGTTCGGCTTCACCCATCGCGCGACCGGCGGAAAAGCGCTCTGGTCCGACAAGGTGTACGTGTGGTTGGGCAGCGCAACCTTTGTTTACTGGGCAATGGGCGAGGTCCAGATCGACATCCCCCGGATCGTGGCCGAGACGGATGGCGCTCCCGACAACGTGGATGAACTCCACGAAGCGGTGCTCGTAGAATTGACGGCCTATTGGGCGGATCGTCTGGCTTCCTTGCCACCGAAGAGCACCCCCGGCTGGCTGCCGCTGCCGTGAGCGATGGCGGCGCCGACGCCATGCAACGTGAACTGCCCGCACGGTGCGAGGCTACGGTCTCCAGCTTCTCACCGCTTTTACCGTGGTTGCGCTCGCAGTGCGTGCAAGACGCAACCGAGGAACTCCGAAGCATCTCCCGGATGGCTTCGCGTACGCTAGTTGACAACCCCGGGTTCGTACGCTAGCGTCGGGGTTGATTCAAGTTCCTGTCAGGAACACGGCGAGAGCCCCAATGATGACTTCACCCCGGGGAGAAGTTCACATGACGCATTCTTGCTATCACGCGTTTAGAGCATCACCGTCGACTCGTACCGCCGGCCGGTATCGGGCGACGGCCGTCACGGCCATCCTGTTAAGCACCTTTCTGGGCGTGGCGGCGAGCGGCACGGCAGGCTACGGCGCGGGCGAACTCCGCTACCGTTTGAAGGACGGGCAGAAGCTCGCCTACTCATCGCAGGTCGAAGCCACCGTCGGCGGCGACGTGTACACGGTCGAGGGCACGTCGCTCTACGCTGTACACGTCGCCTACGCATCGCGGCACTCGTCGAAGCCGGAGACCGGCTCGGGCTCGGCATTCGTGGTCCACGCCGACGGGTATTTGATAACCTGCAATCACGTGGTCGAGAAGGCCGACAAGATCGCCGTCAAGCTCGCCGGCAAGGAATACGTCGCGGAGGTAGTGTCCAGAGACACCGACGCCGACCTGGCCGTGCTGAAGATTCCCGCCAACGGGTTGCCCACTGTTCCGTTGGGCGACTCGGACAAGGTGGAGTTGGCCCAGGACGTCCGCGCGGTCGGCTATCCGCTTAGCGACCTGCTGGGGTCGAGCATCAAGATGTCGCGGGGAACGATTTCCGGGTTTGTGGAGCGGGAGTCGCAAAAGCTGTTTCAAGTCGACGCGCCGATCAACCCCGGCAACAGCGGTGGGCCGTTGGTCAACGAGCGGGGCGAGGTGATCGGCGTCGCCAGCGCGAAGCTGGCCGGGGCGGTCGTTTCCAGCGTTGGTTTTGCGATTCCCGCCAAGGCGGCCCTGCGCTTGCTCGACGAGAAGAACATCGCCTACAAGAGCGGCGGTGCACCGAGCGACTTGAAAGGTCCCGAGTTGGCCCGGCGTGTCACCCCGGCAGTGGCATTGGTCTCGGTAACGATCGAGCCGGACGTGCGCGGATACTTCTTCGATCTTCGCGAGCGTCGGGTGTGGCGGCGGCGGGCGAAAGGGTCGGACCCGAACGCGCCCGGCGAACTGATCGACGACGTGCGGTTGGCCGCCAAGGCTCAACTTCAGCCGACCCGTCTGCCGTTTGCCCACCACGGACGTCCCTGGCACGGCCTGCCGTTTGGCCTGGGACCGCACCAACTGGTGGGCATCGAGCCGATTCCCAGCGCGCAGCAGAACAAGTGGGGCCTGAGCACGGATCACTGCCTCCTGGAGAACTGCCTCCCCGACAAGGTCCGCGGCGTCCCGCAGAACGTCCGCCATGGATGCAATGCTGCCCGCGCGAAGGTGATTTCCAGCTACGAGGCCGTGGACACCAGCGGCCAGAAGCGAAAGATCACCAAGCACTTCGCGGTCAAGAACGGTCGCGCGCCCGGCAAAGACACGCCCGTAGTGGAAATGGACGGCCAGGGCACGCTGATCTTCGACGTCGCGGCCGGGCTGATCGAGAGGATGGAGTTCTCCGGGGAACTCGTCATCTCGACAACCGGCAAGCCACTTGTGGTTCCCGTCAAGTTCCGCTACCGGCAGATCGATCCGGCCACGGTGAAGGAGGCGGACCTGGTGATTAAGGACGTGCCGCCTGTGCCGGACCACGCCCGGCCCGCGCCGCACGATCCCCGTCTCACGCCGATCGAGCGACCCAAGCCGCGACTGCCGGTGGAGCAAGTTGCCGTACCTTCGGTCGAAGCCCTCCGCAAGGCGACCTCCGCGGTCAGCAGCACACTGGGCAAACGCATCAGCGCGGCGAAGACGCCGGACGAGAAGATCGCCCTGGCCGAGGAGATGCTCGGTGCGGCCCGGGACGACACCGATCCGGCGAGCCGCTATGCAATGCTCAACCAGGCTCGCCTGTTGGCCATCGGATCGGGCGACCTGGCGACGGTCCTTAGAATCCTCGATGAGATTCTCGCGGGCTTCGAGATCGACGCGACAAGAGCCAAACGAAGCGTGTTGACGGCCGTGGCCAAGAATGCCTCCGGGCAGTCGCAATGGAAGCCGATCGGCGAGTTGGCGGCGGAGTTGTTTGCCGAGGCGACCATCGCCGACGACTTTGCCGCCGCCGAGACACTGCTGGCTACGGCCCAGCGCGCCGCCAAGCAAGGCCAAGACGACAAGCTGCTGAAGAGGCTCTCGCGCCGCCAGTCCCAGTTTCGGCAATTGCAGGAGTTCTTCGAGAAGTCGAAGCCGCATCGCGACACGCTGGCTGCCAATCCCGACCACCCCGAGGCCAACCTGATGATGGGCAGGTATCATTGTTTTCTCAAGCGGAATTGGAATACCGGACTGCCGCTGTTGGCCAAGGGCAACGACGCAGAATTGAGGCTCGCCGCGCTGGCGGAACTCATCGCGCCGGCGACGGCCGACAAGATGATGCAGTTGGGCGACCGCTGGTGGGCAATCGCCGCATCCGGCGAGGCCGATTTCAAGGACGCTGCGCGCGGCCGGGCGTTGACGTGGTATCAACAAGCGCTGGGTGACCTGTCGGGAGCGACCAAGCAGAAGATCGAGGCCCGGCTCGAGGAGCACCCCGGCCTGCTCGACGCCGAAGCGGAGCGGTCCTTTACCGAGGATGCTACCACGGCGAGCTTGCCCGGCGGCAGTTGCCCGCGCCGGTTGATACGCCACGTCGCCCGCGAAATCGAGGGCCATCGCATCACCAAGACGGAAGAACCCGGTTTCAAACACGGCTGCGAGCCATTCGAATTCGTGCCGGAGAAACCCGGCGTGTTGATCGGCCTGGACATCGATCTCCGGGTATTCGGGAAGATTTCCCAAGTAACGCCCATATTCTTGACGGCGGACGGGCAGACTCGTGGCCCTGCCATCGGCACGGAGGGAAAGGAGAACTTCACCCTGCTGGCCAAGGAGGGGTACGCGATCGGAGAGGTCGTTATCGGTGCGGGTATCGGCATCGACGCGATCCAGGTCGTCTACAGGAAGATCGAAGACAACGGCCTGAGCATCGACGACAGCTACCAGAGCGAGTGGCACCCCAAACGTCGCGGCAAGGAGGTCACGCTCGGCGGTGAAGGCCGCCCGGTTGTGGGACTGCTCGGCCGTCAAAACGGGCGTGGCGAAGTCACGGCACTGGGTTTGATGTTGACGCAGCTAGCGCCGAAGTGAAGCACCAAGATCGATGGATAATTGGCAACTGGAGCACAAAGGAGCGAAGAAATCGAATATCTAACGAAGCGTGTATTGGCAATTGCCGTAACGTTGTGTGGCCTCGCCGCGCCGTTGTGCGCGGCCGACAAACGGCCGAATATCCTGTATATAATCGCCGACGACATGGGCTATTCCGATCTCGGCTGTTACGGCGGGGAGATCGCCACGCCGAACCTCGATGGTTTGGCCCGGCGCGGCATCCGTTTCACGCAGTACCACACCGAGAACATGTGCGCCCCTACCCGCGCGACCCTCCTGACCGGCCGCTACTGGATCCGCGGCTTCAACGCCGGCGACAACGTGACGATCCCCGAGGCCCTGAAGACGGCCGGCTACCACAGTTGTATGGTGGGCAAGTGGCACAACACGAATGACGTCGGGCCGGCCCGCCAGGCCCCGCTGATACGCGGTTTCGACCGTTTCTTCGGCACGACGATCGGCTGCGGAAGTTTCTTCGCGCCGCTGATGCTCACCCGCGACGGCGAACCCGCCGAGCGGGAGTGGCTGGAGAACAAGGACTTCTACTACACCGACGCCATCAGCGCCGGCGCGGTCACCTACATCCGTCAGACGCCCGCCGACACGCCGCTCTTCTTGTACGTGGCCTACACGGCCGCCCATTGGCCGCTGCACGCGCGGCCGGAGGACATCGCCAAGTACAAGGGCCGGTACGCCGGTGGGTGGGACCGCCTGCGCGAGACGCGGCTGGCGCGAATGAAGCAACTGGGCGTCGTTCGGGCCGACACGCCGCTGTCGCCCCGCCACGACGAGGTGCCGGCCTGGGATGACGAGCCGAACAAGGCCTGGCAAGAACGCCGCATGGAGGTCTACGCCGCCCAGATCGATCGCATGGACCATGGCATCGGCCTTATCCTCGAAGCGCTTCAGGAGCAGGGCCGGCTCGATAACACGCTCATCATGTTCACCATCGACAACGGCGGCTGCCACGTCGAATACGGCGCCAACCGCAAGGGGAGCTTCTTGAACGAGACGACGCGCGACGGCCGACCCTTGAAGGTCGGCAACCGGTCGGACGTCATGCCCGGCCCGGAAGACACGTGGC
>Ga0180429_10002843_pt1 | contig 14161 bp, 13 predicted proteins | sample SS_ome_FD_132428 | JGI IMG/M metagenome (GOLD analysis project Ga0180429, IMG submission 132428) | Hypersaline lake sediment archaeal communities from the Salton Sea, California, USA - SS_1_S_1 metaG | ecosystem: Environmental > Aquatic > Non-marine Saline and Alkaline > Hypersaline > Sediment ...
CCTGAAAAAAATATTCTTGCTCCAGCAAACCTGGCACTGCTGAAAAGCCTGCTGTTCCTTTTTCTTGCCTTTCTTGTCGCTATGCTGGTTGCCCGTACTATTGGCGAGAAAATCATCATCACTCCATTAATGAACCTTGTGCAGCTGGCAGGAAAATTATCAAGGGGTAACCTGGAAGCGCGCAGTGATACTCAATCAATGGTCAGTGAATTTGATGTACTGTCTCATGAATTCAACCGGATGGCTGAAAGTCTGCAAAAAAACAATGACAAACTGTCCAAACTCAGCCTGGTCGATGGTCTGACAAATATTGCTAACAGGAGGATGTTTGACCAGAAACTACAGGAGGAATGGAATCGTTCGGTAAGGACGAAAAGACCACTTTCTCTGCTATTGATTGATATTGATTATTTCAAGAATTTCAATGATATTTATGGCCACCTGGCCGGTGATGACTGCTTGCGCACCATTAGTTTGATTTTAAAAAATATTGCAACCCGCTCAACCGACCTTGCTGCCCGCTATGGTGGAGAAGAGTTTGCAATGATACTGCCTGAAACGGATATGCAGGGAGCCAATGCTATTGCAGATTTAATCCATACCCAGGTGGCACAAAGAGAAATACCGCATAAGTCATCCGATATCTCCCAGTATCTCACCATAAGCATTGGTCTTGCGGTGCTCACTGAAACTTCAACCATCGCGTCACCAATTGGCTTGATTAAAGTGGCAGATGAACAATTATACAAAGCCAAGCATGAAGGCAGGAACAGAACTATCGGTATTGAAGTGAGCTAGTGAAACTACCTGTTTCGTTTTTATCAGGTGCTTATTCTTCTGGATTTACTTCGTTTATAGAAGTAGATAATCCTCTTGATGCTTCAATCTGGTTTTCGAACCAGGTGACTTGAATGACTTTTTCTCCCAGCGACCAACATGGTAAAATAGCCTTTTCATGGTCTATGAATTCTATTTACTGGATCAAATCTCAAGCTGGATGCCCATCAAGCAATAATGGAAAAAGCAAGCGACCTTATAGATACCCTTTTTGAGCCGAATAGAGACAGGCCGACGATTCTTTTAGTCATCAACGGAGCGATGATATTCAAGAGGAAATGCAAATTAAAGTATAACAAGGGACTATTTTCTTTTATCAAAAGAAAAAAAGAGGTTACAGACTGTTTAAAGATTTCTGTCTCGGATGTTGTATTGCATGTATTGCCCGACATGTTAGACACATTTTTGACTGAGGTCAGGGTTAAGAGAAATATCACCAGGGTCCTCACCGAAGACTTTGTCAATGCCTGCATCAAATCTATTCCGGAAAACAAACCCAATTACTGTTATCCGGTTACATCTGAAGACCGGCTGGATCATGCTGAAAGTGAACGAAATTGGGTAAGAGCTGAACCATTTTTTTTATCGCATGAAATCAATAGCCACGACTTGCACAGTTATTCCTTAAAATCAGAGTATAAAAAAGACCGGGTTTTGCTGGACCGTGATCCTGAAGTCTATAAATACCTGGATAACTGGATTGAAAATGATTTAGAACGAGTTGAACTGGTTGCAGACAATTCCTGGGCCAAATTGTGTTTTGAGGGTTCAGCTGAAGCTAATGATTTCAAATTTAACAGCCTGGATACTGATAAAGCCGATGTTAAAGCATACCTGTGCGATAAAAGTACTGGTAGATTGGTAAAAATTGCAGATGAAAAACTACTTAAAATACCTTTAAGCTCTGATACTATGTGGCAGTCTTAAAGCCCAAACCATCAAATGACGAATAATTTTTATGCAAACTGCCATCGAACAGGAAAATAAACTGCCTAAAAAAGGCATTAGTGGTGTTCATATTGTATGGATTGTTCTGCTTACAATTTTGCTTACAGCGGTTGTGACATTTTGGTTTGTACGCTCATATATTTATCCTAAAGACTTTGAACCTGTAGAACTCAATACAGCAGAACAGCAAACGCTTAATGCCAAGCTGAAAGTCCTGGGCTATGAGCCTGAAGAGGTCACTCATCAACAGCAAGGTAGTAAAGAAACTGATCAGCAGTGGCTTAGGCCTGAAGCTTATTCTGAAGCTGGTGGAAAACGTGAGGTTTCCTTTTCTGAGCGTGAGCTAAATGCCATGATTGCCAATAACCCGGATTTAGCCAAAAAGCTTGCTTTTGATATGAGTGACAACCTGCTTAGCTCACGAATGCTGATCCATGTTGACCCGGATTTCCCGGTACTGGGTGGTAAAACCCTGAGAGTGGCCGCCGGTGTCGAGATGGCTTTTCGTAATGACAAGCCTGTTGTTGTACTTAAAGGCGTCAGTGTTATGGGTATTCCTGTGCCTAATGCCTGGTTGGGCGGTCTAAAAAATATTGACCTGATTAATGAATTTGGTGATGACCAGGGGTTCTGGGCAGGGTTTTCTGATGGAGTTGAGGAAATCAACATTCAGGAAGGTAAGCTTAGAGTCAAGCTTAAGAAATAAATTATCTGGTCAGTAACATTGTTGTTAAGGAAATTTAAATGGGAATTTTTTCCTGGATCATACTTGGCTTGATCGTAGGCGTTTTGGCTAAATGGATTATGCCCGGTAAAGACCCAGGCGGGTTCATTGTAACCATTCTATTAGGTATTGCCGGTGCACTGGTAGGTGGCTATATTGGCTCTTTTTTTGGGCTCGGAACAGTGTCCGGGTTTGGACTGACTAATATTTTATTGGCTACTGCCGGGGCTATCCTTTTATTGTTTATTTATCGTCAGATTAAACCTGGAAGTAGTTCAGGTAATGATAGTAGTACATCCTGATTGGGGAGCAGCAGGGTTTCATTCCCAATGATTATAATTGTTTGCCTAAATAAATAGGTAAACTGGTCGTTAAAAGCTCCATGCTGACCAAAGAAATCTCTCACATCCTGATTGTTGACAGTTCTTCTGTAACCTGTGAACTGTTAACACGTATGCTCAAGGAGAAGCTGCCAGAGGTTGAGGTGGTTGCCTGTGCTGATGGGGATACGGCACAAAAGCTGCTGGATAAAAAGCAGTTTGATCTTATTACCACGGCCTTGTTATTGCCTGACATGGATGGTTTGAAGCTGTGCAGCGCCATCCGTCAGCAGGAGTCCTATCAATATACGCCGGTTATAGTGGTTTCCGGTGATGCCAATGTCCGCCTGTTGCGTGAAGGCTTTGAAGCCGGTGTTACGGATTATTTTGATAAATCCAAGGGCTACAAGGCCTTTGGTAATTTCATCATTTCTTTCGTACAGCGTAATTCCGGGATGTCAGGTCGAGTACTGTTTGTTGAGGATAGTGCCACTGCTGCTCACTACACAAAAAAGCTACTTGTCAAAAACAACCTGGAAGTGACCCATACCATGTCGGCGGAACAAGCAATGACAATTTTACAGGCAGAGTACGAGTCCAAAAGCCCGGCTAAGCGCATCGATATGGTCATTACTGACTTTCATCTGGTTGGCGATATGACCGGTGGTGACCTTGTGCATGCCATCAGGGCTCGTTTTCATTACACCGAACAGGAATTGCCAGTGCTGGTACTGACCGGCACCGATGAAAGAGATACACAGATTGCGGTATTCCGCGCCGGGGCTAATGACTTCGTCATGAAACCAATAGTTGAAGAAGTCATGCTGGCCCGAGTCAGGGCCTTGTTGCTGATCAAACATCAGTTTGAGGCCTTAAAGAAACAGACCCAGACGATGCGCTGGATTGCAGCCACTGACAGCCTGACGGGGGTACGCAGCAAGCGTTATTTGCTGGATAACGGCGAGGCCTATATCAACAGTAAAAGCCGTTCACCCGTGTGGGGTGTGCTCATCGATATTGATCACTTTAAAAAAATCAATGATACGCTGGGACACATAAAGGGTGATCATGTGCTCTCAGAAATGGGTGACAAGCTCAACAGCAGTTTTGAAGATTGCATGGTAGTCCGCTTCGGAGGTGAGGAGTTCTGTCTCTTAATGCCGAATATGCAACGTGATGAAGCACTGCGACGTGTCGAGGTATTAAGAAAAGAACTCGAGATTTTAAAGCCGGCTGGTGTTGAAGTTAGCGTGAGTATCGGGCTGGTTAACAAGCTGGATTTTCCAGATGTAGATCTATCTGAATTTCTGGGGCTGGCTGACAAGGCGCTGTATGCAGCCAAGGAAAACGGACGCAATTGTGTATATGTTTACAATGCAGAAGGCATTCAAAGGTATGAGGGCTGAAAGCAAGTTTCAGACTTTATCAGCCTGAAACTTGCTGTGAGAATAAAGCCGAAGCCCATTTCTGTTTAACGGGTTATTTGGAAAAGTCTACGTTCTTACCGCTTTTGAGAATTTCTGCGGTTCTGGTATCCAGCCAAGCGTAGAAATCGTCAGGATATTTTTCGTAGTGACGATCGGCGACATAGCGTAACAGTTCGGTAAAGTGATAGCTGTAGAGCATGCTCTCGATTCGCGCGATTTCCTTGTGTTTGTCAAACAGAACAATAGCTGGACGATAGCTGATGCCCAGTTTATCAGCCCAAGCCTTTGCAGTGGTCTCATTGCCGTCAACATCAATCAGCTTCTCTTCTGACAGGGTATCCAGTCTTACAAAGGAATATTTTTTAAGGATGTCACGAACCTCCTGCGAAGCCAGGTAACCGTCATGCAGGGCGTCGCAATCTACGCAGCCCTTGTCTTCAAGAAGCACGGCCAGGGGCTTATCGGCGAGACTTTGCAGATTTACAGCTGAGATAAGTTGAGGATGGTCGCGAAACTTGTAATTCTGTGATTTTTTTTCATTGATGTATTGTGTCAGGCGCTGCTGCTCGTAAGCCTTTTCCTGGACATAATTGAGCACCAGTTTGAAATCGGGAACGGAGCGATAACCATTGGTACGTGCAACCACCTTGTTATCAGGGCTCAGGAAAACGATGGTGGGTGTGTACATCACCTTGAAGCGCTCGGCCAGTTCTTTCTCGGTAAGGCTGACATCTTCATTCAATGCTACCTCACGGTCACCGCGGATATTCAGGGCGATCACATCAAAGTTTTCCTTGATAAAGTTCGTGTAAGGCGCATTCTTGATGTTCTCTTCGACCATCTTGTAGCAGTAGGGGCAGCCATTGAGATGCATGAACAGCATGACGTGTTTGCCTTCATCGGAGGCTTCCATAACGTCTTCGCCTATATCCAGAAAACTTTCCTTGAACCAGTCAGGGTGCGCAGACATTTTAGCGCCAACAACCTTGCCTTCTTTGGCAAATAACTGGGCTGAAGTGAAGCTCAGAACAAGTGAGAGGAATAGGGTAGTCAGAAGATTTTTTCTCATGATGTTGTCCACTGTGTTTTTTTCATTAGTCAAAGATTAGTCTGTTATCGCGAATTCGACAACCGACACAGTGAACAGGTTCCCGGCAATTCAGTCAGCGTATGGGGCAGGTCGTATTGGAGCAAAAGTGATAGCGCCCGCTGAGGTTTTGTGCTCAGGAGGGGGCAGAATCAACGAGAGTTCTGGTATCATGCCTTGATATAACTGACATTATGACTTCTGACTCTTCTATGCCTTTTTCACTTGCCCGCTTGCCCCGTATTGAATTCGGTAACGGCAGTTTTAATAAACTGATTCCTGCTATAGCAGGATTTGGCAATTCCGTTTTGCTGGTTACCGGTGCCCGGTCTTTTGCAGAATCATCACGCTGGCAGCCTTTGCTCGAGCAGTTATCTCAACAGGGACTGCCTTACCAGCATGCTGTTATTCCCGGTGAACCTTCTCCTGAACTAATTGATGATATCGTCCGTCAATTTTCGGGTATAAGTATTGATGTGGTTGTTGCTATTGGCGGTGGCAGCGCGCTGGATGCTGGCAAGGCCATCGCGGGATTGTTAAAGGTGAAGCGTTCCGTGATGGATTACCTTGAAGGCGTGGGACCGGAACTGGATTACGAAGGCCCTGCTGTGCCGTTTATTGCGGTTCCAACGACGGCCGGTACCGGCAGCGAGGCAACCAGGAATGCGGTGCTCAGTCGGCAGGGGCTGGATGGTTTCAAAAAATCCTTCCGTGATGAAAAACTGGTCGCTGAGCTGGCTATCATTGATCCGGAGTTGCTGGAAACCTGCCCGCCGTCAGTTATTGCTGCCAATGGTATGGACGCGCTTACGCAATTGATCGAATCCTATGTCTCTTTAAAAGCCAATCACCTGAATGATGCCCTGGGTGAATCGGGTTTGAGAGCAGCCAGAGATGGGCTCATTAAATTGTATAAAACACAGGGGAAGGATGCGCAGGCCAGGGAAAACATGGCCTTTGCCTCGCTGATATCCGGTATCAATCTGGCGCAAACCGGCCTGGGCTCGGTACATGGCCTGGCCTCGCCGCTGGGGGCTTTTTATCCGATACCCCATGGTGTGGTTTGCGGTACGCTGGTCGCCACGGCAACACGTGTCAATATTGAAGTTATGCAACAGCGGGAGGCAGATAATATCGCCCTGCAACGCTATGCCAGGATGGCCGCACTGTTAATGCAGCGGCATTATGCTTCTCAGGATGAGGCATTGGCCGATCTGGTTGGTCTGCTGCAAAGCTGGACTGATGCCCTGGAGATTAGCCGGCTGTCAGATTATGGCCTGAAAGTCGATGGTATTGATCATGTAGTGAAGCATTCTCGGGGCAGCAGCATGAAAACCAATCCAATAGTATTGACTGATGATGAAATAGCATCGATAGTCAGTGAACGTTTATAATTAAAAATAGCCATGCAGCGGAGGCTCTTCCAACATGATAATTTCAAATGCAGCTAAACTGATTGAAGGCAAGACCAGGCCGGTCGTTAAACCTGAAGCTTCGATTATTGATGCCTGCAAGGTAATGACTGAAACTGATGCGCGTGCATTACTGGTGCTTGAGGGAGATCAACTGGTCGGTGTGATCAGTGAACGTGATGTCATAAGAAAATGTATTGCCAGGCTTCTTGATCCTGAAACAACACGCGTTGCTGACATTATGACGACAGCAGTCAAAACTGTTAAGGCAGATGACAGTATCGCCATGGCCATTGAGATCATGCAGCAGGGGCAATTCCATCATGTGCCTGTGATTGGCGATAATAGCGTGGTCGGCCTGATTTCCAGTGATGATATTCCTGATGAGTATCGCATGTTGCTGGAACGGTTCAGGGAAATGCGGGGCAGCTAGTTCTGCTGAACGTATAGCCGGGTTTTTACGATGCCCGGAAAATCGCTGCTTGCAACCGAACAGAGTTCCTCTACTCTGTATCCGGAAAATGAGAAGGGTGCTGCACTAATATCAACACCTGATTTCATTCTCAGCCGACTGTCCGGACCGGCCGGCTTGTCCTTGTTTGGGGTAAAAGCGCCTCCAGGCAGATGTTCGGTGACAATGATCACCGGATAATGACAGGCCTGTTTTAGAACAGTTTTTATTTCATCATTGTCCAGGTGCTGAAATACCTGGCGTATCAGCAGAATATCGCCTTGCGGCAATTTTTCGGTTGTTGCGTCCATGCACTTGAAGCTCAGGTTGTGTGCCTTAAAGTGTTGCTGATTATAGGCAATGAGTTCAGCAACAATATCGATTGCATGATAATGTGTTGCGAGGCTGTACAATTGACGACCAATATTGAAATCACCACAACCGAGGTCAATGATGACCGGCATTTCCGATAGTGACGTGATCAGGTTTTTTACGGCATTGATATAGGGGGAGGTCTGCGTTTCATCGTGACTGCCAGAGCCGGAATAAAAAGGCTGGTTTGGTGAACTTCCCCAGTAACCTTGTCGATAGATTTCACTGAACAGGGATTTTGAATCGAGTCGGGCCAGTTCACGTAAAACAGATTTGTTCAGTGTATGGGTTTGATTCCGGTGTTTCATTTACAGAATGGTAAAGTCGATCAGACCATCAGCTTTATCGAGCCTCATTTGCATCTCACAGTGACCTTGCATTGTTTCAGGATCGTCACCGCTGCAGGGACACAGGTTGGATATTTCCTGATAAAAAACGCCAAGCTTCAGTATCAGTTGCTCATCCGTTTCCTGTTTGCTCAAAATTGAAAATTGCAGCGTATCCTGCACGAAATGGCCGGAATAGCTGGCAACCTGTTTTAATGGTAACTGGTTGGCTTCAAGCTGTTTTAAGGCCTGAAGTAATTTAGCTTCGAATTCAGCAGTATTCCAGAGTTTGAGTAAATCAGGTAATTTTTTCATGGCGCAAAAAAAGGGTGTCCAGCAGTGGACACCCTTTTATCACAATTGTGTTAACAATCGCAGCGTTAAAGCTTACTTGTCGGCTGCTTCGCGTGCTTTCACTTCCTTGATGACCTCTTCTGCAACACTGTTAGGACATGCAGCATAGTGAGAGAACTCCATGGAGAACTGCCCGCGACCGGAAGTCATGGTACGCAGGTCACCAATGTAGCCAAACATTTCAGCCAGAGGCGCATCAGCCTTGATACGAACACCGGTAGTACCGGCTTCCTGGCCCTGGATCATGGCACGGCGACGGTTAAGGTCACCAATAACATCACCAACGTGATCTTCAGGAGTGAATACGTCAACTTTCATGACAGGTTCCATCAGCTGAGGAGCTGCCTTTGGAATAGATTGACGATAAGCAGCTTTTGCAGCAATTTCGTAAGCAACCGCTGAGGAGTCAACCGGGTGGAAAGCACCATCCATCAGGGTAACTTTTACGTCAAGCAGTGGGAAACCGGCCAAGGTGCCTTTTTCCATACTCAGTGCAAAACCTTTCTGAACCGCAGGCCAGAATTCACGAGGTACGTTACCACCAGTAACTTTTGACTCAAACTCAAAGCCTGCATTCTGTTCTGCTGGCTCAACGGTGTAATCGATCTTGGCGTACTGACCGGAACCACCAGACTGCTTCTTGTGCGTGTAGCTGTCTTCAATTTTCTGGGTGATGGTTTCACGATAGGCAACCTGAGGCTTACCGACTTCAACTTCCACGTTATGAGTACGCTTGAGGATGTCGACTTTAATATCCAGATGCAGCTCACCCATACCTTTAATAATGGTTTCTCCGGATTCTTCATCAGTCTCTACGCGGAAAGATGGATCTTCCTGCATCATCTTGTTCAGGGCGATACCCATTTTTTCGGCACCGGCTTTATCTTTAGGTGCGATGGCGATAGAGATTACAGGGTCCGGGAAGACCATTGGTTCCGGAGTGGCTGGATTGTTCTGATCTGCCAGGGTGTGACCAGTCTGGGTATTTTTCAGACCAACGAAGGCAACGATGTCGCCTGCCTGACAGGAATCCAGCTCTATACGGTCATCAGCGTGCATTTCCACGATACGACCGATACGCTCGGTTTTACCGGTGAAGGTGTTCAGCAGTGTGTCACCTTTCTTGATAGTACCAGAGTAGATACGGGTAAAGGTCAGGGCACCGAAACGGTCATCCATGATTTTGAATGCCAGTGCACGAACCGGGCGATCAGGATCAACAATCGCTTTTTCACCAGTCTCATTACCTTCCATATCAACTTCTGGCTGAGGCTCTACTTCAACCGGGTTAGGCAAAAAGTCTACAACAGCATTCAGTACTGGCTGGATACCTTTGTTTTTGAATGCAGAACCACAGTATGTCGGGAAGAAATCCAGGTTGATGGTTCCTTTGCGAATACAGCGCTTGATGTCTTCGATAGAGGGCTCTTCACCTTCAAGATAGGCTTCCATCAGGTCATCATCCTGCTCAACAGCTGTTTCAATTAACTGTTCACGGTATTCTTCAACTTTATCGACCATGTCAGCAGGAACATCTTCTTCAGTGAAGTTTTCTGGCAGACCGGAATCATCCCAGATCAATGCTTTGCGGGTTAACAGGTCAACAACACCAACGAAATCATCTTCAGTACCGATAGGCAGAACCATAACCAGGGGTACAGCACCCAGAACGTTTTTGACCTGGTCAACAACGCGGTAGAAATCAGCGCCCAGACGATCAAGTTTATTAACCAGAATGATACGGGCAACTTCTGATTCGTTGGCATAGCGCCAGTTGGTTTCAGACTGGGGCTCAACGCCACCAGAACCACAGAAAACACCAACACCACCATCGAGAACTTTCAGGGAGCGGTAAACTTCGATAGTGAAGTCAACGTGTCCCGGAGTATCGATGATGTTCAGGCGATGGCCATCCCATTCACAACTGGTGGCGGCTGACTGAATGGTAATACCGCGCTCACGTTCCTGATCCATGAAGTCAGTCGTGGCTTCACCGTCATGCACCTCACCGGTTTTATGTACTTTACCGGTCAGTTTCAGAATACGTTCTGTGGTCGTTGTTTTACCGGCATCTACGTGGGCGAAGATACCAATGTTTCTGTAATTGGTTAAATCAGTCATTGCTCTGTCCTGAGGTTAAAATATGGGCAATCCTTCATCCGGCACGACCACGTGAATGGCTGACTGATTTTGAGCCAGTCTTCCCGAACGAAACGATTGATATTCCCTGAAAAAAATTTAGTCGCGCGATTATAGACGAATTAGCTGAAAAATCCATGCCCTAATGCGCAGTGGGCGAGGTTCAGGAGAGGGTATTCTGGGTAAGCATTACACAGGAAATACAAAAAGGGCCTCGGATGAGGCCCTTTTTCATGTCCGGGTGCACTGTGATTATTTACAGGTATTCACCCCCGGCAATGGATAAAACGGGCAATAATACGAAGAATTCGGTCAATACCACCAACGTTAGCTTTTATTTTCAAGGCTCATCGAATTCCGCTGACAGTTCGACGCGGTCAATACAGGCCCGGCTGTGCTGCAGCGGTTTTAGCCAGCCCTTGCGTTTGAATTCGGCCGTGGCTTTACTGGCACTTTCCGTGGTGATGCCGAGCATGGCTCCCATGTCATCACGTGTAGGCAGAAAAAAGCTGTCATCTGCGGATGTCTCGTCCAGCAATAACAGCAATCGCGCTACCCGGTCTTTTGTATGTCCGGTAGAAAGGCGGGTAATCCAGGTGTTGGCATTTCGCAAGGCTTTTTGCCATCTTTTTAACACCGCATCATGCAAAGCGGGGTTGTCCTTGCGCAGGGCATCGACAACCGCTTTCGGGATGCGGCATACCTGGACCCTGTCCATGGTGATGGCGTCGTGATCCATTGCCTGGCCTTCAAGACTTTCCAGTCCTGCAAGGTCGCCCTGGCCCAGAAGCCGCACAATTCGACGGTCGCCGTTGGGTAGACGTTGCACCAGCTTGATCAGACCCGAGCGGATTGTATAGACGTAGGGTAACTCATCGCCCTGGTAATACAGGCGATGGCCCGCTTCATATTCGATATCGTCGATAGGCAGATGCAGGCTGTCGAACTGATCCTGTTCGATATCGGCAAACAATACAAGATGGCGTATTGCGCAGTTTTTGCATCGTTCAGCCCCTTTCCAGGCAGATTCTATCTTTTGTTTTTTCATTGATTGGAGCCCTAAAGTTGAATCTGTCTCAGACGGAGAATACCACAACGGTTAATCAGGCTGTGACCAGGCCCAGGGGAAGGTAACTAACGGGGCAAAATGCCCGCGTTAGTCATAAAGTTGTCAATAATCAGTTTTTGAAAGGTTTGTGGCAGCCTTTGCAGGATTTACCCAGAGGCCCCATGGCTTTGCCAACAGCCGCCTTATCGCCGGATTGCGCAGCCATGTTCATGTCTTTGGCTGCGGTTTTGAAATCAGCCATTTTCTGTTCGAAATTTTCAAAATCCATCCAGATGTCTTCCAGTGCTGATGAATCCTCGCCAGTGGAGTCTTCCGGAAAACCGGCCATGATATCCAGTGAGGCAACACTGGCAATATCAGCCGCGTGGGTTTTGATTTTTTCAGCTTCATAAGGCATTTTGCCCTTGAGCATGCCGCCGATGTGTTTCATGTTCCAGCTGAGGATGTTCATGACACCCTGGCGGTATTCAATTTCTCTTTCAAAACTGTCTTCGGCAAAAGTGCTTGATGAGACCAGTAAAGCTGCGGTAATAAGACTGATGCCCAGTGCATTTTTCAATTTGTTGATTTTCATTTCCATCTCCATGAATTTTGTTTAGGGTTGGCAAAAATACTAGACGAGTCGTCATAAAAGACAAGGCTGATGATTATGGGGTTGTTTGATTTTTTGCTTTCGGAAAAACAGAAAAAAGAAAAAGTGGCCACTAAAGTTGGTCTTGAAAGTGGTGCCTTTCAGGAATGTCCGGTTTGTCGCGATGTGACTGAATCTGGAGCTTTTGAAGATTATGCTGACAAGATCGCCACTATCGTCGATCAACGCCTGGTTTTGCCTGCTGATGATGACATGAAGCTATTCCAGGGAAACAGGGAAGAGTTGCTGCGTACGGTCAGCGAAGTGGCTAAAAAGCTTCCCTATCACTGTAACTGTGAGAATAATGGCTGACTATTGCTTATTGCGTTGTTCAATTTCGCCGAGCTTGCCAAAGTCATCCAGGATGCAATAAACCGACGGTACCAGAAACAAGGCAATAATGGTGGCTGACAACAGTCCAAAGGCAATGGAAGAGGCCAGCGGTATCAGGATCTGTGCCTGCAGGCTGCGCTCAAGTAATAATGGCAGTAGTCCGGCAATCGTGGAGATCGAGGTTAAAATAATCGGACGAAAGCGCGCGATACCGGCTTCGATGGCGGCCTGATGAATCTGAGTTCCTCTGGCGCGCGCTTCGCGTATGAATACCACCAGCAAAATGGAGTCGTTAACCACAACTCCAAACAGTGAAGCCATGCCGACAATACTGGGCATGGTCATGTCCAGGCCCATAAAATAGTGCCCGAAGATAACGCCGATCAGCGCAGTCGGGATGACAGACATCACCGTAAGCGGTGCCATGTAGCCACGGAACTGGAAGGCCAGCAGGATATATACCCCGATCATGCCGAGTAACACATTACGCACAATAGATGCACCTGTTTTAGCTGATTCCTTGCTTTGTCCCTGGATATCGATATGCACGTCTGGATAACGTTGTTTGATCTCTTTAAAGATGGTGTCCTGCGCCAGTGTCAGTATTTCCTGGGCGTTGGCGATATCGCGTTTGACATCCCCCTGTAAGGTCACGGTGCGTTGTGAATCGATGCGGTGAATACGGGCCCAGCCACGTGTTTCCTCAATATCGGCGACTACAGGCAGCGGGATCAGGTCACCGTTTTTATTGGTAACAGAAAACTGTTCGAGATCATCCAGGGTGGCACGGTCACTGGCCTGAAAACGCAGATCGACTTCGTAGATTTCAGCGCCCACGGGAAACTCATCAACGATGGTGCCCTGGAAGGCTACCCTGATTTGCTGGGAAACGGTTTGCGCATCAAGGCCCAGGCCGCTGGCCGCTTCCTTGAAATGCAGGCGGTACTCGCGTTTGCCGGGTCTTAAGTCATCGCTGAGATCGGTGACGCCGTTAAATGCGCCCAGCCATTGCTTGAGTTCCTGCGAGGCCGCTTTGACATTTTCAGTATCAATGCCCAGCAACCTGACATCGATAGCACGCCCGCCAGGGCCAAGCGTAGGCTCGGTGAATTTCAGTGCAATCACATCCGTGGGGGCGCCAACCTGGTCACGCCAGTAATTGGTGACATCTTCGATACGACTGTTGCGGACTTCGGCACCTAACAGGTCGGCGACAACACGAGCGACATGCGGGCCGCTTTCGTAGGCATCCGGATTTTCACCGTAAATGACGGTGACATTTTTTATCAGGTCTTGCTGATCAGGTTGGGCCTGTTTGAAGTGCGCATTGGTTTGTTCCAGTGCCTCGGTAATCTGTTTAATGACAGTATCGGTACGATGTAACGGGGTGCCCTGTGGCATTAACAGGCGGGCTTCAATGATGTCACCATCAATTTGCGGAAAACCGACAAATTTCAGTTTGCCTCCTGCGGGTATGGCAATGGCAAATATCATCAGCATGATGACAATGCCAAGTGTCAGGTAACGATAATGAACGGCTTTTTCCAGCAAACTGCCAAACCACTGGTTTTGCAGCCTGGCAAACCAGCTTTCAAAGCGCAGGCGAAACGGGGCGGGTTCACTCCTGTGCATATGTGACAGTGAATGTCCCAGGTGATGCGGCAGTACCAGGAAGGCTTCCAGCAGACTGACGGTCAGCACAATAATCAGAACGATTGGCAGTACTCTGAG
>Ga0180429_10002848_pt1 | contig 14137 bp, 8 predicted proteins | sample SS_ome_FD_132428 | JGI IMG/M metagenome (GOLD analysis project Ga0180429, IMG submission 132428) | Hypersaline lake sediment archaeal communities from the Salton Sea, California, USA - SS_1_S_1 metaG | ecosystem: Environmental > Aquatic > Non-marine Saline and Alkaline > Hypersaline > Sediment ...
GGGAGGGGGGCGCAACCCTCGAAGACGTGGTGCAGGGGACCGCATTCGTAAAGAGGCCGGAAGATGCGGAGGCCCTGCGCGCATGCATCGCCGGTTCCGGGCTGAAGCGCGTCCCGCTGGTGTGCACCCTCGCCGACGTCTGTCGGGATGACCTGCTGTTCGAATTCGACGCGACGGCCTGCCCCGGATGGAACGCAGGATGAACGCCCGGCTCGGGGCCATGCGGCTCCTGGCGTGCTGCCTCTTTTTCTGCTCACTCGGGGCCGGCGCCGCCCCCGGCTTCGACCGTCCCATCGTCCTGACCCAGGTTCCCGCCGAGGCCGCACCTGCCGCTCCGGGCCATCCGCACCCCTGCCCCCCCGGAAGCCGGATCGTCCGCCTGAGCCCCGGCGGGCGCCTCGATGTCCTCACTCCTGATTTCGCGGCGGCCTGCGATCCCGACGTGTCCTTCGACGGCCTGCGCATCCTCTTCGCGGCGAGGAAGACGGCCTCCGATCCCATGCGGATCTACGAACTCGACCCCGAGGGCGGCGGCGCCGTTCGGATCGCCGATGGTCCGGGCGACTGCCGGGAACCCCTTTACCTCGCCCCCGCATCGGTCACCCCGCCCTCCTTCGAGGATCCTGTGGGCTGGATCGCATTCACGGCCTCCGCACAGGACCTCCTCGACGGCGAGGGCCGCGAAGGGCCGACCTCCCTCTACGTCCGGAGCCTGGAAGCGGTCCGGGGCCGCGGCCGCGTGCTGTGGCGGACCACCAACAACCCCGGAAGGGATGTTTCGCCCACGGTGCTGCCCGACGGCCGGGTGCTTTACGCCTCCCGCCAGGCGGGCCGGACCAGGCTCATGACGGTGACGTGGGCCGGCGACAACCCCAACCTGTTCTACCTGCCCCCGCCGGGGGCGATCCCTTCCATGGCATGCCCCTCCCTCGGCGGCGGCGACGTGCTGTTCGTGGAATCGACCCCGGAGGCGCCCGGCGGAAGGCTCGTCTCCGTTTCCCTGAGCCGGCCCCTCCACTCCCGGAGGCTGCTGGGCGGCGGGCCCGGTTCATTCCTGACTCCCCATCCCCTTTCGAACGACACGATCCTGGTCGCTCACTCGGATCCGGAAGGCGGGTACGGAATCTACTGTTTCGACGTCGAAGCGGGCCGGCTCGGAGAGGCGGTGCTCGACGACGACGCTTATCACGAGTTCGATGCGCACGTCGCCGCCCCCCGGCCCAAGCCGCCCGCGCGCATCCCAATGCTGGAGTTCGCGTCGGTGCTGGATATCGAAGGATTCCAGGATGCCGGGCAGCTTCACTGCATGAGCGTGTACGATTCCGACCTCCCGGAGGTGGCCGGGCTCGAGCGCGGTACGGTCCGCTCGGTCCGCTTCGTCCGCGGAGTTCCATGCTTGGCCGGCGAGGCGGATCGATGCTGCGGGGAGCCGGCCGGCCGGAAGGATGCCTGGCCTCCGGCCTGCGTGGACACCGCCCTGCTCGGCGAAGCCCCCGTGGAACCGGACGGGTCCTTCTTCGTCAATGTTCCCGGCAACATCCCCTTCTACGTCGAACTGCTCGACGGGAAGGACAAGGTACTCCAAACCATGACCGCCTGGACCTGGGTCCGGTCCCGGAGCCAGCGCGGCTGCATCGGGTGTCACGAGGACCGGGAATGGGCGCCGCAAAACCGGGCCACCGACGCCCTCCTCAAGATGAATCCCACGTCGCTGTCGCCGGGCGGGGGGGAGGCATCCCGGGGCGGCGGTGGTCCGCCCGAAGGCAAAACGCTGCCCTGCCACGAGCCCGTACACCGGGAGGTGAATCACGATGCGCTGCCCTGAGCGGAAACGCCGATCCCCCGAACCCAGGCGAAGCGCCCTCCGGGCGCGCGTTCTGGCCGCCGTTCTCGCCGCATGCTTCTGGGCCCCGGGGGCCGCCGAGCCCGTTCGCCCTTCCTTCGTGGAGTGTTCCGAAGCGGCCGGCCTCGTCTTCACCCACACCTTCGGAGACGATGCCATGAGCAACATCCTGGAGGCCACGGGGCCCGGCTGCGCCCTGCTCGACTATGACGGAGACGGCTTCCTGGACATCTACATCGTGAACGGATGCACCCTGGAGGGAATCAGCGACCGCGCGCCGAAGAAGAAGGAAGGCAAAGGGAAGAGGATCCCGAAGGCCGGACCGGAATTCACCCCCACCCCCGGGAACCGGCTCTTCCGGTCCAACGGGGACGGAACCTATTCCGACGAGACGAAGAAGGCCGGCGTCGGGGATGCCGGCTACGGCGTGGGCGCGGTGGCCTGCGACTACGACGACGACGGCGACCCGGACCTCTTCGTGGCCAACTACGGGCCCAACATCCTCTATCGCAACGACGGCGACGGCACCTTCACCGACGTCGCCGGGGAGGCGGGGGTCCGGGGGCCGGAGACCCTGAAGGGGTTCGTCAAGTGGAGCCTCCACGGCTCTTTCTTCGATTACGACGGCGACGGCCTTCTCGACCTGTACGTGGCCAACTACCTGGCCTTCGACCCGGAGTACGACCTCTACTTCAAGCCGCAGGGCTTTCCCGGCCCTCTTTCCTACGAGGGCCAGCCGGACATCCTGTACCGCAACAACGGAGACGGCACCTTCACGGACGTCACGAAGAAGGCCGGCCTGCACAACCCCTCGGGGCGCGCCATGAGCGTCGGCGCCGCCGATTTCGACGGAGACGGAGACGGAGACCTATTCGTCTCCAACGACGCCATGCAGAACTACCTCTATCGGAACCAGGGGAACGGCACATTCAAGGACGAGGCGCTCGAACTGGGCGTCGCCTTCGGGGAATTCGGAGAAGCGACTTCCTCCATGGCCCCGGCCTTCGCCGATCTGGACAACGACGGCGACCTCGACCTCTTCGTCCCCGACATGGGGTTCTCCTGCCTGTACCGCAACGAACCCATGGGGTTCGTCGGCATCACGGCCAAGGCGGGCATCGCCGCCGTCAACGGCCAGTACACGAGCTGGGCCCCCGTCATGCTCGACTACGACCTGGACGGCTTCACCGACATCTTCATCACCAACGGGGACGCCCACCACCTCTATGCGGAGGAGGACCTGCTGCTCCGGAACCGGGGCGACCTGACCTTCGAGGACGTGTCTTTGAAGGCCGGGGCCTACTTCTCGAAGGAGGAGTACGTGGGCAGGGGCGCCGCCCGGGGAGACCTCGACAACGACGGAGACGTGGACATCCTTGTGGTGAACGCCGGCGGCCCGGCACGCCTCCTCCGCAACGAGCACGAGACGAAGAACCACTGGCTGATCCTCCGCCTCGAAGGAACCCGGAGCAACCGGGGGGCCGTGGGCGCCCGGGTGCGCCTGACGGCGGGGAAGAAGAGCTGGACCGCCGAGGTGAGCACGGGCTCCGCCTACCTTTCTTCCAACGATCCGCGCCTCCACTTCGGTCTCGGCGGAAAGAGCAGGTTGGACCTCATCGAGATCGCGTGGCCGAGCGGCGTCACCCAGGAACTGAAGAAGGTTCGGGCAGACCGCATCCTGCAGGTGGCCGAACCCGGGGAGAAGGAATGAGGGGGGCGATGATCGCCCGATTTCGATCCGGCGGGGCGGCGGGGGCCGCCTGCAGGGCGGCGGCCCTCCTTTGCGCCGCGGCGGTCCTGCTGCTCCCCGGGCCGCCGTTCGGCGGCGCATACGACGGAGCCATCTTGGATCATCTGGTTCCCGAGGACGCCCTGTACAAGTCCCCGGTCCACCTGGTCCTGAACGGGGACGGGACCCGCCTCTTCGCCGTGTGCGAGAAGGCGCACGCCGTGCTGGTGATCGACCCCGACACCCGCGAGGTGCTGCGCGAGATCCCCGTCGGAAGGAACCCATACGCCATCGCGATCCACCCCGACGGCGGCCGCATCTACGTGTCCAACCGGTGGGACGACACGGTATCGGTCATCGACGCAGGCACGCTCGAGGTCGCGGGGGTGATCCCGACGGGGGCCGATCCCCACGGGCTGGCCCTGGACGCATCCGGAGACACGCTGTACGTCGCCAACATGCAGCAGGACGACGTCTCGCTCATCGACACCGCTTCGCACCGGGAGATCAAGCGGCTCCGCGCCGGGAACGAACCCATCGAGGCGGCGTCGAGCCCCGACGGCCGATTCGTTTTCGTCACCAACCTCCTCACCCATCCGGTCCCCTTTCGCCGACCTCCCGTTTCCGAGGTGACGATCATCGACACCCGCTCGCAGATCGTCGTCGACCGGCGCTTCCTGCCCGGCGCCAACATCTCGCAGGGCGTGGCCGTCTCCCCGGACGGCCGGCTGGCCGTCGCGGCGGTGGAAATCCCCAAGAACCTGATCCCCGAGACGCAGATCTACCAGGGTTGGATGGTGACCTATGGCGTGGCCGTACTCGACGCGCGGCCCGGGGGGCGCGCGGCGGTGCTCCTGCTCGACGACATGAGCCGCTACTACGCCGACCCCTTCGGCGTCGCCTTTTCTCCGGACGGCGCGTGCCTGTACGTCTCCTCATCGGGCGTCGATTCGGTGTCGGTCCTCGACGTGGAGGGCATCCGCCGGATCCTCGGCATCACCGGCGGCGCCATCACTCGGAACGACGCGGCGCTGGAGCGCTTCGCCCGTCACCTCGGGCTGAGCCACGAATTCGTCACGGCGAGGATCCCCACCGGAGCCAACCCGAAGGGGATGGCCGTCTCCCCGGACGGGACGAGGCTTTACGTCGCAGACCGGCTGGGAGACGCCGTCACCGTCATCGACGCCGCCGCCCGGAAACCTCTCGGCGCAATCGACCTGGGAGGGCCCGGCTCCGTAACCGTCGTCCGGCGCGGGGAGATCCTCTTCAACCGCGCCGCTATCAGCTTTCAGCAGCAACTCTCCTGCAACACCTGCCACCCCGAGAACAACGTCGACTGCCTGATCTACGACATCGCCGTCGATGGGGGCCTGGGGGGAAACCTGGTGGACAACCGGACCATGCGAGGCGTCGCCCACACCGGCCCCTTCAAATGGAACGGGCGCAACCCGACCCTGCGCCGCCAGGAAGGGCCGCGCGCGGCCCAGCTCTTTTTCCGGTCCCACGGGTTCACCGGGAAGGATCGGGATGCCGTCGTGGCATTCATCGAGACCATCCCCCTCTACCCCAACCGGCGCGTCGGACCCGGCGGAGAACTCACGGACGCACAGCGGCGCGGGAAGGTGATCTTCGAGAGGACCGCCACCAACGACGGGGGGTACATCCCCATCGGCAACCGCTGCATTACGTGCCATCCCCCGCCCGACTATACCTGCCTCCGGGGCGCGGACGTGGGGACCCGCGCGTACTTCGACACGGAGGGATCCTTCGACACGCCGCAGTTGACGGGGCTTGCCGCCACCGCCCCCTACCTCCACGACGGGCGATGTTGGTCCCTGGAGGAGATCTGGACGGTGTACAACCCCTACGACCTTCACGGCGCGGCCAACGACCTGACCAAGCAGCAACTCAACGACCTGATCGAGTACCTGAAGACCCTGTGAGGGTGCCGACCCGAGGGAGGAGATTCCGTTGAGACGAATACACGAGCGATGGGGCGGGGGATGGGAGGCCCTGCTGGCCCTCTGCCTGGCGTGCGCCGCGCCGGCGCACGCCGCCGGGCAGCCGGACGGGTACCCCCCCGTATACGAGCACTGGGAGAGCCTATACGCCGAAGACGGCCTCCCGGACGACCACGTCTTCTGGGTGGAGGCCGATCCCGTCCGCGAGGGCCGCATCTGGCTGGGCACCGAGGGGGGGCTGGCCTGCTACCACACCGGGGACGGCTCGGTGGAGGTCTACTCGCCGGCCGAGGGACTGGGGCACCGGGCGGTGATGTCCGTTGCCGTCGATCCGGTGTCGGGGGACGTGTGGGCGGCCACCTTCGGGGGCCTCAGCCGGGTCTCCGGCGGCAAGGTCATCCAGACCTTCACCCAGATGAACTCGGGGCTGGCCAACGACGTGGTCTTCTCGGTGGTCGTCGCCGGGGAGGATGTCTGGGCCGCCACCACCGCCGGAACGAGCCGCTACGATACGAAGACCGGCGCGTGGGAGATCTACACATCCCTGAACATGCCCGCCGAAGAGAACTGGTGCTACAACCTGTCGGCGGGCGGCGGCAAGGTCTTCATCGCCGCCTGGGGCGGGGGCATCATCGAATACGACATCGAGCGCGACCACTTCCGCGACTACCTGGATCCGGACGGGGAGTTCGAGATCGAGCTCTTCCCCAATGACGGCCTGGTTCACAACATCACCACGAGCCCCTCCTTCGAGGAGGGCCTTCTCTGGGCCACGACCTACTTCGGGCTCAGCGTATACGACTTCAGGCGGTGGGAGAGCTTCTTCGACCACGACTCGGGCCTCGCCAGCAACTTCATCAACTTCGGCCGCGGAGAGCCGGGGACACGGAGGGGATGGATCTGTACCGACAAGGGGTTGAGCGTCCTCGACTACGACAGCCGAAAATGGGTGACCTACAAGCTCGACCCTGATCGGCCCGGAGGGGGCATCGTGGAGCGATGGGACGGCGGCCGCAAAGTGGATGCGCGCAAGACGAACGGCGGGCTTGCACACCGCTTCGTCCTCTCCATCGACTTCGCCGGCGGGGACGTCTGGGTCGGCACTTCCCACGGGCTGAGCCACGGATTGCGAACGGCTCCGTCCGGGCGGGCGAGATAGGAGGAAGAACCATGCGCCCATCCTGGATCGGTTTCGTTCTCTCCGCATGCCTCCTCGCCGCCGGCGCAGCCCGGGCGGCCGAGGCGCCCCCTCCCCCTTCTTCCGATAAACCGGAGGCCAAGGACCCTTCCGATTCCGAGCGGTACTTCAACACCCCCGACGAGATGATCCCCTACCGGCGCCAGGAACCCTACCTGCGCTTCTTCCTCGACGCCCATGGCACCGGGCTGGAGTACACTGGCCCGGGGCGGGAGAAACCGGAACCCGCCGGGCTGAAGAGCGTCAAGATCGGCTACGTCGGGCCGCTCCACCGCGTCGTGCCCGACGCCGACGGCGACATGATGCCGGCCCAGTACTACGAGATGGGTCAGTACATGCTGCGGGGCGCCGAACTAGCCGTCGAAGAGGCCAACGCCCGGGGCGGATACCGCGGCGCCCTCCCCTACGAACTGCTGAAGCGCAACGACGCCGTGGTCCAGGTGGATTTCGGCTGGCTGTGGGCCCCCTTCTCGACGCACGTCGTCGACCTCTGCTACGAGGAGAAGGTCTGGGCGCTCTTCGGCACCATCGGGGGCGAGAATTCCCACATCCTCATCCGAATCGCGCTGAAGGCGGAGATCCCCGTCATGAACTCGGCCGACACCGACCCCACCTTCCCCGAAACGCGCATCCCCTGGCTCTTCCGGGTCATCTCCGACGACCGGATGGCCTGCTATACGCTGGCCAAGTACCTCTACGAGGTGCGGGAACTCGAGACCGCGGCCGTCCTGCGGTACAACGGGCGCTACGGCCGCGTGGGCACCAAGGAGTTCCGCGAGGCCTCCCGGAGGCTCGGCCATCCCCTCCTCATCGAGCTCAAATTCGTCAACGGGGAGACCGATTTCCGAAAAAGGCTGGAGTGGATCCGCAGGCTCGATCCCCAGGCCGTCTTTTTATGGGGCAACGCGGTGGAATGCGGGCGCATCGTCAAGCAGATGCGCGCCATGGGCATGGACCAGGCCGTCGTGGGGTCCGACCGGATGATCCACCCGCGCTTCCTCGAAATCGCCGGCGAGGCCGCCGAAGGCGTCGTGGCCGCGGGCCTGTGGGACCCCACCGCGCCGAACCCGAAACGGGAGGCTTTCGAGCGGCGCTTCCGGGAGCGCTGGGGAACGGTTCCGGAGACATACGCGGCCCACGCATACGACGGCATGACCATGCTCATCGAGGCCATCGAAGCCGCCGGGCTCAACCGCGCACGGATCCGCGACGCCCTGGAGGAAAGGCGGCGCGATGTCTTCCGGGGGGTCACGGGCGACATCCCGCTGAACGACATCTACACGGACGCCGGAGCCGTCTCGCTCGCCGTGGTCCGCGACGGGGCGTGGCACTTCCTCTCCGAGGAGGAGAGCGGCATCACCTTCCCGAGGGCGGGCGAACGGACGAAGGAGGCAGTCCCTTGCGGTACGCCCTGATCCCCGGCGCCCTCTGCCTGCTCTTCCTGCTCGCCGCGGCGCCCCGGGGGGCTCCGCCCCCCGAGCAGACCCGCTACGTCGGAGCAGCCGCCTGTCTGGCGTGCCACGGCGCCGGGGATTCGGACGGTGCCTTCGCCGTTTGGACATCGTCCGGCCACGCGCGGGCCTTTCTCGTCCTCGGAACCGGCATCGCGGAGATGGTGGATCCGGCCGCCCGCGGCTTCGTCGATGAGGGCCGGGGCGCATCGATCCGGCGCGAGGCGGCGCGCCTGGGCATCGACACCGGCTGCCTGGCCTGCCATGCTACCGCCGCGGGAACGCCTGAGGATCGGAGGGCCGCGACCTTCCACATCGAGGACGGCGTCCAGTGTGAAGCCTGCCACGGCCCCGGGGAAACGCATGCCGCCTGGTTCTCCGAAGGCGGCGACCCGACATCGGGAGCCAGGCCGCCCGCGTCGTTCCTGTACACCGGCGGTCTCGACGGATGCCTTGCCTGCCACCGGGAAAAGGCCAGCCACGGCAGACCGGCGGGCGGCGTCTTCCGCCCCGAGTCCGCCTGGAGGGCCATCGCCCACGGGAGGACGGGCCCGTGAACCTTCGAGATGCCGCCCTCTGCGCCCTGCTCGCAACGGCCTGCGTAATCTCCTTCGCCGCGGCTGGGCCCGGCCGCCCGCCGGGTACCCGGCCCTACGCCGAGCTGGACGCGCGGCCCTATGCCTACAACGGCCCGGCGGACGACGGGGAGGCCGTTTCGCCTTCCGGCGCGATCCGCATCGGGCTCTTCGTTCCCCGCTCGGGCGCCCGCGCACGGGCCGGCCGGAGCCTGCTGTGCGGCGCCTCGCTGGCCGTGGAAGAGGCCAACGCCGGAATGGACCCCGGGGACCGGCCCATCGCCCTGGTGATCCGTGACGACGACTCCGTCTGGGGAAGCGCACGCGAGGCGGTGGACCTGGCCTACGGCGAGGAGGTCTCGGCCATCGTGGGTGGCATCGGGGGCGAGAGCACCCACGTCGTCCAGCAGATCGCCACGAAGGCGCGGCTGCCGTTGGTGGCCGTCGCCAGCACGGACGCCTCCCTGACCCAGATCAGCATTCCCTGGATGTTCCGCCTTCCGCCCGACGACGACGCCATCGCCCGCCTCCTCGCCGATCACCTGGGGCGCGAGCGGGGACTCGAACGGGTCGTCAGCCTCACATCCCTGTCCTACGATTACGAACTCCGCGCCCGGGCCTTCGAGAAGCACATCGCGGCGTCGGGGATCCGGTCCTTTCTGAGCCTGCGGTTTCGTCCCGGAGCGCCGGAACTCACGGGCCTCGCCGCCGCCGTCCGCCGCGCCGACCCGCAGGCCGTGGTGATCTGGGCCGGCCCCGAAGACGGGGCGGCCCTCGCGAACCTGCTGTCCCGGGAAGTGCCCGGGGCCGACTGCTATGCCGGGCCCGGCTGCGCGACTCCCCGGTTCCCGGCCCTAGCCGGCGGGGCGGCCGAAGGGGTTCGCATCGCCGCACCCTTTGACATCGGATTCTCCGGAGCCGTCCCGGGGGGCTTTCGGGAACGGTACCGGGCGGCCTTCGGAGACGACCCCGACGCCGTCGCCGCGTACGCCTACGAAGCGATCCTCCTGCTGGAACGGGCCGCTCGCAAGGCGGGGAGCGGCCGGGTCCGCCTTCGGGAGGCTCTCGCCGGCCTGGCGCCGCTCGCCGGGCCGACGGGCCCGATTCGCTTCGACGGCACGGGTGCCAATGCGGCCGAACCCGTTCTGGTGACCTGTCGGGACGGCCGTTTCCGCTCGAAACCGCGTTGATTAGAGGGTCCGTTCCTCCATCCGCCCCACCACGGCGGCGAGCGGCGAGCGCCGCAGGAGGAAACGGGTGAGTGATCCGGGCTATTGCCTCCTCAAGCGGATTTCCCTTCCCACCGATTCCGTCGCACGTTTCGCCTGGTCGAAGTAAGCGGGGTATTCGGCCGGCCCCAACTGGCACGGCATCCGCTTCAAGGACAGTGTCACGGAATAGGAATCCCTGGCGTGGGAGGTGATCGTGGTCCAAGTCAGGTAGGAGGTCCCGTCCCGCTCCGGTCGTCCGCCGTCCTCCTCCACCCGCCATCCGGCCGGTATATGGAAAACCGTCTCGCTGTGCAGGGTATAAGGGAACTGGATCCTCCAAGGCGACTTCCGGTCCTTCGCCGGCAGCACGGCGACCTGGTTCCGTTCCCAGGCGGCGGGGAGCGTGGCGGCAAGCCGGCCTTCGTGGCTGGAACATCGGGAAGGAAGGCGATACCGGACCTCGATCACCAGTTCCTTTCGCGTGTTTGCCAGGTTCTCGACTTCCATGGACTCCAGGTCGCCGGCGTCCTTCTCGTCCAGAAGCACCTCCTGTCCCCAGGCCAGGTGCCGGGCGGGGTCCACTGCGCGCAGGGTATTGCGATAGAAGGACGCGACGTATCCGGACAGCGCCACACGCTCCTCGACGAGGAGGTCCTTTTCCTTCTCCACCGAGATGCGGCGCCGGATCTCCACGCCCGATCTGCCCTCCGGGTAAGTCGGGATGGTAACGATCCGTGACGCTCCCTTGGCCAGCAGCAAGCCGTGATTGCCTCCGAGCAAACAGGGGACGCCGATCCTCGGGGCGATTCCCTGATCGGTGGGATCCACAAAGATCCCCCCGTCCACCGTGGGCAGATGGACGATCATGTGGTTGAACTGGTCGAGGGAGCAGATGGATGGATCGACCGGGAAACCCGTGTCGGCGAGTACGAGGTTCGAAGGGACACCTGCGGCCTTCAGGAGGTGGTGGAGCAGAACCGACAGATCCTTGCAGTCGCCGTAACGGTTGCGAAGCGTCTGGGAAGCCGCGAGGGGGATCTGAGCCCTGCGCCCGAACTCGATGGCCTTGTACACGTAATCGCCCTGCACGTGCCCGCATATCGCGTCCACCTTCTCCTCGGGAGTCGTCAGGCCTCGCAGCAACCCACCGGCATGGGCCAGGACCGATTCCTCGGACTCCAGGAACGGCTCGATCCTCGAGATGTAATCGTCGCCGACCCGCTTCCAGTCACCCTCGCTGCTTCCGATGCGCACCGTCGGCAGATAGCTGTGGTACGGCGCCTGCTCGGGTTCCCACACGTAGAAAGGCGGTCCCTCCACGATCCAGGCGAGCCCTCCATCCACAGGGGAGGGTCCGGGAACGCGAGACTGCTCGAAGCGCAGGGCATCGGGGTCGGCCAGGACGACCGCCGCGGCGAAGCAGATGGGCAGCGTCGTCGTGAGGGTACAGCGATTGAAGGGAAACGCCTCGACCGTTCCGAGGGTTTCCACCGTAACGGCAAGTTCGATCACGTAGCCCGGCCTGAGGCCCGGAATGGGGATCTGGAGGACCTTGTCATGGGTGGCCATGCCGTTCCCCCGCTCGTCGAGCACGTAGCAGTCGGATACGGCTCCCCGTGAAACGACTTCGCCCCGCGGATCCCTCACGAGGAGGCGATTCATGAAAATCCGTTCCCCGAGCGGATCGTATGCGTAACTCACGGTGCTGAACCGGGATATGCCCGCGGCATCCAGTATCTTGATCCGCTCGTAGGTGGTGTGCCGGAAGGGTTTGCCCTTCTCGAAGGCGAAGCCCTCCACGCGGCTGAGATAGAACGCGCCGTATCCATCTACGGGCGAAGGACTGGAGAGGGTCGGCAGCCGGGAAGATACCTTTCTGGGCAGGGGCACGGCCGGAAGGGGCTCCTTGACGGGCGTGTTCGTACCCTCCCCCAGCATTCCCGCCACCGCTTCGATCCGGCTCAGGATCTCCTTATCGCTGGGGGACATCCGGTGGGCCGACTCGAAGGACTCCTTGGCGCGCCGGTACCACTTCAGGTCGAACTCGGCCTGTCCCTTCAAGTAGTAGCAGAGCGCCGATTCGTATCCGTCCCCGATGAGCCGGTCGCAAACGGCGAGGACCTCCGCGTACCGCCCCAGTTCGTTGTAGTTTCGGATCAGTTCGTAGGCGAGATCCGTGTCCCGCGGGAACTTCTTTCGCCGCGCCTTCAGGATCTCGACCGCGCCTTCGTACTCACCGCGCTGGTGGAGAAGATCCACGCGCTCCAGCCACAGGTCCGGCGAGCGGCTTTTGGTTTCGTAGGCCTCGAACGCCGCGTCCGCCTCCTTCCATGCCCTCGCCTCTTTCAGCAGGTCGATATAAAAGGTGAAATCCTCGTCATCGACGTAATCGCCTGCAAAGAGGGTGCGATAGACCGCCAGGGCCTCCTCGCTCCGTCCCACCTGCTTCAGAAAGAAGGCCTTCCACGAGAGCACCCTCGGGCGGTCCGCACGGGGATGGCGCTCCGATTCCAAGAGGGCCAGCGCCTCGTCGTACTGAAACAGGGGCGAAAAGGTGCCCAGCGCGTTCGTGAGATAGGTCTCCGACTCGGGGTTCAACGACACCGCCGCCAGGAAATAGGGGATGCCCTTTTCGTAGGCCTTGGCCTCGTAGTAGAAGATGCCGATCTCGTTGTACAGGTCTCCCTGTCCGGCATGGATCGCCGCCGGCAGGCCGGAGGGCTCCTCGCTGGGAACGGGCGGCCTCGAAAAGGACAGCGCGGCGAAGACCTCGTCGGACAGCGCCTCAGCCGTACCGGCGTCACCGCCCCACACGAGCACCAGGAAGGCGGCGTCCCGCCGCCGCATCGTGATGAAGCGGTTGAAGTAGGTCTCGCCCTCGATGACTTCCTCCACGGTGGAGATCGCCGCCTCCATCCCGGGAAACGGAAAGGCGCGGGGAACCGTAAGCGAATCCCCCACGGTGTCTAGGTTCACCGCCGCGACGAAGGCGGCCCGGATTGCGTCTGGATGCGGATCCCGCTTCCCGAGACACAGGGGGATGAGGATGAACCCCCCGTCTGCACCGCGGAGCGCGCCCGTCTCCGCCGACGGATAGGTGCCCCTGAGGCTAGGGTACTCTCTCCACGAGGTCCCATCGAACCGCACCGAGTACCCGAAGGCTTCCGACTCGTAGGCTTCGAAGGGCTCGCTGGCCTCAACCGCGGAGATGCGGAGGGGTTCGATCTGGGAGAACCGCTCCAGGAGGTACTCGGCGGACTCGCGTACGGTCTTTCGATCTTCCTGGCCGCCGAACGTGACGAGCTGATAAAAGTAGCCGTTATGGGACCAGATCCAGTGTGTGTACGTCGCTTCGAAATTGCGCACCGTGGCGTCCGAAAAGAAGCGGATTCCCTCCATTCCCTTGACCGGGTACACCTCCGCTTCGCCGATCTCACAGACCGTGGCCCCCGACCGAAGGGCGCCCTGGCTGATCTTGACCAGGTCTTCCGTCGTAAAGCTCGGGTCGTCCCCGAGGTCTTCCGCGATCACCATGAAGAAGACCTGTGGATTCGTCCGCATCAAGGCCAGCGTCGCATTGGGATTGAGGGACTCGGCATCGATGCGGACCCACGGCTTTCTCGGCCCCTTCACCTGGAAATTGAGTTCCTCGAATCGGAGCGCTTCTTCCACCGGCACGGCGGTGGCCGCTCCCTTTCGTTTCCGGAATCCCTTCTGAAGCCCCGCCGAGAACGATCCGATGAGGACCAGAAGGAACAAGCCGCCGAGGACGAGCGTGGCGATGGCCTGCCGCTGCCCCTGGTTGTATTCCGGGTGGCGCCCGTAATCGACCAGGCCGATGATCGCCAGGATGAAAGCCGACACGAGACAGATGAAATAGGCCGCGAGCACGGGGATGAGGATCCAGACCTGCAGGCCCATGGTCTTGCGAAGCAGCGTTTCGAGAATCATGACCGCGAGGCCGACGAGCATGAGCAGCAGAGATGTGACACAGAGGGTGCTGGTGGCGGGGCGCCGCGAAATCTGCACGCACTTCACAACGCCCGCGGCGGCGACGGCAAGCCAGAAGAAAAGGCCGACCGATCCCCCCAGGGCCTCAGCTTCCACGGTTGCCTCGAATTCGAAACATACGTTTCGCCGGCGTCATGGGATGGCACTCCCCTCCTGCA
>Ga0180429_10002849_pt1 | contig 14132 bp, 10 predicted proteins | sample SS_ome_FD_132428 | JGI IMG/M metagenome (GOLD analysis project Ga0180429, IMG submission 132428) | Hypersaline lake sediment archaeal communities from the Salton Sea, California, USA - SS_1_S_1 metaG | ecosystem: Environmental > Aquatic > Non-marine Saline and Alkaline > Hypersaline > Sediment ...
CTTACCCTTCTGGCGACGGATCTCGAAGCGGGGGCGAGGCGCCAGGTAACGGCCGTCCAGATCGAAGAGCCCGGTGAGGCGCTCCTTCCGGTCGATCGCCTGGGCGGTATTGTCCGCGAGTGCGACGAAGAGAGCATCACCATCGAGACCGACAAGGACACCTGTCATATCCGGGGGGCGGGCAGTCACTTCAAGATCTTCGGATACGATCCGGGCGAGTATCCCGCGATAACCGAGTTCGAGGGCGACGGTGATTTTTCGATTACCACCGATCGGATCGCCGGTATGATCGGAAAGACCCTGTTCGCGACGGCCAAGGCACACAGCCACTACGCGATTTCGGGAGTATTGTGGGAGGCGTCGGGCAAGAATTTGCAGATGGTGGCCACTGACGGGCATCGCCTGGCGATGGTCAAGGGCTCGCTGGACACCGCTGCCGCCCGCGACGTGACGGCCGTCGTACCGGCAAAGCTGATGGGCCTGATCCAACGCCTCGCCGGTGAGGGCGAACAGAACCTGGACGTCCGGATCGATGAGAACCAGATACTCGTGCGGACGCCCAATGTTACGCTGGTAAGTTCGCTGGTGCAGGGCAACTTCCCGAAGTACTCCGACGTGATACCGACCGAAACGACACACCGGGCGACGATAAACGCCATGGAATTCCAGCACCGAATCAGGCAGGCGGCGCTGCTGACCAATGAAGAGTCGCGCGGTGTGAGGATAGCTTTCGAGACCGACAAGGTTATGCTTTCGAGCCGCGCTCCCGAGGCCGGAGAGGCCGAAGTAACCTGCAAGGCGAAATACGACGGTCAGGAGATGGCGATCGGTTTCAATCCAACGTTCCTGATCGATGCGATGCGCATCATAGATGCCGATGAAATATCGTTTGAGATGAACGCGTCGAACAAGCCCGCGGTGATAAAAACCGGACAGGATTTTCTCTACGTGATAATGCCCGTCAGCCTGGACTAGGCCCCGCCCCGGGCACCGAGAGAGGTTCGGGACAAGGCCCGCGGGTCCGGATGGAATAATAAACTTTTTTCTTTCATTTTTTTCAAGCAATCTCTTTTACTTGGGCGATGCAGATGATAGGCTTCCTCTCGGCATCATGGTCGGCGCCGCGAATCCGAAAAACAGCAAGTATCGAGATTGAGAGATCAGGTCATGGATGACGCGCAATTGCAGACGCTCTGGCTCCAGAGGCAGCGGGAGGACCGCGTATCGCACCTGGCCGGACCTATGACTGTCCTCATGAAGCACAAGCTCGGTAAGAAGGTTCGGCAGCTCGGAAAGCTGGCTGTTGTCTGGGACGACGTGCTGCCTGCGACTATCCGCGAGCATACGGCCCTGGACAGTTTTCGCGCCGGGGTGCTGACAGTACTGGTGGACTCTGCGTCCCATCGATATCAGCTTCGGATGCTGCTGAGGGCGGGGCTGATGACGGAAATACGCACCAGGTTTTCCGGACCGCTGAACAAGATCCGCCTCATACCAGGCCAGTTCTCCTCGATAGACCTGGAGACAGGCACGAAACGATACGACGTCTGAAAAACCGGTAATCAGTGATCAGTAACGACAACGGTCAAGACAACGGCAACGCAGCAGTCTTGACCCTGGTGCTGCCGTTCGCCATTATTACTGATTACTGATTATTGACCGTTCGAGGTAGTCGCTAGATGGCCGTCACTACAGCCTGCATCACCGGTGGAGAGATTCATCGCCAATGGCAACTCGGTAGCATACGCGGTGAGCTGCTCGGACCGCAGCAGACGCCTTTCGGGCCAAGCGGGGACCTGTTCTGCGCCGATGCCGAAGACGCGCAGTACTACCTGTTGGCGCGCTACGGTACGGGCATGGACAAGACCGCTCCAAACCGCGTGAACCACCGTGCAAATATATACGCCCTAAAGACCCTCGGCGTGCAAACGGTCCTGGCGTGGGGATCCGGGGCGGCGATTACGCACTCGATGGCCATCGGCGATATCGTCATCCTAAGCGATGTGATAGACTGCACATATCAGCGGGACAACACGTTCTTTACCGACTCACCGCTTGGTTTCCTCAGGCAGTTTCCGGTATTCTGCCCGGCGCTGCGGCGCATCGTCGGGGAAGTTCTACACGACATCCGACTGATATACCACGCCGCGGGAACGGCCGCAGTTACCGAAGGGCCTCGATTTGAAACACCCGCCGAGGTCCGAGCACTGGCCTCGCAGGGCGCCGAGATCGTTACGCACACCTTCGCGCCGGAGATGTTCCTGGCCAGAGAACTCCAGATGTGCTATGCGGCGCTGTGCTACGTACTCGATTACGCCGAGGCCGGATCGCGACAAACACCGCTGGGAGGGACGCTGTTCGAATCGATGGAGGCCCAGGCCGGAGCCAACCGCCTGGAAGGAGTGGTCGGCTCGCTCGGGCAGATCGTCGCCAATGTTGCAACCGCTGCCGGGGAATTGTCGACCACATGCGGGTGCAACCAGATCCAGAGTCAACACGTCGAACAGTACGGTCTGCCGGAAGATTGGCGTCAATGGTTTCCGCGGGGCTAGAGATTATCCAGCACGTGCCCGAGCTTGTCTCTCTTTGTCGTGAGGTAGTGGCGGTTGCCTTCGTGTGCGGGTATCTGCAGCGGTACGCGCTCGACAATTTCCAGCCCGTATGCCTTCAGGCCGATGATCTTTCGGGGATTGTTGGTCATCACTTTGAGTCGTGACAGGCCCAGGTCGCGAAGTATCTGGTGCCCTATCCCGTAATCGCGAGGATCGGGCTCGAAGCCCAGATGCGTATTGGCCTCGACAGTATCCAACCCGTCCTCGATCTGCACCTTGTAGGCGAGCAGTTTGTTGATCAGCCCGATACCCCGCCCTTCCTGGCGGACGTAGACCACTGCGCCCTTGCCTTCCTTCGCCACCAACCGGAGCGCGGTTTGAAGTTGAGGCCCGCAGTCGCACCGCAGCGAATTCAGCACGTCTCCGGTAAAGCATTCGCTGTGTACGCGGACCAGAACCGCTTCGTCGTGCATGACGGGTTTACCGTCGGCGCCGAGGAGCCCCACACCGCCCATGCACAGGGCGATATGCGGTTCGGGGTCCACTATCGAACTGTATGCGATCAGGCGGAAGTTACCGGTCTCCAACTCGATATCGATCTCCACTTCACGCTTGATCAGCTTGTCGGTCCGGAGGCGATGGCGCGTGACGGCGGCAACCGTACACTGCTTGAGCCCGTGGACCCGGCAGAATTTAATCAGATCGTCGCGGCGGGCCATCGTACCGTCATCGTTCATGATCTCGCAGATCACGCCCATCGGTTTCAGACCGGCAAGGCGCATCAGGTCCACGGCGCCCTCGGTTTGTCCGGACCGCAGCAGCACGCCACCTTCCACCGCGCGCAGCGGATGCATGTGCCCCGGGCGAACCAGGTCGCCGGGAGTCGCATCGTCATCGCAGGCGACACGGATGGTCCTGGCCTGATCCGCCGCTGAAATCCCGGTCGTAATACCTTTGGCGGCATCTATCTGAACCGTAAATGCCGTCCCGAACGGGGTAGTATTCCGCGTGGTCTGCAGGGGCAGGTCCAGTTCGTCGGCCCGCTGGTTCGTCATTGGAAGGCATATCAGGCCCCGACCGAATTTCGACATGAAATTTATGATTTCGGGCGTGACCTTTTCCGCCGCACAAACCAGGTCGCCCTCGTTTTCGCGAGATTCGTCGTCTATCAGGACAATCATCCTGCCCTGGCGCAAATCTTCCAGAATGTCTTCAACCTTGTCCATGGGTATTGGATATCCAATTGGCGTGTTCGCGGGAGGAAATCTCACCGCATCGGCTTGAGTTCACCACCGCCTGAATGACCGATCGCGGGCGATCTACTCTTCGCCATCTTCGTCTTTTGCATTCTCCCGGCGAGCAGCCGCTTCGGCGCGCTTGAGATCCGCACGGAAGATCCAGGCGCCTATCATCAGAATCGCACCGAGCGGGAAAGATGTTATCACCATGATCTTCTTGAATCCCGGATCGTGGAGTATTCCCGTACCGGTGTACAAGTCGGCGTCGCCCTGTCTCATCATGTAAGCCACGATGCCCCCGAGAACGAGCAGTAAAATACCGGTAACCAGCAGTATGGGCACCATCATTCGCTTGAACTGCTCGGCATGTACGCGAGCCCTCTGCCTCTGCAGCGTGCTGGCGCGAGCCTTGCGGGCGCCGGAAACAGCCGTCGCACTCCCGCGCGGAACCGCGGAGACCGGCGCAATGTCCGACGGCGCCGCCGGGGTAGCCTGGGCGGCCAGGGCCGCCGCCGCATCGCTTTCTGCACCAACCGGTGAGGGCGCCTGGTCCTGGATGGCATTGAAACCCTGCCGAGATATATCCTCCCCACCTGCCATCGCCGCAAGTGCGTCGACCTTACTGTCCATAGAATCCGGCTTGTCGTCCTGGTCCATTGACGCTGCTCCTCGTTCTGGAGTTACGAGCAAATTATGATACAATAAATCAACGCATCAGCCAACACTTTTTCCACGATCGGAACCATTATGACCGACACGCGACAACCAATAGCGGCAGGGGCCTTCTACGAAGCATCATCGGCAAAATGTCTCGACCATGCCAACGCATTGCTCGAATCTGCCGATATTAACAACCGTCCGCCCGGAAATATTCGCGGTGGAATCCTCCCCCATGCCGGATGGGCCTTCTCGGGACAACTGGCCGCTATCACCCTGAAAGCCCTCGCCGCGGGCGGGCCCCCGCAAACCGTGGTGTTCTTCGGCGCCGACCATTCGGGATGCGTCCAGTGCGCAGAAGTCTACGATTCAGGCGCCTGGATGACACCGCTGGGACCGGCGTCAATCGACACCCAGGCCGCCGAAGCGCTTGCAGCATACGGACCGCCATTTCGAGCAAACCAAATCGCACACTCACGCGAACACTCGATCGAAGTGCAAATCCCGCTGCTACAAGCACTTTGCCCAAATGCAATGATCCTCCCGATATCCGTACCGCCGACTGAACTGGCCGTCGAAATCGGAGGCGCCCTGCCCGCGGCGCTCGATCGCCTGGACCAGCGATGGGTAATCGCGGGCTCAACGGACCTGACCCACCACGGCGGACACTTCGGCGCACCGGGCGGAAGGGGACAGACCGGACTGGACTACTCGGTGGAAAATGACCGAAGAATACTCGATCTGATCGAAGAGATGAAGGCTGAAAAAATCATCCCACACGCCCGCGCAAACCGCAACGCCTGCGGCGCCGGCGCTATCGCCGCCACCGTCGCCGCCTGCCGCCAACTCGGCGCAACTGCAGGCCACACACTCAAATACACCAACTCGCAGGAAGTAATGCGCAAACTCATGCCAAACCAGACCGACGAAACCACGGTAGGATACGCCTCTGTCGTCTTCGCATGAATCCGACCGAGGAGGCAACTCCAGGAAAGGAACCGGACATGTCAAACTTGATGAAAAAACTCCCGATCGCGGTGGTATTGTTGTGTATCGCATCGTCGGGCATAGCCGCCGATAAAGCCACCTGGGTGGAGATCGACAACACCATCTATGGCGCCAAGCCCGATAAACGCGGACCCATCGGCGGCGCCGCCGGATACACGAAGATCGTCACCAGGGGCGACTACACCGTCAATAACCTCGACGCCCTGCTGACCGCACTGGCGAAAGCAAAAGCCCCCCAGGTGATCTTCATACCCGGAGAAACCGTAATCGACCTGACCGCTCGAATGTACATCGACCAACTCGTCCTGGAAGTGCCCGCGGGCGTCACGCTGGCAGGTAATCGCGGGCGAGGCGGCTCGAAAGGCGCACTACTGACCAGCGACGCACTCAAGACTCCCGTAATGATCCGCCCCGGCGGACCGGACGTGCGCATCACCGGTCTGCGTATCCAGGGCCCCAATCCCAAGCGATATCTCGACCATCACCGGCGCGCATTCGGCCGTGGTGGCGCGGGGCGAAAATACTACTACAAGTTTCCCACATCAATCGGTATAAGGACCGAGCATCCCCGCCTGGAGGTCGACAACTGCGAGATTTCGGCATTCGGGCATTCCGGGATTTACCTGGTCGAGGGCGTCGGACACCACATCCACCACAACTTCATCCATCACTGCCAGTACAACGGCCTGGGTTACGGTCTCTGCCACAACACAGCCGCCTCACTGATCGAGCAGAACCTGTTCAACTGGAATCGCCATTCAATCGCCGGAACGGGGCGCCCCGGATGCAGCTACATCGCCCGAGGCAACGTCGAACTGGGCGTATCGCTGAGCCATTGTTTTGACATGCACGGAGGGCGCGATCGCAAGGACGGTACGGACGTCGCGGGAACGTCGATCGAAATCTACAACAACACCTTTGGCGCCCCGCAAACGCCGATAGTGATCCGCGGGGTGCCCGAAGAAAAATGCGACGTCCACCATAACCGCTTCCTGAAGCACCGCAACGCCGCCCAAGCCGTACGCGCATCGAAAAAAACCAAAGTCCACAACAACACCTACGGCGACAAACCCTCGACGGAGAAGCAAACGCGATCGCACCACCCATCCGGGATTCAAGGCGCCCGGTTAAAAGGTTAGACCGGAGCCTTGTCTTTCGCTTTAGGTGTGGGCGATGCGGGCAGGGCGTGACTCGCCGGCGCCCCGTTAACGCCCCGCATCGGGATTCGGCTGGCGGGAACACGCGTATGGCGTTTGATGTTCCCTCGCATGAGGTGCAAAGCCCAGATGAATGTGCGCCGAATGGTGTGAACCAGCCCCCACATTCCGAATAACTGCACGGCCGCATCGGCCAGATATCCGGACATCTTCCGCGATATTATCCGGAAAGGTCTGCTACGGCGCCGCGAGGCCTGCCCGTTCGGAGAGGGGGGACTGGTATCAACATCGACAAAGGGAATCATGCTCTTGGGACGGAGCAAGGCCAGGAGGAAATTCAAGGGATTATAGAAGTAAAGATATGCCGCCAGGATATTGAATTGCTTTTTCCACGGGTCCGGGGCGCGGGAGGCGATAACGTAATTTCCATCGCCGATGTACGGTTCGACCGCGATCCCGTCGACGCTCTTGTAAGCCAGACCTGAAGTATAGGTCTCGACGTACAATTTCGAACCGGGAGACGGCGAGAGCATCAACACCTGCATGTAGAGGGCTCCGGCCTTCCGCAGCAGTCTGACCTGGTTCAAAAGACCGCTCTGGTCGCCGCGCGTCTGCAGCGGTTGAGAGTCGTGGTGCATCATCATGGGGACCGGGAATATTCCGCTTCCCCGCAGGAGGGCGAACGCCTCGAGCGTCTTGTCGTCGGTCTGTCCCTTCTTCACCAGCACTCCGCTCATGTCTTCCACGCCCATCCACAGCGCCCACAACCCCGCCCGCCTGATCGCGGGCAAATGATCCTTCAGCCGCAGCGTATCGTGGATCGTCGCCTCCGTGCCCCAGCGAATCTTGCAGTGAGGTCTCGATCCGGCGTCCACCTTTCGCGCCAACGTCTCGGCGATATCGAGCGTTCGCTGCTTGTTGTTGAAGAAATTGTCGTCCGCGCCGAAAAACATCCGGATGCGGTACTCGCTGTAGAGGCGCTCGATCTCCCCTGCGATTCGCTCGCCGCTCTTCGTGCGATATTGACGCTGGTTGTAAGCGGGGATCGGACAGTAGGGGCACTTGAACTTGCAGCCCAATGTAAGAACGAGCGACCCGACCGGGGCGTACTTGCCGACCCGATCGGCGCCGATCGCCCGCGGCGCCAGAGCGCCGCTTCGGCTGGGCGCCTCGAGAAGACTGTATCCCAAAACAGGGTCCGGTAGTTCATCGAGATCGCCCACCAGGCGCTGGACGCCCGTGTCAACCAGTTCGTCGCTGACGCAGTCGCGCCGCCCTCGTGCGTAGACCAGGCCGGGAACCCCGTCAAGCAATCCGCCGTCGCGGGCGCGACCGAAAGCCGAACGCATCGACTCGCCGGCGGCGCGAATCGAAAGCACCACTTCAAGCAGGCTCAAGAGTACGTATTCCTCGCCGGTAACCGCCAGGTCCGCGGCCCAGGGATTCGCCGGATCATCGCTGAAAACCGCCCACGGTTCGTAAATAACCATCGGACCGCCGACAACGATCAGAGGCCTGTTTTCCGGATCGATCCGGCAGGCGTCTTGAATCAGAGCCTTACACGAGGCGGTGTGAAGCTGCGTGCTGGAGACCATGAAGATGTCGGGTATTCGCCCGTCGAGGCGCATCCGCGACGGGCGAAAGTTGCGGTTCCACTGCTGGAGAACGATACGTGTCTTGGCGAATCCGGCGTCGACCATGGCCGAACCGATAGCTCGCACGCCGGCAGGCGCCATGCGCGTGTCGGCGTAGATGAACGGAAGCATCCGCGTGCGATGGTCGAACGCGCAGGCGATCACCGTGGTCAGGTCGTGCCTTGAGGCGATATTCCGCAGGCGCAGGCGAATATCCGCCAGTTCGCCCGGCTTGAGCAACTCATCGCCACGTCCGCGAGGTGGTAGTTCCATATAGAATTGCTCTACAGAGCATCCTTCGGGCACATCATACAGCCTGAGGCCGGACCGGTCCAGCCAACACCGGACAAGGCGGGCAATCGCATCTGGCATTGTCGTGTATCGAACGGTTTGGATTTCGACACAGAGACTCAGAGGCGCAGAGAACGACAAAAACCTTTTCTTTGTTACGGTAACACCTACGGCGAAAAAGACAGAGAACGGCAAGAGACATAGGTTTGAGAGAATCTACTTAAACCGTTCTCTGCGCCTCTGAGTCTCTGTGTCGCAAACTGACCTGACAGAATCGCTCGGACACGATAAATATTAGATGTGATCGCTCTGGGCGAGGAGACAAAAGGGAGCGACGAAACTACACGCTTGTTACTACACGGCCAGAGCTTACAATATCGAACGATTCGCTCAGGACAATGGCACGGGATAAATTGGAGAAATCGTAGTGAAGCCAGTGGCATATATCGTTCTGACGGGGGGGTTGTTCGCGGTGGTTTGTTCGGTCTCGGTTTTCGGCCGGGAACCGTCGGGCGGGTCAACGCCCCCGTCTCTCTGGGAAAGAGATACGCTTACGAACAACTGGTTCGGACTTGGAGAGAAGCTGGAGGATATCGGGCTGTCGGTCGGACTGGGCGCCACGCAGGTCTACCAGCACAATCTGCGGGGCGGCGCCGGCACGCACAGGCGCGCCGGAAGGTATACCGGCAGTTACGACCTGGAACTGAACGTCGATTTGGAGAAGCTCGCCGGGCTGCCCGGGGCGAGCATGTACCTGCTGGCAGAAGGCAGTTGGTCCGACGGGATCGACGCGTCGTCCATCGGCAGCCTGTTCGGTGTAAATGACGATGCCGGGGGCGATCGGGAAATCGACGTGACCGAACTGTGGTACGAGCAGGCGCTGCTGGACGGGAAGCTGCGCATTCGTGCGGGCAAGATCGATCTGACGGCCGGCTTTGAATGTAGGGGTCTGCCCTCGGCATTCGACGGAAATGCGTATGCCAATGACGAGACCGCACAATTCCTCAATGGCGCCCTTGTGAATAATCCGACCATTCCCTTCCCGGACAACGGGCTTGGTGTGATGGCGCATCTCCAGCCGCTGGAATGCTGGTATCTCGCCGCGGGCGTCTCCGACGCTCGGGCAGACGCGCGCCAAACGGGTTTCCGCACCACTTTTCACGACGAGGATTACTTTTTCAGTATATTCGAGACCGGCGTGGTTCGGCATTTGCCTTCGGCCAACGGCGACCTTCCGGGAGCCTATCGCGTCGGTTTCTGGTACGACCCCCAACCGAAGGACCGCTTCGACGGGCGCGGAACCAGGCGGGACGACATGGGGCTGTACATGACGGTCGACCAGTCGATCTTCAAGGAAAACGACGACGCCGAAGACACCCAGGGTCTCGGCGTGTTCGCCCGCTACGGCGCCGCCCGCAGCGACGTGAACGAAATCAGACATTTCTGGTCCACCGGCGCGCAGTACCAGGGACTGATATCGGGCAGGGATGACGACGTGCTGGGCTTCGGTGTAGCACGGGGGCACCTGTCGAGTCGCGCCGGTTTCACGTCCTCCCAGGAGACGGCGATGGAATTGTACTACAACGCTCGAATCACGCCGTGGCTTAACGTCAGTCCGTCGGTCCAGTATATCTTCAGCCCAGGCGGCGACCACGACGTCGATGATGCTGTTATCGCCGGGATAAGGCTGCAGATATCCTTCTGAGATCAGCGACCGATCACGAATAAACTGTACCACATCGAAAAGTGGCAACAAAACGCGAAAACCCTGAAAAAAGGGGACAGGCTGCTTTAATTTGCCAGTCGCAACCAATAAGTAGGATATCTCCGTTTTTATCCTTCTTTTATAGTCTTTTCTTCAAGCCATAAAGCAGCCTGTCCCCTTTTTTCAGGGTTTTTGGGTTTTGTGTGCTGTTATTTGGGTCCGCCGCGATTGATGGCGCTGTCTCCGAAACGATTGGCGATTTCGTCGACCGCACGGTCGATGCGCTGCTGGGTGTCCGCGGCCGGGTCGTCGAAGAGCGATCCCTGGATACCGGCCCGGCCGGTGAGTTGGGAGACCGTCATGCCCAACAACCGCAGCGGACGATGCTGGGTGGCGGACCAGTTGTCCAGCAGCCCGCGAGCCCGGCGCCACAGCAGTTCGGTGATGTCGGTCGGCTCGTCACAGGTCGTCGACCTGGTGAGGGTTGTGAAGTCCCCGTATCGCAGCTTGAGAGTGACGGTTCGTGCCTTGAGGCGGTTTCGCCTCAGGCGGCGGGCGACCTGTTGGGTCTGATCGAGCAGAACGCGGGTCAACTCGTCGAGGTCGGCGATGTCGGCGCCGAACGTCTGCTCCTGGGCGATGCTCTTTGCGCGTGAGTCCGGGATGACCGGGCGATCGTCCAGACCGGCCGCCAGCCGTTGAAGCTGCTCGCCGGCCTGCCCCAGGCGGGCGCGAATCATCTCCGGCGAGGCGGTTCGCAACTCGCCGACAGTGCGGATATTGAGCTTTTCGAACCGTTTTGCAGCGGCCGGCCCGACGCCCCAGAGCTTTCCGATATCCAGCGGATCGAGCACTTCATGAATGCGATCGGGTTCGATAATCGTCAGGCCGTCGGGCTTATCGAGGTCGCTGGCGAGCTTGGCGAGGAACTTGTTCGGCGCGAGCCCGACGCTGACGGTGAGGCCCGTGCGAGATTTGATCCTGGACTTGACGTCGTCGGCCACCCGCGCCGCCGGACCGAGAAGGCGCTGCGTACCGGTGATATCCAGGAACGCCTCGTCGATGCTCAACCGCTCGATCAGCGGCGTGAACTCGCCCATTATCTCGAATATCTCCTCGCTTACCTGGTGATATCGCCCCCCGCGGACCGGCAGGACGATGGCGTCGGGACAAAGCCTGATCGCCCGGGCCATCGGCATGGCTGAATGGCAGCCGAACTTGCGCGCCTCGTAGCTGGCGGTGGAGACTACTCCGCGCGATCCAGGGTCGCCGCCAACCAGCAGAGGCTTGCCCCGCAGCGCGGGATTATCGAGCTTTTCGACGGCTGCGAAGAACTCGTCCATGTCAGCATGTATGATCTGCCGGTCCATCACCAATAGCATAACGTATACGAACAGTTTTCCCAATTACCGCGAATTCTGTATAATGCGCGGTCATGTTTTCAAACTTAGGAGTTGTGTGAATGGACAGATTGATGGTGACAGTATCGGGCGTTCGCGGTGTTGTCGGTTCGACGCTGACGTCGCAGGTCGCCCGCGACTTCGGATGTGCGTTCGGGACCATGCTCGGCGCAGGAAAAAGCGTTGTTATCGGCAGGGATTCCCGCCCCTCCGGGCCTGACCTGCAGCAGGCCATTACCGCCGGTCTGCTGGACACCGGCGTAAACGTCACGTCGCTGGGGGTCGTATCGACACCGGCCGCCGCCCTGATGACAGGCAAACTCGCCGTCGACGGCGGGGTGATCGTCACCGCCAGCCATAACCCCCGGCAGTATAACGGTATCAAGTTCCTCCAGCCGATCGGTACGGGTCTTACGGGCCGAGAGGCCATGAAACTCAAAAGTATCTGGGAATCCGGCGAGTTCGCGCAGGTGCGTGACGACGCACGGGGGATCGAATCGCGCGACGACACCGCCGAACAGAGACACGTCGAAGACGTACTGGCGATCTGCGACACCGAGACTGTCACGTCCAAACGCTTCAAAGTGGTCCTCGACAGCGTCAACGGCGCCGGATGCGTCGCCACGCCGGCGCTTCTGGAGAAACTCGGCTGCCAGGTGATCCACCTGAACGCCGAGCCTGACGGAAACTTCGCGCACGATCCCGAGCCGATCGAAGAGAATCTCACCGAACTCTGCGACGCGGTGCGCGACAATGGCGCCGCGATCGGATTCGCCCAGGACGCCGACGCCGACCGCCTGGCGATAGTCGACGAAAACGGGCGGTTCATCGGCGAGGAATACACACTCGCACTGTCCGCGGCGTTCGTGCTGTCGAAGCGAAAAGGCGACATCGCGACGAATCTCTCGACCTCGCGAATGGTCGACGATCTCGCCGCCCGGGCCGAATGCAAAGTCGTTCGAACGCCCACCGGGGAGGCCAACGTGGTCGCGGGCATGTTCGCGGAGAACTGCATACTCGCCGGCGAAGGCGGGGGCGGGGTGATAGAACCCCTCGTGGTACCGGTCCGCGACAGCTTCGTGGCAATCGCATACGTGCTTCAATACATGGCGGAAACGGGCATTACTCTCAGCGAGTTGGTGGAGCAGATTCCCGCCTACGTGATGCTGAAGACCAGGCGGCCATGTCCCGAAGGAGCGATTGAAAGAATAATCGACGCGACTCGGGAAGCGTTTTCGTACCAGCTTGAGGCCAGGGTGAACGATTCCGACGGGCTGCGCATTGATTTCGACGATGCGTGGGTTTCGGTGCGCGCGTCGAATACCGAACCTATCATGCGTATAATGGCAGAGGCGCCCGACGCCGGCGACGCCGAGGCGCTCGTGGCGGAAGTAACCGAAATCGCGGAAACAGTAACGGGACTGGAAGAATGAATAAGCGTGTTGTTGCACTTACAGTACTGGTGGCGTCTATCGCCGGCGTATCGACAACACCTACAGCGGCGGCAGCGGCTTCGAAAGCCAAAACCGTCTACCTCGACCAGTTGGACGTCAGGCTCTCCAGCACCGGATGGGGGCGTTCGCGAAAGAACAGGTCGGTCGACGGGCGACCGATAAAGATCGCGGGAAAGTCATTCAAGCGCGGCGTCGGAACGCACCCGCCCGGAATGATCCGCGTAAAACTGGACGGAAAGACCACAAAGTTCACCGCGATGGTCGGTATTGATTCGGAATCCGCCAACAGGGGCAGCGCCGAGTTCCAGGTGGTAGTCAACAAGAAGGTCATCGCCAGGAGCGGGATCATGAAAGGCGGGCAACCGGCCAAATCGATCGAAGCAGACCTCACCGGCGTCAAGATGGTGGACCTCGTGGTGACGGTGGGCGGAGACGATTACAGCCACGACCACACCGACTGGGCCGACGCGAAGTTTGAAGTGCTCGGCGCCAAGCCCCAAACCATACAAGCCCCCGGTATCAGAAAAGGCGGGCGAAAATACACCCACCGCTGGCCCGCCGCCGAGCAGGTGCTCAACATCCACTCTCTTCCGGATAAGTCCGATCGCGACGAACTCGATGCCGTCATCCGGCGCACCGGCGCGCTGCTGGAATACATATCCAGGATGGACAAGGCCCCCAATCTTGCGGCCGAACGGTCGGTGATGGAAAAGCTCTCCGCTTCGGCCAAGAGGGTCGAAATCGCCGATGTCGACGGGCGAAAAGCCCTGCTCGCCCTGGCCGCCAGGGTCCGGCGCAAAGTCGCGTTCTCGAACCCGCTCCTCGATTTCGACAAGATCCTCTTCATCAAGCGCCACTTCAACCCGAACTCCGAGAAGACCGGTAACCATATGTGCGACCAGTACTTCGGATTTAACGCGATCAGGGGCGGTGGTCTGTTCGTCCTGGAAAAACCCTTCTCCGACAACCCGACGGTTAAGAACCTGCTCGAAAACTCCGTTTGCTCGAACGGGCGGTTCAAAGGCAAAAAGCTCAC
>Ga0180429_10002850_pt1 | contig 14132 bp, 10 predicted proteins | sample SS_ome_FD_132428 | JGI IMG/M metagenome (GOLD analysis project Ga0180429, IMG submission 132428) | Hypersaline lake sediment archaeal communities from the Salton Sea, California, USA - SS_1_S_1 metaG | ecosystem: Environmental > Aquatic > Non-marine Saline and Alkaline > Hypersaline > Sediment ...
AGGAGCCGGATCCGGTCCTCGATGCAGTGATTGAAGCTGCGATCGCCGCAGCCGCTCAGCCCCCAGAGCCGGAGCTGGAGCCGCCTCCGCAGGCCGAGGTTGGGCAGGCAGAGGAGAAGCAACCCACGCCAGTCCCCGAGGTGCAGGCACCTGAGGCTGCCACAACCGCCGCGCCGCAACCGCAAGAGGTGAAGCCGCCGCAACGAGTGCCGTCCAGGACGGTGGCTCCAGAGAGCGCGGCACCGGACGGTTACGAGGCCTGGTTGATGGCACAGGCTCCCGGCGACTACACGCTGCAGTTGGTTGGGGCCCGTGATACCGACGCCATTCAAAAGTTCATTGCCCGGCATAACGTCAAATCGCCATACGCTGTTTTCCAGCGTGATCTCAACGGCGAGCCCTGGTATTCGCTGGTTGCCGGGGTATACCCTGACCGAGATGCCGCGGTTGCAGCCCGCTCCCGTCTCGCCCCCCCACTGAACGGATCGGGCGTCTGGCCGCGCACTTTCGCCTCCATCCTGGAACAGCTGCAAAACAAGCCATAACAGGCTTTTCCGCACGGACTCCAGGTCAAAAGGACTGGTTCAAATATAAGGATTCCATTATCCTAGCTGGTCCTGCGGGTTTGAATGCCCGCGTCTGGCGCCCGCAGTATTGTGCGGCGCAAAAAACCGTCCGGGTGACCGGATCCGTTTTCCGCGCGGCCGCCTCTGTCGGCCTGCCAAAGCACAAACATGAGGTTGGCGAGATGAGTTACGGTGCCCTGCCGCCGAAACAGGGGTTGTACGACCCCGCGAACGAGCACGATGCCTGCGGCGTCGGCTTTGTTGCGCACATCAAAGGCAAAAAGAGCCACGAGATTATCCGCCAGGGTCTGACCATCCTGGAGCGTTTGCATCACCGCGGGGCGGTGGGCGCTGACCCGCGTGCCGGTGACGGCGCCGGCCTGTTGATGCAGATCCCGGATGCTTTCTTCCGCGATGTCGTCGATTTCGACCTGCCACCGGAGGGTGAGTATGCCGTCGGCATGCTATTCCTGCCGCAGAATGCCGGTACCCGTGCAGAGGGCGAAGACACGGTCGAAATGCTGATCGCGCAGGAAGGGCAAAAGCTGCTTGGGTGGCGTGATGTGCCGGTCGAAAACAGGGGTCTCGGCTACTCGGTGCTGCCGACCGAGCCGGTCATTCGCCAGGTTTTCGTGGGGCGTGGCGAAAACTGCGCAGACCAGGACGCCTTCCAACGCAAGCTGTTTGTAATCCGCAAGCAGATCGACAACAAGATCCGCGATGCCAAGCTGGAGGGCGGTGACGCCTTCTACTTCACCTCCTTCTCTTCGCGCACCATCGTCTACAAAGGCATGCTCCTGGCCGGCCAGGTCGGCGAGTATTACCAGGACCTGCGTGACGAGCGCGTGGTCTCCGCGCTCGCCCTGGTGCATCAGCGTTTCTCCACCAATACCTTCCCGACCTGGGACCTGGCGCACCCGTTCCGCATGATCGCCCACAATGGCGAGATCAACACGGTACGCGGCAACGTCAACTGGATGGCTGCGCGCAAATCAGGGATGGCCTCTGAGATTCTCGGGGAAGACCTGGACAAGATCTGGCCCCTGATCCCGGAAGGCCAGTCGGACACGGCCTGCTTTGACAACGCCCTCGAACTGCTCGTGATGGGCGGCTACTCCATGGCACACGCCATGATGATGCTCATCCCGGAGGCCTGGGCCGGCAACCCGCAGATGGACAAGGACCGCCGTGCCTTCTACGAGTACCACGCCGCGCTGATGGAGCCCTGGGACGGACCTGCCGCCGTGGCTTTCACCGACGGCCGCCAGATCGGTGCGACCCTCGACCGTAACGGCCTGCGTCCAGCGCGCTACCTGATCACCGATGACGACCTGGTTGTGATGGGGTCAGAGATGGGTGTGCTGCAGATTCCGGAAGAGAAGATCGTCAAGAAGTGGCGCCTGCAGCCTGGCAAGATGTTCCTGATCGACATGCAGCAGGGACGCATCATCGACGATGCCGAGATCAAGGCAGAGCTGGCGGCTGCCAAGCCGTACCGGGAACTGCTCGACAAGACTCAGATCCACCTGGAAGACCTGCCCAAGGGCATCGGCGTCATGGCGCCGGATGCGCAGACCCTGCTGGATCGTCAACAGGCCTTCGGTTACACGCAGGAAGACATCAAGTTCCTGCTGACCCCCATGCTGATGACCGGCATGGAGGCGGTGGGCTCCATGGGGGCTGACAATCCGCCCGCGGTGCTCTCGAGCAAGCCGAAGCATCTCTCAAACTATTTCAAGCAGCTGTTTGCACAGGTGACCAACCCGCCGATCGACCCGATCCGCGAAGAGATCGTGATGTCGCTGGTGTCGCTGGTCGGGCCGCGCCCGAATCTCCTGGGCATGGGCGGCAATGGCGCCAATATGCGCCTGGAATGCAAGCAGCCGGTGTTGCGCAATGTCGACCTGGAGCGCATCCGCAACCTGGAAGACACCAGTAACGGGGCCTTCCGGACCAAGACGCTCGACATGACTTACGCGGCCAGCGATGGCGAGGCGGGCATGAAGCCGGCCATCGACGTGTTGTGCGAAGCGGCCGAAGAGGCAGTGCTCCATGGTTACAACATCCTGATCCTGTCCGACCGCAAAGTAGATGCCGACAACATCGCCATTCCGGCGCTGCTGGCGACCTCGGCGGTGCACCACTACCTGATCGATAAGGGCCTGCGTACCGAGTCGGGGTTGGTGGTCGAAACCGGGGCGGCGTTGGAAGTTCATCACTACGCCACCCTGGCCGGCTACGGTGCCGAGGCGATCAATCCCTACCTGGTTTTCGAAACCATTCAGGATATCCTGCCGACCATAGACGGTGCGCCCGAGTACAAGGAAGCCTGCGCGCGTTACGTCAAGGCAGTGGGCAAGGGCCTTTACAAGGTCATGTCCAAGATGGGCATCTCCACCTACCAGTCTTACTGCGGTGCGCAGATCTTCGACGCGGTGGGTCTGTCCACCCCGTTCGTTGAAAAGTATTTTGTCGGCACGGCGACCACCATCGAAGGCATCGGCCTGGACGAAGTGGCGGCCGAAGCCGTACGTTGGCACCGGGACGCCTACGGCAATGCCGAGATCTACAAGCGTCACCTGGATGTGGGTGGTGACTATGCCTACCGGATCCGTGGCGAAAACCACGTGTGGACGCCCGAGACCATCGCCAAGCTGCAACATGCAGTGCGTGGTAATGATGCGCGCACCTACGAGGAATACTCGGCGCTGGTCAATGAGCAGAACGAGAAACTGCTGACCCTGCGCGGCCTGATGGATTTCAACTTCGCCGAGCAGCCCTTGCCGCTGGACGAGGTCGAGCCGGCCAAGGAAATCGTCAAGCGCTTTGCCACCGGTGCGATGTCTTTCGGCTCGATCTCCTACGAGGCACACTCGACCCTGGCGCGTGCAATGAACGCCATTGGCGGCAAGTCGAATACCGGTGAAGGTGGCGAGGAACCGGAGCGCTTCAATCCATTGGCAGACGGCTCGATCAACCCGGAGCGTTCGGCGATCAAGCAGGTTGCCTCCGGCCGTTTCGGTGTGACCACCGAGTACCTGGTCAACTCCGACGACATCCAGATTAAGATGGCCCAGGGTGCCAAGCCGGGCGAAGGCGGTCAGCTGCCTGGCCACAAGGTCAACCAGCAGATTGCGCGCGTGCGTCACTCCACCCCGGGGGTGGGCCTGATTTCACCGCCGCCACACCACGACATCTACTCCATCGAGGATCTGGCGCAGCTGATCCACGATCTGAAGAACGTGCAGCCGAAATCGCGTATCAGCGTCAAGCTGGTGTCCGAGGTCGGTGTCGGTACGGTTGCCGCCGGTGTGTCCAAGGCACATGCCGATCACGTGACCATCGCCGGTTACGACGGGGGTACCGGTGCCTCACCGCTGACGTCCGTGAAGCACGCGGGTAGCCCCTGGGAGATCGGCCTGGCCGAGACCCACCAGACCCTGGTGTTGAACCGCCTGCGCTCGCGCATCGCGGTGCAGGCCGATGGCGGCATGCGAACTGGGCGCGACGTGGTGGTCGCGGCCCTGCTTGGTGCGGACGAGATCGGCTTTGCCACCGCGCCGCTGATTGCCGAAGGCTGCATCATGATGCGTAAGTGCCATCTCAACACCTGCCCGGTTGGCGTGGCCACCCAGGATGCGGAATTGCGCAAGCGCTTCACCGGTAAACCGGAGCATGTGATCAACTACTTCTTCTTCGTTGCTGAAGAGGTGCGCCAGCTCATGGCCAGGCTCGGCTTCCGCACCTTCAAGGAGATGGTGGGCCAGATGGACAAGCTGAACATGCGCAAAGCCATCGATCACTGGAAAGCCAGGGGGCTGGATTACAGCCGCCTGTTGACCAAGCCCCAGCCGGCAGAGGGCGATACCGTCTACTGGTCCGAAACCCAGGATCACGGCATCGCCAAGGCCCTGGACAATCAACTGATCGAACAGGCGCAGCCAGCCTTGCAGAGCGGTGAGAAGGTCACTATCGACATCGATATCGAGAACACCAACCGTACCTTCGGTACCTTGTTGTCCGGTCGGGTGGCGGAGAAGTATGGGCATGCCGGCCTGCCGGATGACACCATCACCATCAATGCCAGGGGAACCGCTGGTCAGTCTTTCGGTGCCTGGGTCGCCAGGGGCGTGACCATCAAGCTCTCCGGGGAAGGCAACGACTATGTTGGCAAGGGCCTGTCCGGCGGCAAGATTATCATCGCCCCGCCGGCCGAATCGAAGATCGACAAAGCCGAAGAGAACGTCATTGTCGGTAACACCGTGTTGTTCGGTGCCATCGCCGGTGAGTGCTATTTCCGGGGTGTCGGCGGTGAACGTTTCGCGGTGCGTAATTCCGGTGCAACCGCCGTCGTGGAAGGCGTGGGAGATCATTGCTGCGAATACATGACCGGCGGCATTGTCTTGGTATTGGGCGATACCGGCCGTAACTTCGCGGCAGGCATGTCCGGGGGTATCGCCTATGTGCTCGACGAGAAGGGAGACTTCGAGCAGCGCTGCAACCTGGCGCAGGTTGAGCTCGAGCCGATCGCGGAAGAAGATGACGCGCTGGAGACGCTGGCCCACCAGGGCGGTGACCTGGAAGCGCATGGCAAGGTCGATGTGTCGCATGACATGACCCGCTTCGATGCAATTCGTCTCAGGCAGTTGATTGAGAACCATCACGCGTACACCGGCTCCGCGGTGGCGAAGAATATCCTCGACAACTGGGCCGAGTATCTGCCGAAGTTCACCAAGGTCATGCCGGTCGAATACCGCCGTGCCCTGCGCGAGATGCAGGAAGCCAAGGCCAAGTCAGCGGCTTAATGGATGGCCATGCAGCAGGCGTTTTTGCCTGCTGCTGTGTTCTAGCAAGAAGATTCAGGTAACAACAATGGGCAAGCCAACAGGTTTCAAAGAGATCGAACGTCAAGAGCGCACCTACGCGCCGGTTGCCGACCGTGTCACCCACTATAACGAGTTCGTGATCGAGCTCAGCGACGAGCAATTGTCTGCCCAGGGTGCTCGATGCATGGACTGTGGCATTCCTTTCTGTCATCAGGGTTGCCCGGTCGACAACATCATCCCGGACTGGAACGACCTGGTTTACCGCGGTGACTGGGAAGAGGCCGTCAAGGTATTGCATACCACCAACAACTTCCCGGAAGTGACTGGACGTATCTGTCCGGCACCGTGCCAGGAATCGTGCACCCTGAACATCACCGACGAGCCGGTGACCATCAAGACCATCGAGTGCGCCATCATCGACAAGGCCTGGCAAGAGGGCTGGGTGAAGCCTCAGGTCGCGCCGCACAAGACCGGTAAGCGTGTCGCGGTGGTCGGTTCCGGCCCGGCTGGCCTGGCGGCAGCGCAGCAACTGGCGCGCGTCGGCCATAGCGTGGTTGTTTACGAGCGTCAGGACCGTATTGGTGGTCTGCTGCGCTATGGCATTCCGGACTTCAAGCTGGACAAGAAGCTGCTCGATCGTCGCGTCGCGCAGATGCGTGCCGAAGGCGTCGAGTTCCACACCAACTCGTACATCGGTGTGGATATCCCCGCCAAACAGCTGATCGATGATTTCGACGCGGTCGTGTTGACCGGAGGCTCGGAGAAGCCGCGCGACCTGCCGGTCCCCGGGCGTGAGCTGAACGGTGTCGAGTTTGCCATGGATTTCCTGCGTGCCAATTCCAAGGCGGTGCAGGGTTTGCCGGGTGCAGAGGACAACCTGATCTCTGCCTCCGGCAAGCACGTGGTGGTTATCGGCGGTGGTGACACCGGTTCGGACTGTATCGGCACATCCAACCGTCACGGTGCCAAGTCGGTGACCCAGATCGAGATCCTGGACAAGCCGCCGGAGAAGGAAGACAAGGGCACCACCTGGCCCGACTGGCCGAATAAGCTACGCACATCCACTTCGCAGGAAGAGGGCTGTGAACGCATGTGGAACGTGGCCACCAAGGCCTTCATCGATGACGGCAACGGGAATCTCAAGGCATGCCAGTGCGTGCTGGTGAAATGGGACAAGGACGACAAGGGGCAATGGAAGATGTCAGAGGTCGAGGGTTCCGAATTCGAAATCAAGGCCGACCTTGTGACCCTGGCGATGGGCTTCGTACACCCGGTGCATGAGGGCATGATCGAGGAGCTTGGCGTTGAGCTGGATGGCCGCGGCAACATACTGGGCAGCACCGAGGGTGTGGATGCCTACAAGACCTCCATCGACGGCGTATTCGCTGCGGGTGATATTCGCCGAGGTCAGTCACTGGTGGTCTGGGCGATCCGTGAAGGCCGCCAGGCTGCGAAGGCCGTCGACGAATACCTGATGGGCAGCTCTGATCTGCCCCGCTAGAAAATAACGAAATCGCTGTGCCTCCCCATCCGGGGAGGGGGTCGGTATTGTCCGCCTGGCGAAAACCACTAAGAGGAGCTTGGCGCCTTCGGTGCCTTGGCGTTTTTGATGTCCGAACTGAAGAACGATCGTTTCCTTCGTGCCTTGCTGCGCGAGCCTGTCGATATGACCCCCGTGTGGATGATGCGCCAGGCTGGTCGTTACCTGCCGGAATACCGTGCCACGCGCGCCAAGGCCGGCAGCTTCCTTGACCTGTGCAAGAACCCGGAATTGGCCTGCGAGGTCACCATCCAGCCGCTCGAGCGCTTCCCGCTGGATGCCGCGATTCTCTTTTCCGACATCCTGACCATTCCCGATGCGATGGGCCTGGGTCTGTATTTCGGTGAGGGTGAAGGTCCCAAGTTCGAACGGCCTGTGCGTGACAAGGCGGCCGTTGAAGCGCTACCGATCCCCGACCCGGAAGGCGAGTTGCGCTACGTTATGGATGCGGTGCGTACCATTCGTGGTGAACTGGATGGCCGCGTCCCGCTAATCGGATTCTCCGGATCCCCCTGGACGCTGGCAACCTACATGATCGAGGGTGGCAGCACCAAGAACTTTGCACTGTCCAAGGGCATGATGTTCGACCAGCCGGAAGTGATGCATGCATTACTCGACAAGTTGGCCGAGTCGGTCACCAGCTACCTGAACGCGCAGATCGCTGCCGGTGCGCAGGCGGTGCAGATCTTCGACACCTGGGGCGGCATGCTCACGCCGCGCGATTACAAGGCCTTCTCGCTCGACTACATGCAGCGCATTGTCGAAGGACTGACCCGCGAGGCCGATGGCCGCAAGGTGCCGGTCATCCTGTTCACCAAGGGCGGTGGCCAATGGCTCGAAATGATGGCGGATACCGGTGCCGATGCGCTCGGCCTCGACTGGACCATCGACATCGGCGAAGCCCGGGCGCGGGTTGGTAACCGGGTGGCCCTGCAGGGCAACCTCGATCCGAGCACCCTGTATGCCTCGCCCGAGACCATCCGCCGTTCGGTGGCGGAAATACTCGAGAGTTACGGCAAGGGATCCGGCCACGTGTTCAATCTTGGCCACGGCATTCATCCTGAGATCCCACCTGAGCATGCCGGTGCTTTTGTCGAGGCCGTGCACGAGTTGAGCAAGCCTTATCATAGTTAGCCCAACCCGGTGGCAGGCCGCAGACCTTGACCACTTGCAGAGTCGAGGCCAGGTTATCCATGGTTTAAAATCATGACAGCCAATAAACCACCAAAGCGCATGCCCGGTAAGCCGTCCTCGAAGCCACCAAGATTGCAACAAACGCAGGGCATGGCGCGCGAATCTGCCCAAGCCGCGCAGATGGCCGTGCAGGCGATCAACCAAGGCAATGTGCAAGCAGCGGAACAGATCCTGCAGCAGGCCCTGGCTCGCGACCCCAAGCACCCTGATCTTTTGCATTTGTTCGGCTATTTGCGCGTTGGATCCGGACAGCTGCAAGAAGGGATAGCGTTGATCGAGGAAGCGATCAAGTTGGCCCCGAAGGTCGCTTTGTTTCACTACAACCTCGGCAATGCCTTATTTGCCCAGCAGGATAAGAAGCGGGCCCTTGGGTGTTTTCAAAAGGCGGTTCGTTTCGATCCAAAATTCAAGGATGCTATCGACAATCTGGCGATTGTTTCAGCGGAGATGAAAAAGCTGCGCGAAGCAGAGACGTTGTTCGAGCGTTCGGTGGCTCTGGCGCCCAAAGATCCAAAGGCCCATCTCAACCTTGCGAAGGTTCGAGTGGAGTTGGGCAAACCGGACCTGGTCGAGAGCGCCATCAAAAAAGCTGCGGAGCTGGGCCAGGCAGGCAACGCAGATTTTTGGTTCGAGGTTGGCCTCATCTACAAGGCCATAGGCTTGTTGGATCGGGCGGAAGGCGCATTTGCACGGGCATTGGAGCTGGCGCCACAGGCGGCACAGGTTCATCTTGAATTGGGTAGGGTGCTGGGCGAGCGGGATAATTACACGGATGCCGAAGCCGAGTTGAAAGCAGCCCTTGAAATCGACTCGCAACGTATCGATGCGCGCGTTGATCTTGCCAACGTGTACATAACATCAGGGCAAGTGGACAAGGGACGTGCCGAGCTTGATGCGCTGATGCAGCCTGCCTGGCAGGACAAGGATATTCTGCTGCGTGCAGCGCAGGCATTCTCCTTGGTTGGCGATTTCAATATTCAGGAAAAGCTCCTGTTACGTGTGTTGGAGTTGGAACCAGAGAATATGGCCGCGCAAAGCGCGCTGGCGTTCGTACCCAAGCGCAAGCTCGCCAATGAGGATGTCAGCCGTATGGAGAAGCGCATCAACGACATTGAACTGGATAGGAACACCCGCTGCAGAATAGGTTTTGCGCTGGGCAATCACTATCGCAACATCAAGGATTACAACAAGGCCTTCGACTATTACCGAAAAGGCAACACGCTCAAAGGCTACCGTTGGGACCGGGCACAGTATCGGCAATGGGTGAACCAGACGTGTGAGATTTACACGAAAGAATTTTTCGCCGCACGCGCAGGCTGGGGTTCCGACGCGCGTATGCCAATCCTTATCGTGGGTATGCCACGCTCTGGCACCACCTTGCTGGAGCAGATTCTCTCCGCACATTCCCAGGTTCATGGTGCCGGTGAGTTCGGGACCGTCGCCGGTTTGTCTGCCGGAAACGGGGTGAAAGCCTTGGCCGTAACGGAAGACGCTGGCTCTGTGCTAAAGGCGGATGCGGCTCAGGTGCGTCAGATGGCGGACAATTATCTCTCACGCCTACGCGGCCAGGCTCGGCACGGTGAGCGTTTTGTGACGAACAAGCTGCCGCATAACTTTCAGCAGGTGGGATTGTTTGCGCTGTTGTTTCCGCATGCCCCGGTTATCCATGTACAACGTGATCCCCGTGACAACCTGCTGTCGGTTTTTCTCCAGAATTTCACGGGTTATCACCCCTATGCCTATGACCTGAAAAATCTGGCGTTTCAGTACTGGGAGCAGGAGCGTCTGATGCGGCATTGGAAAGCGGTCTGTCCCAACCCGATATTGAGCCTGAAATACGAGGAACTGGTGGCAGACCTGCCCGGGAGGATTAAAAAATTGGCTGATTTTCTCGGTATTGAGGTGGAGGCGTCGATGGCACGTTTCCACGAGCAGGAGCGTGAGGTCAATACCGCGAGCAAGTGGCAGGTACGCCAAAAACTCTATGCGACCTCAGTCGAACGCTGGAAGCCCTATGAAAAGCAGTTGCGGCCGCTGTTTTCCGCGTTGGAGGAATATGCCCTCTGACGGGCGGCTTACCAGAGTTTCAGGTTTTTGGCTTTGCGCTCCTGTACATACGCCTGGAATGCGGGTGGTCCATAGCCAATGAAATCCTGCTCGGGTTGCATCACCCCGTCGATAATGATCTGTTCCGCGTAAAGCAAGGGCCTGCGATGCTTCTGCGCGAACTCCTGCAGCCATTTCAGTGAGCGTGGTGGGATGCGTTTGCCAACAGGGACGGCAACGTCCACGGGCACGCCCTGCCACTGAATCTTGTTGAAGATGACGATGACCTTGCCATTGTCCGGTTTCAACCAGTCCGGCAGTGGGCTTCCCTCTACCACCCAGCCACAGATGAAATTGCGACAGGGGTCCACCGGGCGGTTTTCATAGTCGTCGCAGCCATTGTCGGTGCTGTGGGGGCAGGGATGCCCCGGGTAGACGTGGGCATCACCAATGGTCATCTGTACCCAGCCGTCACAACAGGCTGTGCACGGCTGGCACTGACGGACTGTTTTCTTCTTCGCCATGAACTGGAGACTTAAAGGTGGTACACAGAGCGGGTCATCAGCTTGGAGGTCAGCTGCATGGCGGCCTTAATAGGCGGGGGCAGTTCCACACCGCCGTGATCGAGCGCTTTCTCACCGTGTTCGATCTCGTCCACTTTCATCTGTTCGAGTATCGCCCGGGTGCGCAGATCGTTTTCGGGTACCTGGTCAAGATGTTCCTCCAGATGATCTTCCACCTGTTTCTCGGTTTCCGCCACGAAGCCCAGACTCCATTTGTCGCCAATCGCGCCGGCAACAGCGCCGATGGCAAACGATCCTGCATACCACAGGGGGTTCAGCAGGCTGAGGCGTCCGCCGAGTTCTTCAACGCGTTGTTCACACCAGTCCAGGTGGTCGTTTTCCTCCGCAGCTGAACGTTCCATGCTTTCGCGCGTCGTTGCATCCCGCGCGGTGAGGGCCTGTCCCTGGTAGAGCGCCTGGGCACACACCTCGCCGGTGTGGTTGATACGCATCAGGCGGGCGACGTGATCGCGTTCTTCCTCGCTCAATTCGACATCGTTGATGTCGTGGGCGGGGTTGGCTCGTTCGGTGATGTGCGGTTTCCCGAACAGGGTGCGAAGGGCCTGATCCAGGTTGAGCAACAATTTGTCGGCGGGGGCGTAATCTCGTCGGTCCATTTTCAATCCGTCTTGGTTTTGCGAACTCAGTTTAACCTACCGAGCCTGCGTCGATGGTCAGCTGTCGGGCCAGCAGTTCTACAGGGTGCAGCACCTCGATCTGCAAGCCCGCTGTTCGGGCTCCCTCGGCGAGGTGCAAGGCGCAGCCAATGTTGCTGGTCAGCAGGTACCGCGGCTTCAACTCGATCAGTTGGTCCAGCAGCGGCTGGCGGAGGGTTTCGGCCTGCCAACGCTGGGTCAACAGATGATCACCAGCCGCGCCACAGCAGTCACCGGCCATCCCCAGCGGATAAAGCTTCAGACCCGGGATAAGTCCCAGGAGTTTCAGACTGTCGTTGCCGTTGTGCAGGCCATTGACCGCGCTGCAGGGTAGATGCACGGCCGCCCGTGCCTCCAGGGCACGTGGGGTGACCGGGTTTTGCGAAAACTCGCGCTGCAGGAATGTCACAATGTCGACAGGCTGTAGATCCGGAAGCAGGGTTTCGCCAAGTTGAACGCTGCAACCGCTGGCAGTGCTGACGATGGTATCGACCGCTTCGAACGCCGCACGATTGGCCGCGATCTGGGCCTTTGCCGTGTCGACGTCACCTTGATGTTGCGCCAATGCACCACAACATCCTTGTTTCGCAGGGACGATGACCGCGTAACCCAGCCCGCTCAGCAGGTCGAGCGTGGCACTGAGCGCGCTGCCCTGGTGGCTGCTGGTGACACAGCCCAGAAAAAGCCCCACCTTCCCGCGTACCGTTCCGCGGGCGGGATATCGGCCAGGTGAAGGTGGCGGTGTGGATGGGAGCGCGCGCGCGAGGGCGGACAGGGTACTCCCGGGTAGCGGTACCGCCTGGGCCACGCGATGCAGCAGGCGGGTTGCGCGGTTGTCGCCTACCAGCCGGTTTGTCCAATGCTGGCGTGGGACTTTGGACCGTGCCGCATCGATCAGACTTACGTAGTTCACCCCGGAAGGGCATGCTGTCTCGCAGCGCCGGCAGAGCAGGCAGCGGTAAAGATGGTCAGCCAGGTGCTCGTCCGCTTCCAACTGGCCTCGCAGAAGCCCTTCCGCGAGCGCGATGCGCCCTCGAGGTGATTCGTTCTCGTCAGCGTAAAGGCGGTAGGTCGGGCAGGTCGGCAGGCACAGTCCACACTTTACGCAGCGGTCGGCCTCGCGGAGCGCCTGTTCGACGGAACGTTCATTCATCTATATATAATGCCCGTCTGATTGAAGTGTTGGAATCGCCATGAGTTACTACGAGCACCATGTTTTCTTCTGCACCAACCTGCGCGAGGGGGAGCGCCAGTCCTGCCAGCAATGTGATGCCCAGGCTGCGCGTGACTACGTAAAGAAACGTTGTAAGGAGTTGGGTCTTGCTGGTGCAGGCAAGGTTCGTATCAATACCGCTGGATGCCTGGATCGTTGTGAACAGGGGCCTGTGATTGTCGTCTATCCCCAGGAGACATGGTACACGTACGTCGACCGGGAAGACCTGGACGAGATCATCGAGAGCCACTTGCAGAACGGGAAGGTGGTGGAGCGCCTGCGGTTGCAGAACTGAGCGGGCAATCACAAAAAAAGTGTTGACAGGGGTGCAGGTATATTAGAAACTACTCACATACTGATTCATCGCGAATCAGTACTCCTCCATCCTCCTTTGGTGGTTACATTTAAGCGTGGCGTCCCCCGCCACGCTTTTTTTTTGCAATTTTGCACTAAATGCTTGCCAAGACAGGTGCTTGCGGTTAGCATTCGCCCCCTTTCGTGAACACCTTGCCTTCCAGGAGAGACCTGGACCGGCAAGTTAGTAAGACCTGGAGTAGCCCATGAGCACCACAGTAAGCGCCAAGCCTGCTGAAGTGCGTCGCGACTGGTATGTCGTTGACGCGGATGGCAAGACCCTTGGCCGCCTCGCCTCAGAGATCGCGCGCCGCCTGAAGGGGAAGCACAAGCCGATCTTCACCCCTCACGTCGACACCGGCGATTACATCGTTGTGGTCAATGCCGAGAAGGTTGCCGTCACCGGAAACAAGATGAAGGACAAGATGTACCACCATCACACGGGCTACATCGGTAACCTCAAGTCCATCAGTCTTGAAAAGCAGTTGCAAAAGGCGCCTGGGCGTGTACTGCGTGATGCGGTTCGGGGCATGTTGCCGCGTACCCCGTTGGGCCGCACCATGATGAAGAAGCTGCGTATCTTCGCCGGCCCCGAGCACACCCACCAGGCACAACAGCCCAAGCCGCTGGATATTTGAGGTAGACATCATGGCAACACAAGCAAATTATGGAACCGGCCGCCGCAAGACCTCTGCTGCCCGCGTCTTCCTGAGCCCGGGCAATGGCACCATCACCATCAATGGCCGCACCCTGGAAAATTTCTTTGGTCGCGAGACATCGCGCATGGTGGTTCGTCAGCCCCTGGTGCTGACCGACAATGCCGACAAGCTGGACGTCAAGGTAACCGTAACTGGTGGCGGTAACACGGGGCAGGCCGGTGCTATCCGTCACGGCATCGCTCGCGCCCTGCTGGAGCATGATGAGTCCCTGCGCGCCCCGCTGCGCCAGGCCGGCTTCCTGACTCGTGATGCCCGCATGGTAGAGCGGAAGAAAGTGGGTCTGCACAAGGCGCGCAAGCGTCCGCAGTTCTCCAAGCGCTGATTTCCGCTGTCCCGCGGACTCCGCTGGAATGCAAAAAAGCCCCGCAAGGGGCTTTTTTGTTGCCAGAAAACCAATTTTTGACTTAAGCCAGCTAATTTAAGCTTTGCTTTAGTGTTGCTATCTAACCATTGAT
>Ga0180429_10002854_pt1 | contig 14122 bp, 14 predicted proteins | sample SS_ome_FD_132428 | JGI IMG/M metagenome (GOLD analysis project Ga0180429, IMG submission 132428) | Hypersaline lake sediment archaeal communities from the Salton Sea, California, USA - SS_1_S_1 metaG | ecosystem: Environmental > Aquatic > Non-marine Saline and Alkaline > Hypersaline > Sediment ...
AATCACATCACCGGATTCAAGCTGTTGCACATCACACTCAATTGGCAGCGCACCAGAGTCTTCAGCCGTGTTAAAGAAGATGGGAGCAATTTTACCGCCAAGAATCACGCCACCCTGACGCTTGTTTGGTACATACGGGATATCTCCGCCCATATGCCAGAGTACAGAGTTAATCGCCGATTTACGTGAAGAGCCGGTACCGACCACGTCACCGACATAAGCCAGTGGATGGCCTTTGCTTTTGAGCTCTTCAATCGTGCCAAGGGCATTATCCATTTTGCTGCCGAGCATGGATTTGGCATGCTGGGGAATATCAGGACGGCTCCAGGCCTCTTGAGCAGGTGACAGGTCATCGGTATTGGTCTCACCGGGCACCTTGAAAACAGTCAGGGTAATTTCTTCAGGCAGCTTGTCACGGTTGGTAAACCATTCGGCCTCGGCCCAGGATTGCATTACGGCCTTGGCAGACTCGTTGCCCTGATCTGCCTTGACCTTCACATCATGCAGCGCATCATAAATCAGCAGCGTGTTGGAAAGCGCCTTGACAGCTTCTTCTGCAGTTTCATCATGATCAAGTAAACGAATCAGGGGCTCGATGTTATAACCACCGAGCATGGTGCCGAGCAGGAAAGTCGCACGGGCACGATCAATGGAAGTAACAGTTACCTTGCCTTCAGCTACATCTGCAAGAAAGGCGGCTTTGACATAGGCGGCTTTGTCCACACCGGGCGGCACCCGGTTGACTAGCAGATCGACGATAAAGTCTTCTTCACCGGTAGGTGGGTTCTTGATCAGTTCGACCAGGTCAGCGACCTGTTCGGCATCCAATGCCAGTGGCGGCAATCCTTCTTTGGCGCGTTCTTCTACATGCTGACGATAGGCTTCTAGCACTTTTATCTACCTCGTATTTATTTTGTCTGGTGGCAGCCCACAAGCTGTCAATTATTCGTGGAAAATTGAAGTAATATTAGCAGTTTCGGATGGTATAATCCGCTTCATCAAATAAAAAACCTATCAAATTATTAAATAGTCAGGATTAAGTCATGGATTTATCAACACTTTCCGCGGTTTCTCCCGTTGATGGCCGTTATGGCAGCAAAACAGAAGCCTTCCGTCCGATATTCAGTGAATATGGCCTTATTCATAACAGGGTTATCGTTGAAATTCGCTGGCTGCAGTCTTTAGCCGCTCATACGCAGATCATAGAAGTTCCTGAGTTTTCCGAACACGCCAATAATGTCCTTAACGGTATTGCTGATAATTTTAAGGAAGAAGATGCCCAGCGTGTGAAAAACATCGAGCGCACTACCAACCATGACGTAAAAGCCGTCGAGTATTTTCTCAAAGAAAAAATTGCAGGCAATGATGAACTGGAAGCCGCTTCCGAGTTCATTCACTTTGCCTGCACTTCAGAAGACATCAACAACCTGTCTCATGGTCTTATGCTAAATGCCGGGCGCAGTGTCCTGCTTGAGCAGCTGGATTCAGTCATTGATGCCATCAAAGCACTGGCTCATGATTATGCTGAATATCCCATGCTATCCCGTACGCATGGCCAGCCAGCCTCGCCAACTACCATGGGCAAGGAAATGGCCAATGTCGTTTTCCGTTTGCAAAAGCAGCGTACCCAGATTGCCAATGTGGAAATTCTTGGCAAGATCAATGGTGCAGTGGGTAACTACAATGCACACCTGTCCGCCTATCCGGATATCGACTGGGCAAAACATGCCGAAAGTTTTGTGAACTCGCTCGAACTGCAATGGAACCCCTACACTATCCAGATTGAGCCGCATGACTATATTGCCGAACTGTTTGATGCCATCGCACGTTATAACAATATTCTGATCGACTTTTGTCGTGATGTTTGGAGTTATATATCTATTGGTTATTTCAAACAGAAAACAGTAGCCGGTGAAGTAGGTTCATCCACCATGCCTCACAAGGTCAATCCCATCGACTTTGAAAATGCCGAGGGTAACCTGGGAATTGCCAATGCCCTGTTTGATCATCTCGCAGCAAAACTGCCGGTTTCCCGCTGGCAGCGTGACCTCACCGATTCCACCGTACTGAGAAACATGGGCGTTGGTTTTGCCTATACTTCTATTGCTCTGCAGTCAGCATTACGAGGTATTGGTAAACTCGACATTAACGAGCAGCGCCTCGCCCAAGACCTGGATAATAACTGGGAAGTTCTGGCTGAACCGATCCAGACTGTCATGCGCCGCTATGGTATCGAGAAGCCTTATGAAAAGCTCAAGGAACTGACGCGTGGCACTCGTGTTGACCAGGCTGGAATGCAGGCATTTATTGAAACGCTTGATTTGCCTGATTCAGCCAAAGACGAGTTAAAAGCACTGACGCCAGCCAGTTATATTGGAAATGCTGTTCAACAGGCAAAGGACATTTGAACAAGAAATTTACCAGTTTTCTGATTGCCATTATTGCACTGACAACCGTCTGGCAGGTTACCCGTTTATTGTGGACTGAAGAAGAAAAACAGCTGCGTTCTCAAATCAGAAGCAGTATTGAGCAACAATTCACAAATGAAATAACACAATCCAAAACACGTTTCGGACTAAAGGCGTTTAACCAGCACAATGCCGATGCCAGCCATATCATCCTGATTCACGGTCTGGATGATCCTGGCAAAGTCTGGATGAACCTCGCCCCTGCCCTGGCCCGCCTGAACCATAATGTCTGGATAATGACCTATCCCAACGACCAGCCGATAAAAGAATCAGCTGGTTTCTTCAATGAACAGCTCAGACAGCTTAAATATCAAGGGATAGCTGACGTCACGGTCATCGCCCATAGCATGGGAGGGCTGGTTTCTCGGGAAGTTTTAACCCGACCTGAAACCCTGTGCGATAATAGCCAATGCCATCGTAGTCACATCCTAAAGCTGATCATGGTAGGCACTCCAAATCATGGTTCAGAACTCGCGCGTTTTCGCACCTTCGCAGAAATACGCGAGCAAACCTCCCGGCTTCTGGAAGGAGATGCCCACTGGCTGGACTGGATAGCTGATGGAGCTGGTGAAGCAGGGATTGATTTACTACCTGAGAGCCAGTTTTTACTGGAATTGAATCAACGCCCTCTTCCGGATAACACTGATTTTTATATTATTGCCGGGGTTGTTGCTGATCAGGAAGACATCGGAGATGGCTTGGTACGTCTGGATTCAGCCAAGCTTGAAGGCGTTCCATTCGAGGTCGTTTCAGGCAATCACCTGAGCATGATTCGCAACGTCACTGAAAGCAGTCAGAGAATACCTCCGGCTATCCCTATAATCACTAAACTACTTAAAAGTAAGTGATATTTTTCTTCATTAAAATCTACGATTTTGAGAGTCTGAAATTCTCTGAGAAACTTGATCGAATCGTTATCCGTGCAATAATACAACCTGCAGTATCAAACTTTTCATAACCATCATGTTTTTGCGATCCGTTATCATCACTTTTTTAATGCCGTTAGTCGGTTATGCACATGTTATAAGTGATTCCTCGAAACCAGTTGATATAAATTTTATTGACAATAGTCAGGAATCAGTTTCATCCCCACTCCCACCTGAATATGTGATTGAGAAGGATGGTTCGGTCACCTTGCGACTGTGTTATAACTGGTCATGCGCGAGCAGGCAAACCATGACATTCACCGCTGAAGATATGGAGCTTGTGAAAAAACGTATGGCCACATGCCAGGGAACAACGCTTCACGACAGATTACAACGTGTGCGTATCGGTATCTGGCAAATGGAATTTCTGGCGGAAAAGTACCAACCGTTATTGGTAAATGACCTTCCGATGAATGAACTTGAAGAGGATGCTGAAGGGCGAACGGATTGTATCGATAACTCCAGCAATACGACGACTTACCTGCATATTCTCCAGGATATCGGAGAACTGCCCGGATGGACGGTCACTTCGCCCGATGTGCGAAATCGTATATTAATCACCGTGCATTGGACAGCCGTAATTGTCGACAAGGATAGCGGTCTTTCATGGAGCGTTGACTCCTGGTTTCGTCCAAACGGTCATCTGCCAATGCTCATGCCCCTGCAGGACTGGTTCGAAGAGAAGGTAGCCTGGCAACCGCCTTTCGAAAAGATCAATGCCACCCCGTCTTCAATAAACGAGCTATGCAAAACTCAGTAGGCTAACCTCCGGCTCCCGGTCTCGCAATAGATGAAACTTCCCTCGGATTATAATGTCCGAACTCTCTGGTTTCCGGCAAGATATAAACAACACTGGAAGTCCTGGAAAACATGCCATGTACTACGTCTTTGAAAAACGGCTTTGGTACATTGATGCAGCCAAAGGAAATACGGTTATCAAGCGGTGTTTCTGATGCCAGGCGCTGAGCTCGACGGTCTTTGGGCACACCCTTGACAACAGGATGGAGAGACAGGGCCTCGTCGTAGTCTACCCAGAGTATTTCTTTGCCCTTGTGATTGCGTCCCATTCTGGCCACAAAACGTCCTGCTGGAGTGATACGTTGCTCGGGCTTGATTTGTGACAACGGCTTGTCACCAATGCCCGGGGGAGAGTAATCGCCTTTCGCCAGACCCAGCAGGACAGGCGCTTCGCCCTGTTGCTTTCCTTTAACATCGTAGACATACACCTTCGCCTCAACTTTATCGACAATTGCAAAGGGCTTGTTTTGATTGTCCCTGGAACGGATAACCCAATCTGCCATTTCTTTGGCAGCACCTTCTTTTCCAGGAAGTGCCACATTGAACATCGGGTTGGGCCCAGGCGAGGTATTGACAATAGAGTTTCGATCAGTAGTGTTGCCAGCCTTCTTCACCTGGGATTGAGGGATACAGCCGGTAATCAACAAGCCTGCGCACAGACATACAAATGCTCTTGTCAAATTATTAGGAATAGCATGCATAAGCAGATCATAGTATTAAAATGGAAAATGAGCATATCAAATACAATAATTTGGTCAACACCCTCTATCTGAAACTGAGACCTTGTTCAAATTCGATGGACCTGATAGGGACTTTAATCTAAACTATTGACAATCTGGCACAAAACATTGAAATTAACATCTATACCTTAATAATACGGAGAAAGGGACAAATGAAAATCATATCTAGACTTATTTTTGGTTCCATGGCCGCAATCATGGCACTTGGAATCGTAGGGTGCAGCACCACGAAAGAACAGCCTGCCCCACCACCAGCTCCAGAGCCCGTCGTTGAGCCTGCACCTGCGCCGGCAGCAGCACCGATGCCTGAACCAGAGCCAGTACCTGTCATGGCGCCAAAACCGGATCGCGGCTAATCATCTGCCGGTTTCGCCAAGCGTAATAAAGGCAACTTCGGTTGCCTTTTTTATTGCCTTCGAAAAAAAATGCTACTCAAATGGCCTGCAAATCTTTCCGTTGAAAAATTCCTGTCAGATTACTGGCAAAAACAACCCTGTCTCCTGAGAAATGCTTTCGATTTATCAGAGGACTTGATTACTCCGGACGAGCTCGGAGGAATGGCCTGTGAAGAAGGAATTGAGTCGAGATTGATTATCGGCACTGCCGATAATACTCAATGGTCAGTTGAACACGGCCCATTGAAGGAAGAACGCTTTAATGCCCTCCCCGACCAACACTGGACTGTTTTAGTTCAGGACGTCGACAAGTATCTCCCGCAGGCTGCCGCACTGGTAGACGAGTTCCGTTTTCTGCCTTCCTGGCGTATAGATGACCTGATGATCAGCTACGCGGAGGATCAGGGCAGCGTTGGACCACACACTGACAGCTACGACGTCTTTCTGGTTCAGTTACAGGGAGAGCGATTATGGAAGATCAGTGATAAACCATACACTGATTCTGATCTGATTTCTGATATTGAGATTCGGGTACTGAAGCATTTTGAACAAACTGACGAATGGCTGCTTCACCCGGGAGACATGCTGTATCTGCCTCCCGATATTGCCCACTGGGGAATTGCGCAGGGGGCCTGCATGACCGGTTCGGTAGGTTTTATCAGCCCAACCCAGGAACAATTGTTTAATGCATGGGCTGACTTTAATGCCGAGAATTTAATTACAAACATTCTGTACCATGATGCAGGAATTACAATCACCGGGCATCCTGAAGAAATAGATAACGAGGCAATAAGGCGCATTTCCGATTTTTTGAAACAGGCAATTGACACCAGTCCTGATGTCATCAGGCAGATGTTTGGTCAACTGGTGTCTGAAACCAAGCCTTCTTTAATCGATACCATGCATGTGCCTGGACACAAAACCTCAGAGACTGAACTTGTCTCAAAACTGGCCGTTACTGATTTCTTTCCCCATCCCGGTCTGAGAATGTATTACAGCATTACAGCAGACAGAAACAGGCTGTTACTGTTTTTTAATGGCGAAAGCGTTGAACTGTCAACTGAACTTTTGCCATTTGTGCAGTTGTTATGTGAAAACAATCAATATCATCCCGGCACTTTTGATCAATGGAAAGAAAACCCTGCAGCTCTCAAGCTGCTCTGTAAGCTAATTAATCAGGGCTATGTTGTCGAAGATAGTTGAAGATGACCTGAAAATCATTGCGACTGACTGGGCCACACACCAGCCATGGCTTTCTGCAATCCGTTTTAAAGTATTCGTAGAAGAGCAGCAGGTACCAAAAGAAATGGAAATCGACGAGGAAGACACTCGTGCCTGGCATTTTCTGGTTGTCACTAAAACCAATCAGCTGCCTATCGCAACGGGGCGCTTGCTCGAAAACGGGCATATCGGTCGCATGGCCGTATTGAAGGAATACCGTAATCGAAATGTTGGCAGTAAATTATTATCTGCCATCATTGATAAAGCGCGCATACTTAATATCAACGAAACCTTTCTTAATGCGCAGATCAGCGCTGTTGGTTTTTATAAAAAGAACGGCTTCACAGCGCAAGGCGAAGAATTTTTGGATGCCGCTATTCCACATATCAAAATGACACGAACACTATGAGCCAGATAAGCAATATCAATGAGCAAGCTGAAGCGATTGTCAAGCTGTCAGCAAAAGCCAGAAAGCAGATTTTCATCTTCTCGCATGAACTTGAACCCACTTACTACGATCAGCCGGAATTTATTAGCAACTGCAAGGGCATGCTTTTAAGGCACCCTCAATGCCACATACGAATCCTGATACAGCAAAATGAAAACCTTAAGAAAATGAATCATCGCTTTCTTGATCTGATGCACCGCCTTGCCAGCCGCATCGAGCTCAAGCTTTGTCATGATGACTATAAAACACACCCTGAAACATTTATGCTGGTCGATGAGCAGGGGACTTTTCTGAAACGTACGCCTGGACGTACGCCAGCTATAGCTGACTTCGATAACCGGCGTCTCAATAATGAATATCAGCGTTTTTTCAATACAGTTTGGGATCAGAGTGATTTTGATACCTCGCTAAGGCAACTGTCGATCTAGAAAAACAACGGGTTATGAATAACGCACTCGTCATTATCATTGTATCTGGTACAGCCTTTATCCTGTTCGCATTTACCTACAGCCCTTCACCTGACTATGAATCATCAGGTTATACAATGCCCGCGGCAACAGCTGTTGCTCATGTCAGGCAACAACCGCTTCAATCCAAAGCGCGGGACAAAACGCCTTTTTTCTTCGAGGAATATATCATCAGTCCACTGGCTGATTTTCAAATCAGTGCTCGTGTACTGTCGCGGAAAAACTACTGGATGGGGCGCGAATCTGATCTTTCGCCCGTAGACTTCGCGCTTGGCTGGGGGCGCATGTCAGAGCTGGATGTACTTGAGACAGTTTCCATCAGCCAGTCCAATCGCTGGTATTACTGGCAAACCCCGCAATATCCGATCCCAAGACATGAAATTGAATCAAACAGTGCCAATATGCACATGATTCCGGCAAATGACGACATAAAAGATAAACTCGCTGATGTTGATGAGGGCGATAACGTCATGATCAAGGGACAACTGGTACGGGTGGATGCCAAGGATGGATGGCACTGGGTCAGTTCCCTGAGCCGTCATGACACGGGTGATAAAGCCTGTGAACTGGTCTACGTTACCGACATTGTTCAGTTATAGATATCAGTCCTGAACGAATACCAGGCGGTCTGAAGCTAGCTGCAACAATAGCCACTGCATCGACATAATGGTACTGGTTGAATTTATACGTCCCGAGTAAAGCTCGCCCCGTGCCTGCTCCAGTGTTAATACCTCAACCCGGATATCTTCTCCTTCATGATCCAGCCCGTGAATACCCGCGGCATTGCTGGAATCAACACGTCCGCAATACAGATCAATTCGCTCATTCGAAATACCGGGACTGACCAGAAACTCACAGATATGGATCAACGCCGTGACGGTACATCCCGTCTCTTCACTGACCTCGCGCACAGCTACTTCTTCAGAAGACTCACCTTTCTCGACATAACCTGCCGGATTTTCCAATAACCAACTGTCAGGCATTTCCCTGGCGCCGATTCTGAACTGTTCAACCATGACCACGGCATTGTTATCAGGGTCAAACAGTAATACGGAAACCGCTTTTTCCTTTTCCAGTCTCAGGCGCCTCAATTCATGACTTTGACCACCAGCGAATAGATCATGTTTCAGTCGATAGGCTTTTACCGTGAGAAAATCATCAAGCAGGGTACTGCATTCAAGAATTTCATACTTTTTATTCATAATAAAATCATACCGTTAGCAGTATCTGGTCTAGACTGGAAACTATGAGGCAATATATTCGACACCCTTCTGAAATGCCAATCCAGTATCAACAGCATGATACAGGAATGCATAAGGCGACGCGTGATAACATGCAAAATATCAGCTCCGGGGGCCTTGCCTTTCATTCAGAACAACCGCTTGAGCCTGGTGTTTTGATTGACATCAAGATTGAAGTGCGCCCTTCTCCTTTCACTGCCGAGGGCAGAGTTGTCTGGTGTCGACGACAAAGAAAAGGTTTTCTCATAGGCCTGCAGTTTGACGATGCCGATATCGAGTATGCTTTGCGCATGGTTGAACAGGTATGCCATATTGAACAATATCGCCGTGAAATAATAAGAAAACAAGGGCGTCAAATCAGTTCCGAGCAGGCGGCAATGGAATGGATTTCACAATATGCTGCTGATTTCCCCATTTAGGTTCTGTATCTCTTCCAGAAAAAGTTGCCCGTATAACTTGAGCTTGCTTTCACCAACACCATGAAGTTTTGCCATTTCATTCAGGTTAGCCGGTCTCTCGACAACCATCTGTTTCAATGTAGCATCATGGAAAATGACATAAGGCGGAACACCCTGCTGTTTTGCAAGTGATATGCGAAGCTTGCGTAAGGCTTCCCATAACGGCAAATCCTCTGTTAAGAATTCCTGGGGAACCTGTTTTTTAACAGCTGTGACCGGCTTTTGATTTCTGGCTATTTTTCTCAGGGATAGTTGCATTTCACCTTTCAATAACGGCCGGGCATTATCAGTTAACTTCAATGCACCATAAGCATCGGCATCAACGGCGAGATAACCCAGCGCGATCAATTGACGAAAAATAACACGCCATTCAGTCTGACTGATTTCGCTGCCAATGCCATACGTTGATATCTGGTCATGGCCAAACTGGCGAATACGATCATTTTCCTTGCCGATTAATACATCAATAACGTAATTTACCCCGAACCTCTGTCCTGTTCGATAGATACAGGAGAGTGCTTTTTGTGCTTCTCTGGTTGCATTCCAGGACTCGGGTCGAGTATGGCAGTTATCACAGTGACCACAAGGTTCCTCGAGTGCTTCATCAAAGTATTCAAGTAAGGTCTGGCGGCGACAGCTCATGATTTCCGTCAGCCCCAGCATGGCTTCAAGTTTTTGTTGCACAACACGCTTGTGCATCTCACTGGCATTCGATTCCATTATCATCTGCCTGAGCATGATGACGTCCTGTAAACCATAGGCCATCCAGGCATCAGCAGGCAGACCGTCACGGCCTGCACGGCCGGTTTCCTGATAATAAGCCTCGATACTTTTTGGTAAATTCAAATGTGCTACAAAACGCACATCGGGTTTATCGATACCCATACCAAAAGCAATGGTTGCCACGATAATAATGCCTTCTTCGCGCAGGAAACGCTGCTGATGATGCTCACGAATGTCATTGGATAATCCGGCATGATATGGCAATGCTGTTCTACCCTTGTCGGTAAGCCAGGCAGCGGTAGATTCAACTTTTTTACGTGATAGACAATAAACGATACCGGCATTTTGCGGATGACGCTGTTCGATAAACTGCCATAACCTGCTGCGGGCATTGTTGTGTTCTGCCATTTCGTAATAGATATTCGGCCTGTCAAAACTGTTGATGAAAATTCTTGCCTCATGAAGATCCAGTTGCTGGATAATTTCCTTTCGGGTACGACTGTCGGCCGTTGCCGTCAACGCAATACGTGGTACTGAGGGATATCTTTCAGCCAGGATTTTCAACTGCTGGTATTCGGGGCGAAAATCATGGCCCCACTGTGAGACGCAATGTGCTTCATCAATGGCAATCAAGGCCAGAGATGCCTGGTCAATTAATGACAGAAATCGATCTGTTAACAATCGCTCCGGCGCAACGTAAAGCAAATCCAGCTGACCATCTAATAACTGTCGTTCAACTTCTTTTGACTCGGACAGCTGCTGTGTAGAGTTAAGAAAAGCAGCATTAACGTTTAATTGATGCAAAGCATTGACCTGATCCTGCATCAAGGCGATCAGTGGCGAAACGACTATTGCAGTGCCTTCCCTGAGCAGCGCTGGAATCTGGTAACACAGGGACTTGCCACCGCCAGTAGGCATCAGGGTAAGAACATCCTGTCCCTCAAGCAGGGAGAAGATAGTTTCCTGCTGGTTCAGACGGAAATTCTGGTAACCAAACTTTTCCTGTAACAGTTGAAGCGCTGTTGATTTGATTTTGTCTATTTCTGATGAGTTCATAGCTTTTGCCCTCCATGGCATGACTATAGTGTTAAAAGTTGCTCGAAAAAAAACCGCCCGAAGGCGGTTTTTTAGCGCGCTGAAATTCTTTCGAATTAAAGCTTGCTGTAGTAGTCGATCAAAATCTTCGCGACTTCAGGGCGTGAAAACTCTTTTGGTGGCGCAATGCCATTACCCAGCATTTCACGAACTTTGGTACCTGACAGCAAGACGAAATCATCTTTTTCATGGTCTGGTGCTTCACGCATCATAACCACTTTATTGAGCTTCTTGGACCACGCGGTGTGGTCAGCTTTGAAGATTTCAATTTCCATGGCACCTTCAGGTACTTCGTCGAAGATAGTCTGTGCATCGAAAGCACCATAGTAGTCGCCAACACCGGCATGGTCACGACCAACGATGAAATGCGTAGCACCCATGTTCTGACGGAAGTAAGCATGCAGTACAGCTTCACGTGGACCCGCATACAGCATGTCGAAACCGTAACCGGTTACCATGGCGCTGTTGGGTGGGAAGTAAAGCTCTACCATTTTACGGATCGCAGCATCGCGAACCGGCGCAGGAATATCACCTTTCTTGAGTTTACCCAGCAGCATATGGATAACCAGGCCGTCACAGCCCAGACGATCCATGGCCATATGGCATAGTTCTTCATGAGCCAGGTGCATAGGGTTACGAGTCTGGAAAGCCACTACTTTTTTCCAGCCGCGTTCCTGAATTTCGTTACGGATTTCTACAGCAGTACGGAAAGTGTCAGGGAATTCACTCTGGAAATATGAAAAGTTCAGAACCTGGATTGGACCGGAAACGGCGATACGACCCTGGCTGTTAAACGCAGCAACACCAGGATGTTCAGCATCATCAGTACGGTATACCTTGTCAGTCATGATGGCCATTTGCTCATCAGTGACTTCTTCGATAGCTTCGACGTCCATAACAGCCAATACAGGATTACCTTCAACGTTTGGATCACGCAGTGCGATACGTTTGGCATCACCGATGGCATCAGTGTTTTCCAGCAGGCACATAACAGGAACCGGGAAGAAAGAACCGTCAGTCAGGGTCATGTTTTGGGCTGCACCCATGGCATCAGCAACATTCATGAAACCTTTCAGCGGGCTGAAGTAACCAGCACCCATCTGTACGGCATTACCGGCAGCCTGAGAGCTGATGATAACTGAAGGCAGAGACTCTGCTTCATGAGAAAGTGCTTCGTGAGCATCCGTGTCATAGACAAACAACGGCTGTAATTCGTCAGTACCTATTGGTTTAATCATATTTTGAGTCTCCTTCGAGTATCAGACTGGCCCTTCCAGAATGATAATTAACATTAACTTTCTATCTTAAAATACTGATAATTAAATGATTTATTAATTATTCTATAATGAAGCTGATAAGCGCAGCTTATTTTCAGCCACGCAATGTACCATAGCTGAACCCTGTTGATGCCAAGGTTATTTTTATGTGGCTACAAAAGCCCTTTTACGCAGAGACTTCTTCGAAGATGAGCTGAAGGTTTTTCATGGGATCCTCAGCCGCAGTCACCGGCCGCCCAATGACAAGATAGCTGGCTCCCGCATTGAGTGCGTCAGCGGGTGTCATCACGCGCTTCTGGTCATCAGTCGAGGCAAATGCCGGGCGCACGCCGGGTGTAACAAGCTGAAAGCTGTCATTAACAACTTTTCTGACAGGCGCTGCTTCCAGAGGGGAACAGACAATACCATCAAGTCCGGATGATTCTGCCAGCTTTGCCAGTCGCAGGACATTTTCCTCCGGCGTTCCGGCATAACCGATTTCATGGATTTCTGCTTCCGACAAACTCGTCAAAATGGTCACGCCTATGAGTAGTGGCCTGGATTCCAGTTGTGCCAGACGATTGGCGGCTGTTTCCATCATTTTGCGACCACCTGAAGCATGCACGTTCATCATCCACACTCCAAGGTCAGCTGCCACGCTACAGGCCGCAGCAACAGTATTTGGAATATCGTGAAATTTCAGATCCAGAAAAACCTTGAAACCACGCTTCACCAGTTCACGTACCAATGCCTGGCCTTCCGCTGTAAAAAGTTCCTTGCCAACCTTCAGCTTGCAAAGTTCGGGTTCGAGTTGATCGACCAGCGTCAGCGCTGATGTCGCATCGGGAAAATCAAGAGCAACAATAATTTTGGAGTCATTCATGAGTTATTTGAGTCATATTAAAAAGTTTCAGGATTGGTGATCGTGAGCTGGTTTAATTGTACCCCAGCTTCGGCAACCGGGACATTGCCAGTGCAGTGTCTTGGCTTCGTAACCACAACGACGGCAGGCATAAGAGGGACGCTGGGACAGCTCGATATCAATGGTATTACCCAACACGGAAGCCACATCCACGGCCTGCAGGGAAGGATTATCGGTCTTGAGATGATGCAACAATTGCAAACCCTTGAGACTGGGATGTTCTTCAAGACGCGTGACCAGGTAATCCATGGCAGCTTTTATGCCCTGCCCCTGGGAGACGACTGCAACCAGTTGCTCGAGTACTGCCGTATCATGGGTACGCTGAAACAATGAATCGAGATAGTCCTGCAAGTCTTTCAGGCTACCAGTTTGCCGATAACAATTAATCAATCCGGGTAGTATTTCCGACACAAACAGCTGATCAGTTTCAATAATCTGCTTGTAAAGCTTGAGGGCCTTTTTGATATGCTGCTGGTTTTCTTCAAGCCGGGCCTCCATCAGCAGTGCACGTACTGAGTCAGGACTGGATTGCTTGGCTTTCTTGATAAACTCGGCTGCACGTGAAATTTCACCACTCTTGAAACTTGATTCCGCCAGCTCACAATTGTAGTGAGCTATTTCATCACTGTAGGACTTGCCGGTATAGCTCTCCAGTTGTTTCACCACAGTCAGACATTTGTCCCATACCTTTTCCTGCTGGTAGATTTCCTTCAGGTTTTGCAAGGCTTTTTTCTGCAGTTTTCCAGTTTCGTATAACTCGGTAAAAAGGTTTTCAGCCCTGTCGAACAGTCCTGCATTCATATAATCCTGGCCCAGTTCCAGCAACGCATTGGCACGTTGCTCCTGGTCCAGTGAAGGCCTGGCTATGAGGTTCTGATGAATACGGATGGCACGGTCAACCTCTCCTCTTTTACGAAACAGACTACCCAGTGCCAGGTGGGTTTCCACGGTTTCACTATCCACT
>Ga0180429_10002855_pt1 | contig 14114 bp, 8 predicted proteins | sample SS_ome_FD_132428 | JGI IMG/M metagenome (GOLD analysis project Ga0180429, IMG submission 132428) | Hypersaline lake sediment archaeal communities from the Salton Sea, California, USA - SS_1_S_1 metaG | ecosystem: Environmental > Aquatic > Non-marine Saline and Alkaline > Hypersaline > Sediment ...
GCGGCGTCGAGTCAGGCGGCGGAGTAGCCGCGCAGGCCCATGCCGGGCATGCCCATGCCGCGCATGCGGGTACCGCCGCCCATTCCGCCGCCCATACCGCCGCCGAATGAACCGCCCATACCGCCGCCAATCGCCATGCCCATTCCCATGCCGCCGCCCATGCCGCCGTAGCCGCCGATACTTCCTTCCGGCACCGGGTACTCATAGACGACCCCGCGGCCGGAGTGCAATCGAGTTGTGAGATAACATTCTTCCTCTTCCGGCGTGGTGATGATCAGGGCCTCGCCTCGCACAGAGTACGTCAGTTCGAATTCGTCCAGGATCCAGTGCAGCAGGTGTTTCGCGGGCACATCGTGCAGACTGGCGGATACCGGCGTATCGCCGCCGATGCCCACCTGGTCCAGTGCCCTGGAATCGATCAACACCGCCTCGTCGAGTTGCTTGGCAAAATGGCGAGCCACCTCGGCCAGCGGTTTCTCGACGAACTCGACCGACGTCGGCTGCTTCAGTTTCGAGCGAATCCGCGCGTTCACGGCCGCCTCGTGGTCATAGTACGGGTTGACCAGCAGGTCTACGTCGGCCACGCGATCGGTAACCAGCAGATCGGCCAGCGGATAGACCTCCGTGGTCAGGCGCGTCTCGGCCTCTTCGGGGGTGGTGATCAGCAGCCGGTGCGGCTCCTCCACCAGGACCAGGTCGTCTTGAGCGAGCGTGAACTTCACGCAATTGCGCAGCGACATTCTTCCCCAACCGGGAGAGGTGAGCGGCTGGTCGACGTCGATTCCGACGTCATTGAGCCCCTTGCGGTCGAGAACCACGTTGGCCCCGGTGTAGTCGGCCAAGGTTTCGGCCCATGCTTCCAGGTCCCAGCCGTCGGTGGTGACGCCCACTTCCTTGAGCAGTTGCGGGGAATACGGATAACGCAGAAGGAACGCGGCATTGGTCCGCGAAGACGGTCCCAACAGCGGCGAGATGCTCGGCCGATAACCGGTTGGCCAGCGGACGGCCGCGGGATCCAACAGGCCGCGTTGCGCGCCCAGCAGTCTCAGCAGCGATTCGGTCTCGACGCCCGCCGTGGCCCGCCCGTACAACTCGGCGTACTCCCGCGAGGCGGCTACGTCGAACGTCCGCTTCGCCCGTGCCAACAACCGCAGCGCGGTGGCGATATTCTCTTGGTCCAACTCCTCTCGGGCACGCCCGAGCATTTGGGGTAACGTAGCGTTCGGCCCCATTCTCCGGGCAGGCGGAAGGCCCGGGAACGGGGTCGCGGGGGACGATTCCTCCTCGGCTTCGGGCATCACCAACTTCAGCCACTCGTCGGGCAGGGGCGACTGCGGCAACGCGCCCGGCGGTTTCCAGTAACGTCGCCGCTGCCGGCGATCGATGTCCCAACGCTGGTAGTCTTGTTCGGTCTCCAGCACGAGAAACGCGGTGTGCGGCGACAGCAGGCTCCACTGTTGCGACAGCGCGACGATCCTTTGCCGGTTCTTCTCTGCATCACCCTCTCGGCGAAGCCGGTCCAGTTTTCGCTGTGCCCAGAACCGGCCGATGAAAACATCGTCGCGCCGCGAGTCGATATCGAACTCCCGCCGTACGGTGATCGGCTTTCCGTCGCGAACGATCGTCAGTTTCAGTCGCAACTTGTCGGTGGCCAGCGTGCGGCCGACGAGGTGGAGTTTCTCCGTGGGCAGCCATGCCGTTGGAAGGTAAAGATCCTCTCGGGCGGCTCCCTCCACCTCGACGTCGACGATCGGCAACGGACTAGGTGCCCCGGCCAGCAGCCAACGGAACAAGTCGGCGTCGGCCTGCCCGGGACCGGTCGTATCGAACACCAATCCGCCGCTGGCTTGGGCCACCGATTCCAGCAGGGGCCGTCCCGTCTCGCTACGCCGTACGATGACGCCAAACAGCGCCGCGTGGGCCTTTTTAAGCCGGCCGGCCAACTCTCCGGGAAGCTGATCGCGGTCGATCGAAATCATGGTGTCCTCGCCGTCGCCGACGTAAACGACCAGGCGGCGGCGCTTCCGGTCTCTCCCGTCGAAGCTCTTCAGCGCCTCTTCGATCCCGGTCACCAGGTCCGTCGCCCCCAGGCAGAATTCCTTGCGGAAACCGGCCACGGCGGCGCGGGCCTCGGCACCGCCGGGCGTGATCCAGCCGTCGTGAATCGCTCGGGCGGCCACGTCGACGCACATTATCCGAAACCGATCGGCCGGCCGGAGACTGTGGACTATCGTCTGCACCGATTGGCCGACCGATTTGCTCTTGCGCATGCCGGAAGACGTGTCTGCAAGGATCAGCACGTCGGCCGCCGGCGGCTCGCCGTCGAGTGCCTCTTCCGCGACGGGTTCGACGGTCGCCTTGAAGTGCGTCACCCGACGCCCTCGATACGGGTCATCGATCGCGGCTCCGCGCGGGTTGCCGCGCGGTGGCAGCGGTTCGGCAACGTAGCTGCGAAGCGCGGCATCGCCCTCGGCCGGTTGTAAGAAGCGAAGCGAGAAATCGCTCTTTGGGCGGTGATTCTTCTTCACGAGGTCGAAGTTGATCGTGCCGTCGCCGGCCTGCTGAAACACAATGTCGCCGTGCGATCGACTGACCGGGCTGTCCGGCCGCGTCGGCCCGAAGATCGACCCGCTGATGCGAAAATCCCAGATCGGCTGCAAATCCGACATCAGCGGCAACCGCAACCGGCAGAGGCCGTCGTCGTCCCCCAGCGGCAAAGTGTAGTCGAGCAGAATCCTTTTCGTATCGCGGGCGAAGATCGGAAAGACCCTCATGCGAAAGAGGTTGTCGCCGATCTGTTCGAGGATAGCCGGATCGCGTTTACGGTTGACGATCGACTGGTAGATGTTCGACGCCCGTTGCCGTTCGATCAGTTCGCCTTCGATCAGCCGGCTGGGGGTTACGTACATCGCAAACCGGCTCACCGACGCGCCGCGCGGCAGATTGAACACAAACGTGCCTTCTTCCTGGCGGCCGTAGGGGTTGTAGAACGACTGGTCGATTTGGACCAGCGCCACCGGCGGCTGCAAAACTACATTGACGTGGTAGCGAGCGACGTTCAGGCGCCGGGTGGTGCCGGACTGCGCGTCCTCGATCAGCAACTGGCCAAGGCCCTGGGCCGATTTGCCCGAGGCCGTCCAACTTTCGATTCGCTTCTGTTCTTCGGCGGGCAAGGGGGCCCCCTTGTCAAGTTCTCCGTCGTCAAGGGTGCCTTCGTCTTGATTGAAAACGATCGAGTTGCCGGCGAGGATCTTGCGCGGGGGCCGGCCATCCGCCGTCAAAAGGGCAGACCCCGAGGTGACGTGAATCACACCCGGTTCGCCCGGCTCGACGGTCCACTCGGCGGCCGAGTCTCCGTCCAAGGCGAGGTGCAATCCGGTGGCCTCAACCGACCACTTCGTCTGCTGCTTGGTTTGCAGGAAGACCCGCCCCGACTGGAGCGCTGCCAACCGCTGGCGGCTTCTCAGGCAGAGGCGCGTGGAAGGGGCAACGTGAAGCACCGCACCCGGCAGATCCACGAGGCTCGCGTCGCCGGCGGCAGTGCAAAGCCGGCAATCGTCGGGCAAGACGTCGCCCTGATGCGCGATCCGCCAGGCGGGAGCGGAATCCGTCGCTATGGCCAACACGCCCGGTGCCTGACCGACGCGTCCGCGGCTCGCTTGCTCGGCACCGGTCGACCCGGCGGCCAAGCATGAAAACACCAACCCAAATGAGAACGCTTGCCGGAAATGACTCATGCCTCGTCTCCTTTGTCGCAAGAACGCGCCCGAGAGGGGAATCGGCCGAGCCTTGTTCCGGAGGTCACGGCCAGTGGAAACGCACCCTGGTAGTATAGACGTTTCAGGCCCCGATTGCAAGCAGATCTCGCGGGGGCCGGCTACTCCGCAACGTGTTCGGCCAGAAACTCGCCCAGTGCGGTTCTCAACTCGGCAAGCACTTGGCGGTGTTTCTCGGAAAGCGGTTGCCGGCCTTGGCCCATCTTGAACCCCCGAAGCGTCACACCGAGGCGAAACCCCTCGGGAAAATCGACCGAGTAGACAAGCCGATCGAACAACTCGGCCACCGTCATTTGGATCCGCCGGGCTTCGTCCAAGCGGCCGGCGATCGTCGAATCGTACAGGTTGCGCATAATCTCCGGAACCACGCCGCTAACGGCGTTCGTGCCGCCGTCGCATCCGATCAGCAGCATCGGCAACAATACTATGTCCCATCCGGCCAGAAAACTGAAGTCGGGCCGATTGGGCCGCACCGCTTCGATCATTCGCATCATCTGAGCCACGTCGCCCGAGGAATCCTTGATGGCGATGATCCGCGGGCAGTCCTCGCTCAGCCGCCGGATCGTCTCCAGGTCGATCGGCGAAGCAAACATGGGGATGTTGTACAGCGTGACGTCGATCGGCGCGTGGTCGGCGATCTCTTTGAAATAGGCATAGACGTTGTCGGGGCTGAGGCGATAGTAGAAAGGGGCCACGATGGCCACCGCGCGGCAGCCGAGTTCGTGGTAATGCTCGCAGGCGGCCAAGGTCTCGCGGACGTTCGCCTCGGCGGCGCCCGCCAGGATCGGCACGCGCCCGGCCACCTGGTCGGCGATGATCGCGATGATCCGGCGGCGTTCGTCCACCGAGAATCGGGTGAACTCGCCGGTCGAGCCGTTGGGATACAGGCCGTGGACGCCCGACTCGATCAGCCAGTCGACGTAACGTCGCAACTCGGGTTCGTTGATCGTGCCTTGCTCGTCGAGCGGGACCATGTTCGGGGTGAAAATGCCCCGGAGCCGGTTGTCGTTCGTCATTTCGCGGGTGTCCTTTATGACGGCGGCGTACGTGGTAGAATAGCCAAGCATAGTGTTAATCGCGATTATGGTCAACAAGCGAACACCATGAAGCACACGCGAGCCATCCTGATTCTGCTGGGGCTGGCCGTCTACGCCGTGCTGTTCTACGCCACCGAGTTGCCGAGTCTGAAAGACGAAGGCGGGGTGGCGTTGCGGCGGGGCGAACTCCTTTTCGTGCTGGTCTTTCAGTGCGACGAGATGCTGCTGGCCCCCTCGTTCGGAAGCCCGCCGGAATTCTCCCTGGCCGACCGGCTGCCCATTCTGTTGCTGGACGCGGCCATCTTGGGATACGCGTTCAGCCTGGGGTGGCTGTTGATGAGACTCTGCGGCACGGGCCGTCGACTGACGCGGCTCGAGACGACCGTCTTCGCCGTAGCCGTGGGACTAAACGCCGTCGGCACCTACGTGTTGCTGGTGGGGCTGTTGGGCCTGTTGGGCAACCGGCTGGTCTTTGCCCTGCCGGCGATGTTGACACTGACCGCGGCCGGATGGACGGCGTGGCGGTCGAGGAAGGGAAAAGGGAGAAGGGTGAAGGACAGGCGTGTGCCCCCAACCCCTAACCCCCAACCCCCAACCCCTAATCCCCGACCCCTATCCCCTCACTGGCTCTGGTGCGGCCTGCCGTTCGTGTTGGTGATCGTGCTGGGCGGAATGTTGCCGCCGGTCGATTTTGACGTCCGCGAATATCATCTCCAGGTGCCCAAGGAATTCTTTCAACAGGGCCGGATCACGTTCATGCCGCACAACGTCTACGGCAACATGGCGTTGGGAACCGAGATGCTCAGCCTGTTGGCGATGGAGATCAGCAGCGACTGGTGGTTCGGCGCGTTGGTCGGCAAGACGCTGATTGCCGCCATGGCGCCGCTGGCGGCGTTGGCCCTGCTGGCGGCCGGGCGGCGGTTCTTTTCGCCGGCCGCCGGCATCTTCGCCGCGTTGTTTTACATTTCGATCCCCTGGATCGCCAGCGTCTCGACCGCCGGACTGGTCGAAGGCGCGTCGGCCTACTACCTGTTTACGGCCGTCTATGCGGTACTGCTGTGGCAAGAGCGCGCCGGCCAACCGTCCGCCGGGGCCGATGGCAAGAGGATTCCCGACGCGATTTTCTTTGTCCTCTTGGCCGGTTACCTGGCCGGAGGGGCGGTTTCGGTCAAGTATCCGGCCGTGCTGTTCGTCGTGTTGCCGCTGGCCGCGTGGGTGTTCTGGTTTTCGCGGAGCGAACAACGACTATGGCTGAAGTCGTTGGGGATCTTCCTGCTCGCCGTCGTGTTGGGCTGTGGGTTGTGGTTCGGCAAGAACTGGGTACTGGCCGGGAATCCCACCTATCCGTTGCTGTACGAGGTCTTCGACGGCGAGTCGTGGAGCATCGAGAAGAACGAGCAATGGAACCACGTGCATCGGCCTCACGACTTCTCGCTCTCGACACTGGCCAGCGATTCGTGCAGGGTCGCCCTGCGAAGCGAGTGGCTTAGCCCCTTGCTGATGCCGCTGGCGCTGCTGGCTCTGTTGCAGCGCCGCCGGCGTCGGTTGGCGTGCGTCTTGTTGGCGTTCTTCGCTTACGCAATCGTTGTTTGGTGGTTGTTCACGCATCGGATCGACCGCTTCTGGATTCCCATGCTATCGGTGCTTGCACTGCTGGCGGGCGCGGGCGCGTGCTGGAGTGCGCGGCCATGGTGGCGGCGCGCGGCCCTGGCGATACTGTTGTTCACGCTGGCGGCGAATTTCCCCGTGGCGACCGCCGTTGTATACAACCGGTACTTCGTCGCCCTCGATCGGCTGCGTCTCGATCGCGAACGGGTGGATCCGTGGCACCGGTACTTCAACCGCCACGCCGCCGCCGGCCGAGTGTTGATGGTCGGCGACGCGCAAATGTTCGATCTGGAAGTGCCGGTCCTCTACAACACGTGCTTCGACGATTGCCTGTTCGAGCAGATGGTCAAGGGACGCACGGTCGAGCAGATCCGCAAGGAATTTGCCGCTCGGTCGGTTGCGTACGTCTATGTCCACTGGGGCGAAATCGCCCGATATCGAGACACAAAGTACGGTTTCACCGACTTTGTCTGCCCGGAGGTGTTCGATCGACTGGTCGACCAGGGCATACTGCGGCCGTTGCCCAACATCAAGGGACACCCGGGGCGAGGATATCGGGTGATGGGGCTTCAGGATTAGTGCTAGCACTCTCCCCTCGCCGTACTGCCCTTGAAACTTCTATTGCGATAGAATAAGCTATCGCGTGCCGCTGTGCGTCGGGGCAGTGCGTCACGGATGACCGAAAGAATTGCCTGGAGGGGCAAACCGATGAGCTTGAGCCAACCAGCGAGCGTCATGCCCATGGAAAGGCACGGCGACTCGACACAACTGGACCACGCCGATCCGCTAAGCGTCAAACGGCTTGCCGCGCCGGTACGGCAAGCGATCATGCGAACGCGGCAGTGGCTGCTCGGCCGGCAACAGGCCGACGGTTTCTGGTGCGCCGAGTTGGAAGGCGACACGATTCTCGAAAGCGAAACGGTTCTGCTGTGGACCTACCTGGGCCGGGAAGACTCCGAGCCGGCGCGTCGGGCGGCCGAATACCTCGTCGAGAACCAGCTTCCCGACGGCGGCTGGGCAATGTACCCCGGCGGCCCCGTCGAGATCAGCGGAAGCGTGAAGGCCTACTTCGCATTGAAGCTGACCGGCCACGACCCCAGTGCGGAGTACATGCAGCGTGCCCGGCGCGCGATCCTCGCCCGGGGCGGGGCAGACGCGGTCAACAGCTTCACGCGATTCTATCTGGCGCTGCTGGGCCAGATTTCATACGACCAGTGTCCGGCCGTGCCGCCTGAAATGGTCCTGCTGCCGAAATGGTTTCCCGTGAACATCTACGGCGTCAGTGCGTGGTCGAGGACGATCATCGTGCCGCTGTCGATCGTCTCGGCCAACCGCCCGGTACGCGATGTCGACCCGCGGCGCGGTATCCGCGAACTGTTCATCAAAGAGCCCGAGCACTGGCCGCCCTTGCGTTGTCCCGGACGGAACCGTGCCACGGGGTTGCTGAGTTGGGACTGTTTCTTCCGCACCGTCGACCGGGTGTTGAAGTGGTGCGGGCGCCGCCGGCTGACGCCTTTCAGACGTCGTGCGATCATGGCCGCCGAGAAGTGGATGAACGACCGTTTCCAGCGCAGCGACGGACTGGGCGCGATCTACCCACCGATCATTTGGAGCATTCTTGCGCTTAAGTCGCTCGGCTACGACGATCGGAGCCCCGAGCTACGGGAATGTTACAAGCAACTCGACGACCTGATCATCGACGAGGACGGCTCCGATTCGCTTCGGCTTCAACCGTGCAAATCGCCCGTCTGGGATACGGCGATAACGCTGCGAGCGTTGTCGGCCGCCGGTATCGGGTCCGACTCGCCGCCCGTGCGCCAGGCGGTCGATTGGCTGCTTGAGAAACAGATCACCAGGCCGGGTGATTGGACAGAGACCGTCGAGGCCGAGCCGGGCGGTTGGGCCTTCGAGTTCAACAACGACTTCTATCCCGACAACGACGACACGGCGATGGTGTTGATGGCGTTGAAGGACCAGTTCTCCGATGCCTCCGAGGAAAGCGAAAGAGCCACCGCCATGGCATTGCCGCCCGAGTTGCGGCTGATGGCCGAGGCGACCGGCAGCCTGGAGGACGCCCACGCCCAGGTGGCGGCCGTGGACCGTGCGGCCGTGGCGATTCAGCGCGGCACCAGGTGGATGCTGGCAATGCAAAACAACGACGGTGGTTTCGGCGCGTTCGACCGGAACAACAACCGCGAGTTTCTCTGTCACGTGCCTTTCGCCGACCACAACGCAATGATCGATCCGAGTTGCCCCGACGTTACCGGCCGCGTGCTGGAAGCGTTGGGCCGGTTGGGATATCGCGTCGGCGATCCGGCCGTCGATCGGGCAGTGCGTTACGTCCGCGGTACCCAGGAGCCCGACGGAAGTTGGTTCGGCCGTTGGGGTGTCAACTATATATACGGCACCTGGGAAGCGATGACGGGTCTGGTGGCCGTGGGCGTACCGACCGACGATCCGGCCGTCGCCGCGGGTGCCAACTGGCTGCTTGCCCATCAGCAGTCCTGCGGCGGATGGGGCGAATCGCCCGATACGTACGAACAACCGTTCCTCCGCGGGCAGGGCACGCCGACCGCCTCGCAAACGGCCTGGGCCGTGCTGGGATTGCTCGTTGCGGGAATGCAGGAGCACCCGGCCGTGAGCCGCGGGATCGGCTATCTCACCGATACCCAAAATGAAGACGGCACCTGGGACGAACCGGAGTTCACCGGCACCGGTTTTCCACGCGTGTTTTATCTCCGCTACCATTACTACCCGATTTGTTTCCCCCTGCTGGCCCTGGCCCAATGGGCCACGAAGGCCGAACCCCTGTTGGCCGCCGACCACGCGCCCCAATTACGGTTGGTGTGTCAGTAACCGACCGCTACCTCACCCCACCCCATAGTACACCGCATGCGCTTTCCGCTTTCCCTTACCCGCTCGATGGCTTCCTACCTGCTTCGCAAGAGGCTCGCCGGAGAAAAGCGGTATCCGTTGGTGCTGATGTTGGAACCGCTGCACGCCTGCAACCTGTCGTGCGTGGGCTGCGGGCGGATTCGCGAGTATGCCGATACGCTTTCCCGGCGGCTCTCGGCCGACCAGTGCCTGGCCGCCGCGGAGGAGTGCGGCGCGCCGATCGTCAGCGTTTGCGGCGGCGAGCCGCTGATCTATCCGAAGATTGAAGAACTGGTCGGAAAGCTCCTGGCCGCTCGCAAGCACGTATACCTGTGCACCAACGGCCTGCTGTTGGAGAACAAGCTGTCGGGCTTCCCGCCGACCGACCGGCTGATGATAAACGTGCACCTCGACGGCATGGAAGAGTCGCACGATCGGGCGGTCAATCGGCAGGGTGTGTTCGCCGCCGCAATGCGCGGGGTCGTTGCCGCCAAAGCCGCGGGGTTCATCGTCTGCAGCAATACGACCATCTACAAGGATACCGACATGCACGAAATCGCCGTGCTGTTCGAGTATCTTACCGAGTTCGGTGTCGACGGCCTGATGATTTCGCCGGCCTACGGCTACGAGTCCGTCGAGCGTTCCGATCCGGACAACGGGGACGGGGTCTTCATGACCCGGCACGAAGTAAACGAGAAATTCCGCCAGGCCCGGCAGATGCTGGCCCGCTTCAAACTCGTCGCATCGCCGGTCTACATGGATTTCCTCTGCGGCCGGCGAGAGTTGACCTGTGCCGCCTGGGCCAATCCGACCTACAACGTCCACGGCTGGCGGGGGCCCTGCTACCTTGTCGCCGACGATCACTACGGCACCTATCGAGAACTGGTGGATGAGACCGACTGGGAGTGTCTGGGGCCGGGAAACGACCCCCGATGCGAGCATTGCCTTGTCCACTGCGGCTTCGAGCCCGCCGCCTTCCTGGCCGCCAACCGCAGTGTCCGCGACATGTTCAAAATGGCCCTGTGGCAGATGACGTAATGTTCTTCGGCCACGCAATTCGTCATTGGTTCCGGCACATTGTCGGGCAAAAAGTGCGTGAGAAGGTCGCGGAGGCCGCACGGGAGAAAATGTCCGAGGCATCGCCCGACGAACAGCAACCCAGACCGTGTGATCTGGGCATCGTCTTTGCCTTGGCGATCGAATCCGGCTGCCTGGAAGACCTGCTGGCCGACAAGATCTCTACTCGGGGTGATACACTGATTGTTCGAGAAGGCGTGCTCGAGGATCGCAACGTGGCCCTGATCATCTCGGGACCCGGACGCGAGCGGGCCGCCCGGGCCACCGAAGCGCTGATCGACGGTCACCGGCCCGATTGGGTCCTCTCGGCCGGGTTCGCCGGAGGGCTCGCCGCGGGGCTCAAACGCCGCGACGTGCTGATGGCCGACCACGTGATCGACACCGCCGGCAACCAGCTATCGATCGACTTGAAGGTCGATCCCGACTCTCTTGTCCGGCTGCCGGGCGTACACGTCGGCCGGCTGTTGACCGCCGAGAGCGTCATCTGCCGGGCCGACGAGAAGCGTTCGCTCGGCCAACAGCACGAGGCCCTGGCCGTCGACATGGAAACGTTCGCAGTGGCCGAAGTGTGCCGCCGTCGCGGAGTCCGCTTTCTTGCCGTAAGGGTGATCAACGACACGGTCGACGACGAACTACCCCACGACATCGAACCCCTTCTGGCACAAGAGACCACCCTGGCCCGAATCGGGGCCGCGGTCGGCTCCATCTGGCACCGCCCGGCCAGTTTCAAAGACATCTACGGGTTGCGCGAAAACGCCTTGCTTGCCTCGGACCGCCTGGCGAAGTTCATCGCCGGAATGATCGAGCAGTTGTAGAAAAAAAGGGGACATCACTGATATTGAGTCACAAAAGGGGACATCACTGATATTGGGCGGCGACAATGGGCGAAATCAGTGATGTCCCCTTTTCTGCGTCCCACAATCGGCAGGCTATTCTTCCGCCGCCCCTTGGTTGGCCGGACGCAGCAGAATCTCGATCCGGAGCTGTCGGGCATCGCCGGGCTCAACTCGCGTTGCCAGCATGCGGGTGCCTTCGTTTTGCCTCTCACGCGCGGTGGGCGGTTTGGTGGAAACGACCTCGAAGGTGGCGCCGGCCGGCGCCACGATTTCGGCTTCCAGCGTCTTTCCGTCTTGCTCGAGCAGGGCCTTGTTGCCGGCCAGCTTGACGGCGGCCCTGGTCACGATACCCCAGCGGACCTCACCCACCGGGGCGACGATCTTGTCCCGCACGCGGACCGTGCGGCGACCCAGCATTTCGATTTCACGCAGGACCGATTGGGCCTGGCCCTTGTATGCGTCGGTCATGTCGACCACCGCGCCGACGCGCTCCGGCGTGGCATCGAAGGCGACGATCTTGGCCACGGCGGCCGTGTTTTGCAGCCGCCCGTCGATGACCAGCGTGTTGTGGCTGTGATTGGTCATTCGGTAGTATTGCCAGCGGCGGCCGCCGAAATAGCCCGGCATGTTGTAGTCGTCCGAGCCGAGATCAACCGCCCAGCGAACGCCGCCGGCGTCGAGCACGAACGATCCGATGTCGAGGTGACCGTGGTTGGTGCGGTTGTCGCCGCCCTTGACGCCCACGTAGATCGCGTTCGGGTCGCCCCAGCCGCTTCGCATGGTGGCGACGTCCTGCCGGCCGCGCAGCAAGACGTCGCGGGGCAACTCGTCGAGCGAAGGCGTCGTGCCCCGGTCATCGTACCAGGCGATCTGCAACGGAAAGAAACGGTCCCGGCCGCTGGGCCGAATCATCGCCTCCGGCGGAAACCGCTTTGCGAGTTGCCGGCGGTTCCACCATGCGTACAGAGGGCGGTCGTATGCCCGCGACAACGCGAACATGGTCGACACCGGCCGGGAAGTCGTTCCGGAGTCGGCATAGTTGAAGTACACGCCGGCCGGGCCGATGGTGTGGATCCTGAACAGGCCGGTACGATCCAGGGCCGGAGTTTTGTGCAGATCAAAATCGTTCCCCAGGGCGCTGCGCATCCCCATCATGCTGAGCGCGGTGTAGGCGGTTCCGTAGACCCAGTAGCCGGGGCCCTCGGGATACGCGCCGTCGGGCGGGTAAACGCTCACGCCGCGAGGAATACTCGCCAGCGCGTTGTCGATGATCTTTTCGGCCAGTTCCTTTTCATCTTCCGCGATGGCCAGCGCGCCGAGGAGCATGCCGCCGTTGCAGACCTGGTTCCAGTTGTTGTCGCCTCGGGTCCACCAGCCGCCGTTTTCGTAGCACTTCATACCGGGCTGCAACCCGAGCCGCACCATGGCCTCGCGAATCGTACTGCGATCGGCCGGATCGACGGCGTCGAAGACCCAATCGTAGCCGATCGCATAGGCGGTGGTCATCTCGGCCGTGTCGAGGAAGTGTCTGGGATTCCAGTCCTTGAACTTCGCGGCGGCGAGCAATTCCCGAACCACGGCGTCGGCGAATTTCCGCTCGCCCGACAGCCGGTAGGCCATCGCCATTGCCGCCACTCGCTCGATGCATTTGCGGCTCTGCCCGAGCAATCGCTTTCCGTCGGGAATCGAATAGATGACCGTGGGTTGTGTGAGCATGGCGGTCGCATTGACGCGATTCTGTTCGATCAGTCGGGCCAGAAGCGGCTCGTTCTCGGCCAGTTTCTCGATTCTCCTCTGGTCTTCGGCCGTAAACAGCAGCCGGGGATGCCCGGCCCGCAGCCCGTCGAGCGGACGTGCATCCTCGGCCGCCGGCGATGGGCAAGGCAACGACAATCCAACATTCGCAACGAGCAGTACAACGAATAGGCTTCCGTGGTTTCGCATTGGGGGTGTCCTTTACTTATAGTCCTTATAGTCGTTGTTCGCTCCGCGAACAAGCGATTTGTTAAGTGACTTTCCGGCTACCATCAAATCGTTTAACCCGAAGCCGAAGGCGCAGGCGCGTGGCCATGCGGCTCCTTCGCGGGACGCCGTCGCCTTCGGCTTAGGGTTAAACGAAGAGTTCATTGGTCGGTCGCCCCCAACTCCTCCTCCTGCTCGCTGTGCCCGTCCATGTTGTCGACGGCCGGCTCGCCGGAAATGGCCGCTAAGATCTGGCTACCGACCGGCGGGCATCCGGGAACGAAAATGCCCGCGGCCTTCAACTTCGCCGTGCAATTGCCGAGGCACAATGTACCCCGGGGCAGTTCCGTGTGGCCCTTGCCGATGGCGATGTCGATCGTGTCTTGGGAAGGAAAGTAATCGAAGATTCGCTCCTTGTAGCGCGTCAGAAACAAAAGCAGCGTCGACTGGCATGCACTGCACGAGTTCTCGTCCAGGACGTTGATGTTGGGAAACTCTATCGTCAGGTCCTCGGGCGGAGCGACAAACGGCGAGATCCAGTCGCGCCACTCGTCGGGCGTCACCGAAATGCTCCCGATGTCGATAACGCCGTAACCGCGCCGGGCGCCGATCCGCAGATGCGGGATGCGTTCCGCCCGCGTACCCATCAGCCGGCAGGCCACGGCATCGGCCGCAAAGGGGTCGGCGCCGACCACGACGACGCCGAACGGCTTGGGCTGCCCGGCGCTGGGCCCGAGGCCCTCCATGCCCACGGTTCCGTCAATTATGGCCAGGTTCGCGCGGAGCACGGACGACATGTCGGCGATTGCCACGTCTATCGGCTTCTGGTCGCTTCCTTCGACCGGCGGCAGCATGTGCAACTCTACTTTGCTGCGGCGCCAAAGACACCCTTTCATGTTCTTCACCGCCAGCGTGACGCCGGTGTGCATGTGCATCTTCATGAC
>Ga0180429_10002858_pt1 | contig 14106 bp, 8 predicted proteins | sample SS_ome_FD_132428 | JGI IMG/M metagenome (GOLD analysis project Ga0180429, IMG submission 132428) | Hypersaline lake sediment archaeal communities from the Salton Sea, California, USA - SS_1_S_1 metaG | ecosystem: Environmental > Aquatic > Non-marine Saline and Alkaline > Hypersaline > Sediment ...
AACTCGAGACCGAGGGCCGCGTAGTTGAAATCCCCTTCATAGGTGCCCGTGGGAACGCCGAGGAAGGCGCCCTCGAACTCGACGTCAGCGCCAAAATGCTGGAATTTCGGGCTCAGCGTCGCCGTTTTGCACGAGGTGCCGGCCAGGATGAGACCGCCGCAAACGAACAGCACAAGGGAGATCGAAAAAATAGATTTCGATTCGAGCATGACCTTTTCCTTCCGGTGTCCCCGAAGGGGCCCGTCAACCCTGATAGCACTTTTATATCCGCTCAAGGGGATTGGACGCAAGGATTACCCGAGAAGCCTGTTCAACGCACGTTGGGTGTGAGGCGCGAGGGGCTGCGCGGGCGTTACCTCTTCTCGATCAGTCTTCGGGCTTCTTCGAGCAGCGCCGAGAGGTCGACGGCCCCTTGCCACTCCGGTTTTCTGAGGAGTTTTCGAGCCTGATCGAAGGTTTCACGGGCTTCCGACCCGCGGCCCGTCCGCTGGAGTGCCATGGCCAGGAATATGATGTTCGACGGAACCATTCTGGAATCTTCGTCGAAGAGCTCCCGCGCCTTCTCCAGGGAGGCGAGTGATTGTTCTATGAGCCCCAACCTGTATTGCGCCTGGCCGAGGACTTTGAGGCACTGTCCGTTGCGCGGTTCGAGGCGGCACGCCGTGCGCGCCAGCTTCAGGGCGGCGCCGGCCGACTCCTCGTCCCCGCCCGGTGCAGAGACGATTCCGTAAGCCACCTGAACGAGCCTGCGAGGGTCGTCGCCGATTCCGTCGATCATCTGCAGCGCCCTCTCGACAGTGGCGGGCGACCTGTTCTTCTCCGATTTCAGGCGCTCCCTGATCTCGTCAACGAGGAGGGGTGCGGCGCAAAGAGAGGCGAGTTCCTTTCTCGCCGCCTCGGCGCCGGCGCCGAAGACGAGGCGGTCCGCTTCGGCTTGGAGGCGCTCCAGTCTGCGCGACGAGGGATCCTCGGCGTGGAGGAAGGTTTTCTGATTCATGAGCTGAAAAAGATAACTTTTCGCCGCGGCCCTGTCGCCTTCCCGAAAGCGGGCCATCGCGCTGAAAGCGAGAAGGGGGAGCGAGAGCCTCCCCTCGCGGGACAGACGGTCCTCGCTCTCGGCCAGAGTGTCACACGCCTCGGCGTAGAGGCCCGAGCGGTACTGGGCCGCGCCGAGGGCCGTGAGGGGAGTGGACTCATCGGGGAGCCGCTTACACGCCGCCCGGGCGAGACGCAGGGCGCTCCTGGCGGCGTCGGGCGAATCTGGAGGACGCCAGAGATCTTTCCAGCACTCCTCGACCAGTTCTTCGGGGCGGCGCCGGCGGCTCTCGGCGAGACCGATCGCCGTCCGCCGGGTCTTCGCGTCGAGATCGTTCATGGCGCCGAGCTGCTCGATGACGCCGTCGGCCTCGGCCCACTCGTCGAAGAGATCGTCCACCAGTTCGGCCGCGGCCTTTTCGCCCTGATCCCAGGCGGAGAATCTTTCTTTTTCCTCCCGCGTCAAGTGGCGCGGTGTGCGAGCCGCCGCGGCCTCGGCGAGATCGAGAGGCCAGATCCGCACGGTGCCCGCTTCCGACGCAGTGAGCGCCGTCCGGCTGTCGGCGCTGAACGATGTGTGCAGGACGGCGCCTTCATGGCCCCTGAGAGTCATGATCTGCTCTCCGCTGATCGCATTCCAGACCGAGGCGGTCCCATCGTCGTGGCCCGTGATCAACAGGGCGCCGTCGGGGCTGAACGCGGGAACACTATGCTTGCTCACCTGATGATCGATCGAATAAAGCTCCTCGCCCGAAAGCGCGTTGAAGACCTGAACGGCCGGCACCTGGTCGGCGATCCGGCCCTGGGAGACGACGAGCACTCTTTGTCCGTCGCCGCTGAAATCGGCCGCATAGGCATGGTGGGCCGTGGGGAGGCGCAGTTTTTCTTCGCCCCCGGCCGCGTCGAAAAGGCGCGCGCAGCGGTCCTCGGTGTCGGCGGTGACGATCAGCGATCCGTCGGGACTGAAGCGGGCCGTGTAGACGTAGGATCCGCTCTCGGCGAGAGTGAGCTGCCCTTCGCCGGTGGCGGCGTCGAAAAGGCGCACGCTCTTGTCTTCCATGACGGCGATCACTGACCGGCCGTCGGGGCTGAAGTCGGCCGACCAGATGAAGTCGCCCGTCTCTCCCAGCGAAGCGATGATCGTCCCCGTTTCAAGATCGTAGATCTCGGCCGACACACGGAGCTCCTCGTTGGTCTCCTCATCGAACTGCACGCGGCCCGCCGTGACGATCCTCGAACTGTCGGGGCTGAAACGGACCGTGTTCGCCCCGTCGAGGTGGCTGTCGACGGTGATCGATCTCCGGGTTTCGTTGAAGGAGGAGAGGAGTTCGAGCACGCCGGGCGTTTCGGCAGAGCTTTTTGGGAGTGTGATGATCGGCCGGCCGGTCGCGGCGTCCCAGACCCTGACCGTCTCGTCCCACGATCCCGCGGTGGCCACCATGCGGCCGTTCGGACTGAACCGGGCGTCGACGATTGTTCCCTCATGACCCTCGAGGATCGCGAGCAATTCGCCGCCCTCCGTCTTCCAGAGCCGCGCGATCCGCCTGTCGTCTTCCGATACGGTGATGACCTTCGAACCGTCGGGGCTGAGATCGACGATGAGGTAATCAAGCAGGATTCCCATATCGGTTCCGACGCGGATGCTCCTTCTCTTCACATCGACGATCGGCCGATCGTCGTCTTCCTCGAGGGTGACGAGAGCGCCCTTTGCCGACGCCCGCCAGACACGGGCGGTCCCATCGGCCGAAGCGGTGACGATGCTGTCGCCCGAGCGGCTGAATCGTGCGCTGTTGACACTTTTTGTGTGCCCCCTGAAGGAGGCGATCTCGCGGCCCGTTCCCGCGTCGAAGAGCCGGACCGTTCTGTCATCGCAAGCGGTGACGAGGGAGCGGCCGTCGGGGCTGAATTCCACCATGTTCACCCATGCCTGGTGGCCGGTGATGGTGAGAAGACAATCGCCCGTCCGGGCGTTCCAGACGCGCGCGGCGCCGTCCCTCGATGCGGTGGCGATTCGTGTTCCGTCGGGGCTGAAGGCGACGGAGTCGGCGCACCGCTTCTGACCCGAGAGATCGAGCGCGCACCGGCCCGACGACAGGTCCCAGATCTGGATCGAGTTTTGATCGGAAAGGGCCAGGGCCGCACGCCGGCCGTCGGCGCTGAGGCGGGCCGCGTAAATAAACCCATCGAAGGCCCCGAAGCTGCCGAGCATCTCGCCCGTGGCCACATCCCAGAGCCGGAAGGTGCCGTCGAAGAAACCCGCCGTGAGCAGGCGCTCTCCGTCGGCGCTGAAATCGATATCGGAGACGAAAGCCTCATGGCCGGCGAGCACGGTGAGGCATTGGCCGGTGGCCGCGTCCCAGATGCGGGCGGTGTAGTCTTTCGATGCAGTCGCCACGAGGCGGCCGTCGGGGCTGAACAGGGCGCGCGTCACGTTGCTCCCGTGTCCCTTGAGAGTGGTGAGCGTCTCGCCCGTGGCGGCATCGACGATCGAGGCGTAGAGGTCTCGGGCGAGTACTATTTTTTTCCCGTCGGGACTGAACGCGGCGCTGTCGAGAGGATGGTTCCTCCTGATCGTCTTCAGCTCGGCGCAGTGCTCGAGGGCGTCGAGAAGAGCGTTGTTGGCATAAAGCCCCGGCGTGCGCTGCGCGCTTTCGACGGCGAGAAGCAGCGCCAGACCCGGATCTTCCCGAAGGGCAAGCGACGACCGCGCCGCCAGATGGAGGCCCTCGGCTCGAAGGAGCGCTCTCTGCTTCTCCACGAGGGCCGCGTTGCGGCCGTCGCGCTCCCTGATCGCCTCGTTCATCGCCTCCCGCGCCCTGATCTCCGACGACTGGGCGATGGCTCTCTGCGATTCGGCAAGGGCTCGCTGGTTGATCGCTTCCGATTTTTCATGGGAAATCTGGATGACGTACCAGGGGATGGAGGCGATCAGGCCGAGCAGCGAAAGGAGCGCGATTCCCATCGCCGCGCTGAGCGCCCGATTGCGTTTGATCCGTTTCGCCAGCCGGACCCAGGCGCCCGCCGGCCGGGCGAGGATGACGTCGCCCGACAAGAAGCGGCGGAGGTCGTCGCCGAACTCGATCATCGTCTGGTAGCGCCGGTTCGGGTCCTTCTCCATCGCCTTGAGGCAGATCACGGCCAGATCGTGCGGCACCCGTCCGTTGACCTTGCGTGGATCCTTGGGTTCGAAAAGGAGAATCTTTTTCAGAACCTCCTGCGACGTCTCTCCCTCGAAGGGCCGGATGAGGGCGAGCATCTCGTAGAAGGTGGCGCCGAGGGAAAAGATGTCCGTTCTGCTGTCGATGCCGATGCGCCGGCTGGCAGCCTGCTCGGGAGACATGTAGTAGGGGGTTCCGGCAAACTCGCCCGATCGCGACAGGGCGAGGGCGTCTTCCACCTTGGCCAGGCCGAAGTCGGTGACCTTGGGAAAACCATCAGGGGTGAGCAGGATGTTGGACGGCTTGACGTCGCGGTGAATCACTCCCGACTCGTGGGCGTGCTGGAGGGCGTCGGCCACCTCGGCCATGAGCCGGGCCGTTTCCCTGAAATAACCCCGCGGCAGAGTCCCCTCCGCCTGCAACTGGACCAGGCGATCGGAGAGGGTGGTGTCCCCCTCGATGAGTTCCTGGGCGATGAAGTGAACCCCCTCGTGTTCGCCCACCGCGTAGACCGCCACGATCCCGGTGTGGCTCTGGCGCCCTCCGGCCTCGGCCTCGCGGCGAAACTTCCGCACGGCGTCGTCCGAATAGCTGAGGTGGGGCGGAAGGACCTTGAGCGCCACCCGTCGGCCGAGCGAGATCTGCTCCGCCTCGAACACCGTTCCCATGCCGCCTCTGCCGATCTCGCGCACGATCCTGAAGTCGCCCAGAATCTTGGGGGGCTCGCCGCTCAACCTGTCGCCGCCGCTCGAAAGGACGCCTTTTTCCTCGACCTTGCGAAAGAGGTTTCTCAACTCTTCCTGGATCTCGGGAAACTGGCGGGTGAATTCGTCGGGATCGATCTCTTCGCCCGATTGCCGCCGGGTGAGGAACTCCTCGACCAGTTCGTCCGGTTTCTGTTTGTCCCTTTTTTTGTCCATGTTTCCTGTTTTCTGCGCTCTAACTTTCGGTCGAGTCTTGATCCTTGCCTTTCGTCTCGTCGATCTTTTTCAGGGCACGGTTGCAGAGCTTTTGCACGGCGCCCGCCGAGCGCCCCATGATCTTTCCGATCTCCCGGCAACTCAAGTTGTCCCTCAAGCGGAGGACGAGCGCCTGCCGTTGCAGATCGGGCAATCCGCCGAGGAGCCGCATGAGCCTGTCCAGATCTTCGTCGGCCATGGCCGCCTCGCTCGGCGAGGGATCGTTCGCGGCGAGGGGCATGGCGCTGTCGAGACGGGAGGCGGCGCTGAAAATGCGCCGTTCCTTTTCGGGATTCCGTTTCCCCGTGGCGAAGTACCGGCCCTTGTCGTTGATCTTCCTCACGATACGGAAGGCGAGCCAGTTGAAGAAGGAGTCGGGGCCCTGGTAGTTGAAATCCTTCATGTCTCGGAGCACATCTTTCCAGACCGATTGGACGAGGTCGACGCTCTCCATTTTCGATCGGAGCCTGGGGCCGAGCCGTTTGTCGACCGTGGCCCTGAGCGCGGTTTCGTACATTCGAAAGAGGGTGTCGAAGGCACGCAAGTCGCCCTCGCGCGCACGAGCGACGAGTTGTTCGATCCGGTCGTTCGCCTTGCCTGCAGAGTCTTCCATTGAGGTTTTTCCTTGTCTACCGCGAGAGATCAACGAAGGGACTCGTCGAGCGCGCAGCGCACCTCGGGGGCGCAGGTCTTGGGCAGGCGCCGCCCGAACTCGACGAGGATCTCCTGTTCGCGCGATCCGCCGATCGTACTCAGGGCCTCGATGCAGGCCAGTTGCGTCACCTGTCCCGATTTTCGTTGCTTCAGCGTCTTTTCGAGGGCCTTGCTCGCCCGCCGGGGCGAACCGATCCTGCCGAGCGCCACGGCGCACTGGGCGCGGATCTCGTCGACCTTCGAATTCAATCCGGCGACGAGCGCACTCTCCACGCCGCTGTTCTCGGAATAGAGACAGAGGAAAGGAATCACGCCCGACAGGGCCTCTCTGTCCCGGTCCCTGATCGCCTTCCTCAGTGCGGCCGCCGATTCGCGGGCCATCCGGCGCGCGTCGGCGGGAGTCATGAGCACGATCCCGGCGGCGGTCTTCTCGAAGAGATCCCTTTCCGCCCCATCGCTCGATCGGAGAACCAGTGCGTAACCGCCCTCCTCGTGGAGTCCCAGGACGCACCGGGCCGGGGGGGCGTCCGTCCCGGTTTTCGACAGGGCGCGGAACATCTTCCGGCCACGACTACTGCAGGGATCCTCCCACTCCGCCATCTGGGAAGAGAGATCGGGCTCTTTTTTTCTGAGCATGTGGAGCACCCCGTTTAATCCCTTTGGTGTCCGTCTGAAAAGATAGAGTGCCATCGAGCCGTTAGGGAGCGCAACAAAAACCTGGTCGCCCCCCTTGGATCGCCTTTCGGGAAGCCAGCCGCGAGGCAGGCTTACGAAGAGGCCGAAACTCTCGAATCCGAGAGAGAGCCCCCTGTCGTAGTCGAGCCTGGCGCGTGCCGCCGACTCGGGCGAAAGGCGCGCCGTCCGGAGGGCGTTGGTCATCTGGTCGTCCGCCTCGCCGAAGAGGAGCCCCTCGAGCAGGCCGTAGCCCTTGTGGTTTGCCAAGTCGTCGGCACAGATCAGCGTGGCGTCCAGCTCGCCGCCGGAACCCTTTTTTACCTCGTCGATCCGGCACGCGCCGTGGGCGGCGGGCACATTCTGGCTGAGGTGATAGTCGATCCAGTCGCGGGGCGAGGTTCCCTTTCGGTCGATCACATGAACGGTGAAGTGTCCGATCATGCCTGATTTTCCCGATCCTTTTCGCGCCGGGGGGCGCACCTTGAGGTGGAGGATTATCGAACCCGATCCGTCCACGGGACACTCGGTCCAGTCACGCGGGACGTGGAGAACATAGCCGAACGAGCCGATCGCCACCTCTCTCGAGCTTCCCTTCGCCGCACAATCCCGCCCGGCCACAAACAGGGGAGCGACTGCGAGAAAAAGAATCAACGCCTTTGCGACTTTCATGGCTCCGCTCCTTAAAAAGAAGATCGATTCCACCTCGTAAGGCGCTAGGCGGGCAAAAAAAGGGACGAAAAAAAGGTGAATTTTCCCTCTGACTGGCGGCCGGGGCCTGCGCCGATCGAGCACGCACTGGAATCTTTTCGCGGTTTTTGTGATCATCTGAACGCCCTGACTGATCCATCGCCCTGCGCCGCGGCGCGTTCAAAACGGTTCGAGATGAACAGACAAACGGGACAGACGGTTTTCGGAATTTGCGGCTGGAAGAACTCCGGCAAGACCACGCTTGTCGAGTCGCTCATCCCCGACCTGATCGGCCAGGGTTTGCGCGTTGCGGTGGTCAAACACGACGCCCACGGTCTCGAGGTGGACCGACGGGGCAAGGACAGCGACCGTTTCTTTCGGGCCGGCGGCGATGTGATTCTCAAAGGACCGGGAGAAGAGATCTGCCGCTTCCGGGCGTGCGACGACGAAGATCTCCACCAGAGGATCGCGCGCTTCGCGCCCTTTCACGACCTGATCATCGTCGAGGGGCACAAGACGACACCCGTTCCAAAGGTCTGGCTCCACGGAGAGGATGATCGGCCCCGCCCCGCGGAGGTGGACAATGTCCTCGCCGAGATTCCCTTCGGGGCGGCGAAAGGGGGCAGTCTGGCCGAGCGAAAGGAAGCCGTTCTGCCCCTTCTGCGGCAGTGGCTCGACGGGCGATGGCTCGAGCAGCCGCTGATCGGGTGCGTGCTCATCGGCGGCCGGAGCCGCCGCATGGGAGTCCCCAAACACCTCATGGAGACTGGGGGCGAGACCTGGCTCGAGAGAACGGTTGCTCTTCTCGGTACGGTGACCGCCCAGGTGGTGGCCGCCGGCTCGGGCTCTCTGCCGGAAGCACTAAAAGATCTGATCGTACTGCCCGACGTTCCCGGGGTGAAGGGCCCCATGGCGGGTATCCTGGCCGCGCAGCGCTGGAACCCCGATGCGTCGGTGCTCGTCGCTGCCTGTGACATGCCTTGCCTGACCGCCGACGCCCTCCAGTGGCTCTGCTCCCTGCGGCGGCCGGGCGTGTGGGCCGCCCTGCCGCTTCTCGATCGGCAACGGGGCGCGGCCGAACCGCTGCTGGCACTCTACGACCGCCGTTCGAGCATCGTGCTCGAGAGGCTCGCCTCGAGGGGCGCCTTCAGCATGCAGGAGCCCGTGGGCCATCCCAAGGTGATCACCCCGCAGCCGCCGGCCGCGCTGCGCGGCGCATGGAAGAACATGAATTCCATTGAAGATCTCGACGAATAGGGTTATACATATTTTCTTGGTATGTAAACGAGCGACTCCGATTCGGTCCGCCTAAGGCCGCAAGAAGTTCGCCGCACGGCGCGAGAGTTTTTTGCGGTTACGGCACCCGAACGACAGGGTTCCCATGGAAACGTGTGGGCCTCCCGAACTTGGAAAGGAATCGCCCATGCAGCTCCCCCTTCCGCCTGCCCCGTCCGGCGCCATTCCAGAATCGATCTATTTGCGGCTCTCGGTCACCGCCGCCTGCAACCTGCACTGCGCCTACTGCCGTCCCCAATCGGCTCGCCGGCCGCACCGGCTCGCCGAGCGGCTCACCGACGGGGAGATCGTCGAACTGGTCGCGCTCCTCGATGGGGTCGCGCCGATCCGAAAGTTGCGCCTCACCGGGGGGGAGCCTCTGCTCCGCGCCGGTCTCGGGCGGCTGATCGCCGCGCTGCGTGATCGCCTTCCCGATGCAGAGCTTTGCATGACGACCAACGGCCTTCTTCTCGAATCCTGCGCCGCCGCTCTCAGGGCGGCCGGACTCGGTTCGGTGAACGTCAGCCTCGATGCGGCCGATCGGGGACGGTTCGAGAAATTGACGGGCGTTGACGGACTGATGAGGGTGCTCGGCGGCCTCGATGCCGCACGCGGCGCGTCGTTCGACAGGATCAAAATCAACACGGTGCTCATCGAGTCGGTGAACGGCGATCGGCTCGACGCCCTGGTACGGATCGCGGCGCGCACCGGCTGCGAGATACGTTTCGTGGAACTCATGCCTTTCGGCGAAGGCGCACGCCTCTTTCCGCGCGAGTCGCTCTCGGCCGACGCGGCGCTCGAAAGGATCACGAACCGCTTCGAGTACGGGCGCGCTCTCGATCCGACGGCAACGGCGGAGCGCCACGAGATCGTCGTCGACGGCGAGACGGTCGTCATCGGTTTCATCACGTCCGTTTCGCGCCTCTTCTGCGAGGGGTGCGACAGGATCCGCATCGACAGCGCGGGCCGGCTCTTCACCTGCCTTCGAAGCGACGCGGGGATCGATCTCAATGCGTCGCTCCGCGCCCACGGCGACGACCGGGCGAAGGAACGCATCGCGGCCGCGATCGGGCGCAAGGTGCCGCCGGCCGAGTTCTGGCCCGCACGTTCCATGGCCCATGTGGGGGGATAAGACGATGATGGCGACCGATCAACGCAACCGAGGCGCCGCGGCGATTGTCGCCGTCGTGCTGATCGCGGCTCTCGTGGTGGCAGGTTTTGTGGCCTGGCGGATGTCGAGCAGGCAGGCTCCGCCGCGCAACGTGCTCCTCATCGTGGCCGACGCCCTCCGCGCCGACCACCTCGGCTGTTACGGCCGCGATGACGCCCGGAGTCCGCGTCTCGATCGGCTCGCCTCGGAGGGCGTGCTCTTCACCGATTTCAGCACGGTGATTCCGGCCACGTTGCCCTCCTTCTCGTCGCTGCTCACCTCGCGCCACCCCAAGGATCACGGCGCCGTGCGGAATGGATTTGCGCTCGACGGGAGCCACCCCACCATGAGCGAGGTCTTCCAGGCGGCGGGATTCGAGACCGCCGCATTTGTGGCGAGCTATTGCATCAGCAAGGAGTTCGGCCTGGCGCGCGGCTTCGACCGCTACGACGAGGACTTCACCACCGACACGGGACTGCCGCACAACAAACTCGTGCGCCGGGGGGAAAAGATCTCCGACGCGGTGATCGATTGGCTCGGCGGGCGCGACCGGTCGAAACCCTTCTTTGCCATGGTGCACTACTTCGATCCCCACTGGCCCTACGATCAGCCCGATCCGTTCCGGGAGACTTTCACGCCGCGCGGTAACATTCCCGGTCTCGGGTCGATACAGAACGTGCTCGATGCGCGCGATTTTCTCAAGGGAGGCGGAGGGGTGCCCGATCAGCGCTGCCACGATCTTCACGCGCTCTATCTCGGGGAGATCGCTTTCATGGACCGCGAGATCGGGCGGGTCCTCGACACCCTGGGCGAGCTCGGAATAGCGGGCGAGACACTCGTTGTCTTCACCTCAGATCATGGCGCGACTTTTTGGGAACATGCCGACTATTTCGACCATGGTCTTTTCGTCTACGACTCGAACGCCCGGATCCCCCTCATCGTGCGCTGGCCGGGGCGGACCGGAGAAGCGTCCCGCCGCGTGCGTCCGCCGCTCAGCAACATCGACCTCGCGCCGACCTTGCTCGATCTTGCCGGACTCGTTGTTCCGGCCGCCTTCGATGGCCGCAGTTTTGCCGGTCTCATCACAGGAGAGAACGAGATCGAACCGCGGCCGATCTACTCCGAGGCGTGCAAACCCTACCAGGTGGAAAAGGGCGCGCCGCGCGCCAACTATTACAAGGCCAAATCGGTGCGGTCGGGAAAATGGAAGCTCGTCTACACTCCCTTTCTCAACGATAGCCGCGAACTCTATAACGTGGAAACCGATCCGACGGAAACGACCAATCTCCTGCGCAATCCGGCCTACAAAAAGATCGCCGACTCTCTCTTCGTCGCGCTCGAACGCTGGACCGATACCTTCGAGGGCGGCGGTCCCGTCGATCCCCTCGATCCCGAAACAGAAGAAAAACTCCGCAAGCTCGGGTACTGAAACCAGGCGAAGACTCCAACCGGACAGGGCCGATCAGCGGCGGTCACGTGAATTGAAGTCGGCTCTTCGGCCCTCGAGGTAAGCGGCGATCCCCTCCCTGGCGTCGGGGGTGACGAGGTTCTTGCGGCAGGCCTCCTGTTCCGCTTCGATGCCCCGTTCGAACCCCTCGCGCAGACCGACATTCACGCACTCCTTGATTCGAGCGAGAGCCCCCGCCGAGCGGCGCGAGAAGCCGGCCGCGTAAGCGATCGATTTTTCGAGTACCTCGGATTGGGGAAAAACGGCGGTGACGAGTCCGATCCGGGCCGCTTCTTCCGGCTTGATCATCAGCCCGTTGAACATCATCTCGATCGCTTTGGCTTTTCCCACGACCCGCGGAAGGCGCTGCGTTCCACCGAAGGAGGGGAGGAGGCCGAGGCGGATCTCGGTCAAGCCGATGCGTCCCGACGCATCACCCATGAATCGAAAGTCGCAGGTCAAAGCCAGCTCCAATCCGCCGCCGAAGGCTCGCCCGTTGATGGCGGCGACGGTGGGGACCGGAAGGGATTCGATGGCGTTGAGAAAGGTGTGAACGCGCGGGAGGTTGTCGAAATGATCGTCGCCGATGTTTTTGAGGAGCGTCACGTCGTATCCGGCTGAAAAGAAACCGGGGCACGCGCTGGTGATGACCACGGCATGAATATCGGCTCTCCCGATCTTTTCGAGGACCGACTCGAACTCGTCAAGGAAGCGCACACCGAGCGCGTTCATCGGCTGGTGGTTCATGGTGACCACGGCCACAACGCCTTGAACCTCGTAACGAAGTACTTTCAGGTTCACCTGTTCCTCCAATAACGAGGCGGCCGCGAGTCAGTCTTCTTGTAGTATGACGATTTTGCTTGTCGGCGATCGTGGTCGTCGGCGGTTTTGCAGACCCTTTCGTGGTCTGCTTCCCAGGGGGGTCAGTCTACATCGTTGCGTGCTCTTTTTCCAGTGCCGGGCCGAATCCGGCCGGAGCCGGCTTAGATCCGCTCACCGCCGGCCTTTTCTAGAACTGGAAGTAAATAAACGGTTGGTAGTCGGCAGCCGAGAAGAGAAGAGCCAGCGCCGCGCCGGCCCCGTAGATGAGGGAGTACTTCCAGTCGGACAGGCCGTTGATGTAGCTGTGCAGGAACTTGCGGTACATGGCGGCGTGGACCACCATGAATCCGGCGAAGGTCACCCACCAGACGAGATCGATCATCACAAACTGGGATGTTGCCGGGCCGAAACCGAACATGCCCTGGTACATCTGCATCCCCTTGGCGAAGGTCTCGCCCCGGAAGAGGGGCCACGTGAGGGAGATGACGAACCAGAAGTAGAGATGGCGCCACGGTTTGCCGATGGCGCTCGTGCGGCCCATTCCGGTGAGGCGCTCGAAGATGAGAAAAACGCCGTGGAAGAGGCCCCAGATCGCAAAGAGCCAGCTCCCGCCGTGCCACATGCCGCAGAGCATGAACACGAGGAGCAGGTTGAAATAGGTGCGCGCCGTACCGCGCTTGTTGCCTCCCAGCGGGAAGTAGAGGTAGTCGCGGAACCACGTCGACAGGGTGAGGTGCCACCGCTTCCAGAACTCGGTCACGCTCGTCGCCAAAAGAGGAAAATCGAAGTTGAGCGGAAGGCGGAACCCGAAAAATCCGGCCGTGGCGATCGCCATGTCCGAATAGCCCGAGAAATCGCAATAGATCTGGATCGCATAGAGGAGCAGCGCCTGCCACTGTGCGTGCATGCCGAAGAGCGTCGGATCGGCATAGATCGGATCGATAAAGGCCGCGATGTGATCGGCCACGCAGGCCTTCTTGATGTAGCCGATCAGGAAGAGGATGAGGTTGGCGCGGAAGGCGACGTCGACGAGCTTCTTCTTGTCCTTGAGCTGGGGCAGAAACTGGATGGCGCGCACGATCGGCCCGGCCACGAGCTGGGGAAAGAATCCGACGAAGAGGGCGAAATCGAGAGGATTGCCGATCGGCTCGAGCTTGCGGCGGTAGACGTCGATGGTGTAGCTCAGCGTCTGGAAGGTGTAAAAGCTGATGCCCACGGGCAGGATCACCTGAAGGCTCGAGATCGACGTGGGAATCCCGAGCAATTCGAGAAGGGCGGCGGCGGGATCGATGAAGAAGTGATAGTACTTGAAAACGCCGAGCAGGCCGAGGTTGCAGACGAGGCTCGCCACGAGCCAGAAACGCCGTCCGAGGGGCGCTTTCTGACGTCCGAGCATTCTGCCCGCCATGAAATCGACGATCGTCGAGATCCAGATCAGGGACAAAAAACGCCAGTCCCAGGCGGCATAGAAAACGTAGCTGCCGATGAGTAGCCAGATCTTGCGCAGGCTGTTGCGCGGCAGCAGCCAGTGGACCGCAAACGCGATGGCGAAGAAGAGGAAAAAGAGTGATTCCGTGAAGATCATCGCCCGCCATCGCTCCCATTGATCAGGCCGGCCACATCTGCGGCAAGAACCTTGCTGTATCTCTCGGCGCCAGCCTGGGAGAGATGATCCACGTCGAAATGCCACTCCACGTCGTAGAGAAAGGGATAGTCCCTTGGAAGCGTGTAGGTGATCAGGTTAGGCAGGATCCCCTTCTCGTAGAGGATCCACGGCGGGGGGAGGGCGCCCTTGATCGTGGGTGGGGCGATGTAGATCGCCCGGACGCCCGACTCGGCGAAGAGCTTCTGCTGTTCGCGCAAGGCGTCCACATTGTAGCGCACCACCGACTGGGGCAGCTTCCTGAACCTGGCAACGTGCTGGTTGGCGAGCCGGGTGAGCTCGACGAGCTCCGATGGATCCTCGACAAACGCCTTGCGGCGCCGTTCGAACTCCTTGCCGACCTCCTGTTCGAGGCTCATGTAACCCCGGCTCTCGGAGAAGATGGCGCGCCGCCTGCCCGGCTCATCGGAGGGCAGGAGCAGGGAAGCGACGATGCTGGGACCCTTGCCGTAGCTCGACAGATTCCATGCGCACTGGAGGATATGGTTGGCGGCGGTCAGGTAGCGCGTGTGCCACTCCATGTCGAAGGTCCAGATGTATTTCAAGAGGTTGCGAGTTTCGGGAATCGAATGCCAGAAGAC
>Ga0180429_10002859_pt1 | contig 14106 bp, 11 predicted proteins | sample SS_ome_FD_132428 | JGI IMG/M metagenome (GOLD analysis project Ga0180429, IMG submission 132428) | Hypersaline lake sediment archaeal communities from the Salton Sea, California, USA - SS_1_S_1 metaG | ecosystem: Environmental > Aquatic > Non-marine Saline and Alkaline > Hypersaline > Sediment ...
CCGGGTTGCGCTCGCGAAACAGCCGCGCCCTGAAGTCGGCCGTGGTGCCGCCCAGCGCGTCGCCCGCCTCGCGGTTGCCGGCCGGGTCGATGTCCACGGCCAGGATCGCATCGGGTTCGCCGCCCTCGGCCAGGATCTCGCCCCTGGGGTCGATCACCAGGCTCCCCCCGCCGCGGAAGGCCACCACCAGGTACAGGTAGTTCTCCGCGGCCCGCGCGATGAAGGCGGCCCGGCTGGCCGCGGCGCTGGCCAGGGACGCGCCTCCCAGCGTGCAGTGAAAGACGATGTCCGCCCCACCCAGGGCCAGGGCCCGCGTGGTCTCCGGGAACATGATGTCGTAGCAGATGCACATGCCCACCGGCCCCACGCCCGGCACGTCGAACACGGGGAAGGACGTGCCCCGCGCGCGGGCCCGCTCCGACCAGGTGGGCTGCACCTTGTGATACCGCCCCAGCTCACCGCCCGGCCCCAGCAGCACGGCCGTGTTGTACACCGCCTCGGCGCCGGCGTCCTGCGAGTCCTTCGGACCTGAGTCCGTCGGGCCTGAGTCCGTCGGATTAGGGCCCATCAGGTCGTTGCAGCACACGATGTGCATGCCCGTGCGGCCCGCCACCTCGCCCAGGGCGGCGAGCATGTCCGCCTCGCAGGCGCGCAGCACCTGCGGCGCCTCGTCCCAGTGGCCGGCCTCCCACTCCAGCGTGCCCAGGCAGTCCTCGGGCAAGGCGATGATCTGGCACCCCTGGTCGGCGGCCCGCTCGGCCAGGCCCACGAGCGCCTGCAGATTGGCGCGCACCGCGGCCAGGGCCTCGTCACCCCCCCCAATCTTGTACGAGATGGTGCGATTGGCCGCCTGGACCGCGGCCACGCGCACGGTGTGGCCCGAGTTCGTGGCCTTGCCAGGGCTCATGGTCTCACTCCCTCGCTGTCACCGGGCGCTGGAGCACTGGCGCCCGGGCCTCCCCAATCCGGGCCGCCGAGCAGTCCCTCGTGGAAGAAGACGGGCTCGTACCCGCGATCGGTCACCCAGCGCAGGGCCACGTCCAGGCGGTCGAAATGGTCGGGCAGGTAGTGATTGTAGAACGGCCAGAAGTACTGCTCGTGGGTGAACAGGTCCACGATCTCGGCCCGCGCCGGATCATCGGGCAGGGGGTCCAGCTGCGGCGCGATGCTGTCCACCGGCGTGTTGTTGCACACCAGGTCCACATTGGAAAAGGTGATGCCGCTGTCGAAGTCGACCAGGGCATCGTGGCGCGAGAGATACTCGGAGCGCGCCGCGTCGAGCCGGTAGTTCACGGTCCAGTGCCCCTCGCGGCACAGGAAGAAGCCGCTCAGCGCGCGCACCCCGCGCTCGTACAGACACGGCAGGGCCGACGGCTGCACCATGCCCCAGTGGATGACGGTGGGCGGCGAGTACGCAGCCTCTCCGGCAAAGCGCAGGATCTGCTCGGCCACCTGGTCAAAGTCAGCGGCCAGCTGCTCGGCCGAGGCGTGCAGGTAGGGCCAGTCCGGCTTGTTGGCGCGAGCGTGGAAGGCCAGCTTGAGCCAGTGAGCGCAGTCGGCCCACTCGCCTCGGTACCGGTCCGGGAAGGAGGGCAGCTCAAAGCCGTCCTCGGTGGCGTAGTAGATATTGAGGACGAACCGCGCTCCGTACTTCTGGTGCAGGTCGCGCAGACCGGCCAGGTAGAAGCAGTCGAACAGAGACCGGTACCCCTGCTGGGCCACGTCGCGCAGGAAGAAGCTGTTGTCGTCCACCGAGAACCGGTACCGCGGCCGCGAGTGCCTGTCCCACAGCACCCGCACGCGATGGGCCGAGGAGCCGGCCGGGCCGTCGGCGCGAGCCACGATGTCCGTCTCCCTGTGCCGCAGGGCGATCTCGGCGGCAAAGGCCTCCCCCTGCCGGCGGACCTTCTCGCCCTGCACCGTCACTCGCTCGTCCAACCCCGCCCGCCCCTGCACGGTGAGGCGCAATTCGCCATCGCCCTGGGTCCCGTGGCGATGGTTGATCACGGCTCCGTGGAAGGGTTCGTCAATGTGCACGGCCATGGCGCTGCACTCCCTCTGCGAATGCCCGCTCGCGCCTGTGCCGGCCCGGTCAGGGCCGGCCGCGGTTTGGAGCGAAACTCCTGTCAGGGACCCGTCTCAGCGGACCAGGGCGATCGGCAGAGCCCGGGACTGGACCTGGCCGGCAACGTACCAGTCCACCCGCACGTAATACAGACCGCTCGCCATGGGGCGACGGGCCTGGTCGCGGCCATCCCACGTGAGCCGATGGGTTCCGGCGCTCAACTGGGTGCTGACCAGGTGCCGCACCCGCTGGCCCAGGGCGTCGTACAGCACTACCTGCACGGCGCCCGGTTCCGGGATCTGCAGAGTGAGGCGCGCGGAGCTGTTGAAGGGATTGGGATGGCTCTCCACGGTCAGGGCCGGCTCGCGGGGGCCGTCCCCCGCCGCCACCACTGCCGTGGGCGTGTCGTAGGTGTACAGCCCCAGCCCCCGGTCCATGGCCCCGTCCCAGTCGGCGATGATCTCCCACCAGTTGGTCAGCGCGCGGTCGGCGCCGTAGGTGATGCCATTGTTGTGACCGGGCCAGTTCTGTCGCCAGTAGATGTAGAAGTGCGCCTCGGCCCGCTGCCAGTTGAGGTGATAGGGCGAGTCGTCGGGCGTCCACCCCACCGGCTCCGGCGGCCACTCGTACTCGATGTCGCGCCAGGTGCTCACGTCCACCCACTGCTGCTGCCCCACGCCATCAGGGGTCCAGTCCTCGCAGTCGCTCAGCGCCGGGGCGGTCTCGTCGTACACGTAGTCGCGGTTCGTGTTGGGCGGCATGTGCGTCCAGCCGCAGCGTCCGGTGATCCACGTCTCCGTGCTGTCCATGCCGCAGAACCGGTGGATGAACAGCTCGTCGTCGCCGTCCTGCTTCTCATTCGCGTAGCTCAGCATCGACTCGAGCTGGTGGCCGAAGTTGTGGATGGCGTACGCGTGGTTGCCGGTCCAGTCGAACTGGTACACCACGTAGCTGCGGTCGTACACGGGCAGGTCGTTGGCCAGCCGGGCGCTGTTGGAGATGTCTCCCGTCACCGGGCTGGACATGTTGGACTCGGGCAGCTCAAAGCCGATGCCGTTGAAGTTGTACCCCGAGTACCACATCCAGAACTCCTTGACGCCCTCCTCTTCCACGTACCGGCGCCCGTCAAAGCGCTCCAGCACCTGGTGGTACTCCGGGTACTGGTTGCTGGGGTACCACCATACCTGGTTGTCCGACAGGGGCATGTGCTCGTGCACGTAGATGAAGTCGACGACGCGGTACCCCAGAGAGGGCACGGCCGCGGCGTCGCGGTACCCGCGGAAGCGGCTGCCCTCCTCGGCGGCGAACTTGACGCGCCGGCTGAACATGTGGACGCGCTGCCTGGCCTCCTCCAGGAGCATGGTGCTCCCCTGGCCGGGCTCCTCCACGCGGGTGCCGTCGAGCGTGGGCAGGAAGGCCAGGATGACCACGGGGATCTCCCACAGGTGGCCCTCGGCCGGCTGGGCCAGGAAGGAGTCGGCCTCGGCCGCCCGGGGAGGCAGCAGGATCTCGTCCACGGTCACGGACGCGCCCATGGCGAAATCGCCGTACGTCGCCAGCACGTGAGCTGTGCCGGGCGACCCGGCCGTGACCAGCCCCACCGAGTCCACCGCGGCCACGGAAGGGTCGGAGCTGGCCCACGCGGCCACCGGATTGGGCAGGTGGTCCGGCCCCAGGTCGGTCACCGCCTCCAGCACCGGGGTGAAGTGCCAGCCCGGCTCCAGGCGGATGGCGTTCCGGCTCAGGGCCACCTCGTCCACGGTCAGGGGCGCGGCCATCACCGCGGCCGCGATCTCGTGGTGGGTGCGCTGCCGGCTGCTCAGGCGGAACTCGTCCAGCACCGCGTCCACGGTCTCCGTGGGGAAGGCGGCGCCCAGGCGGATGTACTCGGGCGCCTCGGGCAGCAGGTCGACGTCGGTGGCCGGGTTGTCCATGCGCAGCACCCCGTCCACGTACAGACGCTGCCGGCCGGGGATCTTCCAGGTGGCGGCCACGTGGTGCCAGTCGCCGTCCTCCCAGCCCTGCACGTCGAGGTACCCCACCTCGTTCTCCGGCTCCAGCATGAAGAAGGCCAGGATGCCGGGGATGTTCACCTGCACGCGCACGTCGCCGGCGTTGAAGGCCTGCTGCACGTAGTACTCGGCCCCGCTCCAGCGCGAGCTGATCCAGAACTCGACCGAGCCCTCGCGCGGGTCAAAGCCCGGTGGCGTGGCGTAGTACAGGCTGTCGGCCCCCTCGAGTGAAGGACTGGGCCGCAGGCGGCAGCCCTGGCCGAATACGCCCGGCTCGTACTCGGGACTGGTGGCCACGGCCGGCTCAATGCCGGCGGCGTCGGCCGCATCGCCGTCGAAGTGCAGCAACAGGAGCGTGTCTTCGTCGTACTCCAGCGGCGCCCCCAGCGCCGGCACCGTCTGGAGCGCCAGCAGGAAGCCCACCGCAAGTGCCACGATCGCGCCCATGGTCTACCCTCCCCTGGTTTCCCCGCGTCTTCAGACCAGGCGGGCCCTGATCTCGGCCCTCTCGTCCTCGATGGCGCCGGAGCGTGCCTCCTCACCGGCATTCCGGTACCAGTAGTTGGCGTTGCTCAGGTCACCTTCCTCGCGGTGCAGGCAGGCGTGCAGCCAGCACGCCAGGGGCGTGTCCAGCTGCTGCACCATCGTGTGGCTGGCATCCCACTCGCCCTTCTCAGCCAGTTGCAGGGCCTCCAGTACCTTGGCCTCCATTAGAACACCGACTCGGGCTCGTAGTACCGCGCCGCGTTCTCCTTCGTGATCAGCTCGGCCGCCAGCACGATCACCTCAGGCGGCGTGTTCTGGTAGAAACCGGGCAGGCCCTCACCGCGGGCCCCGTGCACGCCGACGGACACGGCCGAGGCGGCCATGTTCGGGTGGTAGGTCACATCGGCGAGAATGCGCGGGTCCGACCCGTCCAGGATGATCTTGATGATGTCCTTGGACCCGGCGCCGCCGAGGAAGTGCTGCACGTCGCTGCGCCCGGACTCCTCGTACGCCTGCAGCACGCCCTTGAGCACGTCGTCGTCCTGGGCAAAGACGGCGTCGATGTGCGGGTACTTCTGCAGGTAGTTCTCCATGATCTCCAGGCCCTTCTGGGTGGACCAGTACGCGGGCTGGGAGTCCAGGATCTCGATCTCCGGGAACTCGGCGATGACGGCCTCGAAGGCCTCAACGCGCTCCACGTTGATGGGCACGGGCATGCCCTCCAAAACCACCATCTTGCCCTTGCCCCCGATGGCCTCGGCCAGCCACTCGGCGGACACGCGCCCCAGACCCGGGTTGTCCCCGGCCAGGTACACGTGCTGGGCCTTCTCCGTCAGACCGCGGTCGATGACCACGGTGAAGATGCCCTTCTCGTACGCCTCCTTGACCACCGGCGTCACCGAGGCGTCGTGGGGCAGGATGACCAGGGCGTCGATTTCCTGGACCATCAGGTCCTCCACCACCGCGGCCATGGCCGCCGCGTCCGCCGCGGTCTTGAAGATGAACTCCACGTTGGGGTCGCGGGCCTGCCAGTCGCCGATGGCCTTCTCCGTCCACCACACCACACCACCGGTCCAGCCGTGGTCGGCCGTGGGCACGGTCACGCCGATCTTCACCGGCGCACCCGGCGCCAGCGGCGCTCCCGGCGCTGCGAGCGCTGCGGCCGCGTCGCTGGGTGCGGTCTCTGTGGTGGCGCACTGGTCGGCTGGCTGGCAGCAGCCCAGGACGGTGGCCAGGGCCAGCAGGGCCACGGCAACGACGCTCAGTGTGGTCTTCATGGTATCCTCCCGTTGTGCCCGCGCCGCGGGCGGGGTGACACGTCAGTTGTTGCGGTTCCCACGGTATTGCAGCAGCACGGCCAGGATGATCACCAGTCCCTTGACCGTGCCCTGCAGATAGGGGGAGACCCCCATCATGTTGAGCATGTTGTTGATGATGCCGAGGATGATGGCGCCCAGCACCGTGCCCAGCACCGTGCCGGCGCCGCCGGCCATGGACGTGCCGCCGATCACCACGGCGGCGATGGCGTCCATCTCGTAGTACAATCCCATGTTCGACGAGCTGACCGCGTTGAGACGGGAGCCGAACATCACCGCCGTCACCCCCACCGTGAACCCGGTGATCGAGTACGTGCCAAAGCGGATCAGCCGCACCTTGATGGCCGAGTACCGGGCCACCTGCTCACTGGAGCCCACGGCCAGGACGTAGCGCCCGTACCGCGTGCGCGTCAACACCACCTGGAGCAGGGCCGCCAGACCCAGAAAGAGCCACACGGGAATGAATAGGCCCAGGAACTTGCCCGCCCCGATGGCGCGATACGCGTCCGACGCGGAGCGGTATTCGCCGGCGTTGATGAAGTACAGGGTGAGGGAGCGGAAGATGGACATGGTGCCCAGGGTCACCACGAAGGGCGCCATGTTGAAGCGCGTGACCAGGAAGCCGTTGAGCGCCCCCCCGGCCGTGCCCACGGCCAAAGCCGTCACAATACCCAGGGCGATGGCGTCGGCCCCGGCGCCGGCCGCGTTGATGACGAGGATGGCCAGGCCGCCGGCCATGGCGGCCAGCGAGCCCACGGACAGGTCGATGCCGCCGCCGATGATGACGAAGGTCATGCCCAGGGCGATGGTGCCGGTGTAGGACACCTGGCGCAGGATGTTGAGCAGATTCTGGAGCTTGAGGAAGTAGGGGCTGGACAGGGCCGAGATGATGAAGAGCACGGCCAGCGCGATCAGGGGCGCAAAGCGCGCGTACTCCACCTGCCGCCCCCTGATGGACCAGGTCATGCCCTCATCTCCCGCTTCAGTCCCGTGGCGTAGTACATCATCTCCTCCTCATTCAGCTCGTCGCCGGCCAGGGTGGCGGCGATGCGGCCCTGGCGCATGACGCAGACGCGGTTGCACAGGCCGATGACCTCCTCCAGCTCCGACGAGATCACCACACAGGCGATGCCGCTGTCGGCCAGGGCGCGGACAAAGCGGTAGATCTCCATCTTGGCGCTCACGTCGATACCGCGCGTGGGCTCGTCCAGAATGAGAATGCGCGGCTCCGTGTCCATCCACTTGGCCAGGTACACCTTCTGTTGGTTGCCGCCCGACAGAAAGCGCAGGGCGCTGCCCAGCGACGCGGCCCGCACGTTGAAGCGGGCGATGTACTTCTCGGCGGCCCCGCGCTCGCGGGCCCGGTCGATCAGCCCCCGCGCGTACCGGGCCAGCGAGATGAGGGTCACGTTCTCGGTGATGCCGAAGTCCAGCACCACGCCGCGGCCCTGGCGATCCTCGGACAGGTAGGCCAGCCCCAGGTCCACGGCCTGGCGCGGGTGGCGGATATCCGCCTCCTGTCCGCCGACCCGCAGGACCCCGCCGGTTCGATGGCGCAACCCCATCACGGCCTCGGCCACCTCGGTGCGGCCCGCGCCCACCAGGCCGGCAAAGCCCAGGATCTCGCCGGCCCGCAGGGCGAAGCTCACGTCGTGCACCAGCCCCGGCACGGTGAGCCCCTCCACCTCCAGGGCCGGCTCGCCGGCGCTGTCGTGCTTCTCCGGGAAGACCTGGCTCAGCTCGCGGCCCACCATGCCCCGGGCCATGTCGTCAGGCGTCATCTCCGCCGTGGGGGCCACGCTCACCGGGTCGCCGTCCCGCAGGATCAGCACGCGGTCGCACAGGGCCTTGACCTCGTGGAGCTTGTGGGAGATGAAGAGGACGGCCACGCCGCGGTCGCGGACCTGCCGGATCAGGCGGAAAAGGGACTCAACCTCGTTGGCGCTGAGCACGGTGGTGGGCTCGTCCAGAATCAGCACGCGGGACTCGTGCACCAGGGCCCTGGCGATCTCCACCATCTGCTTCTGCGCCACGCTCAGGCCACCCGCCTGGGCGTGAGGGTCGACGGCCGTCCCCAGCTCCCCCAGCATGCGGGCCGTGCGCGACACCATGGCCGGCCGGTCCAGCAGGGGGCCGCGGGTGAGCTCCGCGCCCAGGAACACGTTCTCGGCCACGGTGAGCGAGTCCACCAGCTCGAGTTCCTGGGGCACGGTGGAAATCCCCAGGCGCCGGGCCGCGCTGGGATCGCGCACCTGCACCGGCCTGCCCTCCAGGCGGATGCTCCCCGCCGAGGGCTGATACAGGCCCGACAGGATCTTGACCAGCGTGGACTTGCCCGCCCCGTTCTCGCCGATGACGCCCAGGATCTCGCCGGCCGCCACGCTCACGCGCACCCGGTTGAGCACGCCGACGCCGGAGAACTCCTTGGAGAGGTCGACCGCTTCCAGCAGGGGGACCGGCTCCATGGTCAGCGCCCGCCGGTCCTCAGCCGCCCGCGCCCTCGCCGCGCTCCAGCCAGCGAACCTCGTCCGCCTCCAGACTCAGCTCGGCGGCGCGCACGCACGACTCCAGCTCGGGGATGGTCCGCGGCCCCACCACGGGGACCACGGGAAAGGGCTTGTGCAGCAGCCAGGCCAGGGCCACCTCGGTGGCGGTGTACCCACCCCGGTCCGCGCCCAGCCGGGTGGCCCGCTCCAGCCGGGCGCAGTTCTCGTCGGAAGCGTACACCGCCAGCATGCGCTGGCCAAAGGCGTCCATTTCCCCGGGCTTGCGGCCCTGCACTGCCGCCGGGGTCCAGGCCCCGGTGAAGAAGCCGCGCGCCTGGGACGACCAGGGGATCAGCGGCACACCGCTGGTCTCGTGCCAGCGCTCGCCAATGGGGTCGACGTGCACCAGGCCGGGGTAGAAGGCGGCCGCTGGTGTGGCCAGGCTCAAGGTGTTGCTCACCACCGCGAAGCCCTGCATGCCCTGCCGGGCCGCGTACTCGTTGGCCTCCACCACGCGCCGGTACTCCCAGTTCGAGGCCCCGAACAAGCGGATCTGCCCGGCCTCCACCGCCTCGTTGAGCGGCGTCAGGATCTGCTCCACGGTCATGGTCTGGTTGTCGCGGTGCAGCATGTACAGGTCGATGCAGTCGGTGCCGAGCAGGTGCAGGCTGGTGCCCAACTCCTCGCGGATTACCTCGGGGTACCCCTCGCTGGGAATCACCCCGTCGCCGTGGGCCCCCTTGGTCAGCACGGTGACCCGATTCCGCGCCCCGCGCGCGCGCAGCCAGGAGCCCACCACGGCCTCGCTGTCGCCGTACATGTGAGCGCTGTCGATCAGGGTACCGCCCACCTCGACAAAAGCGTCGAGCAGGGCGTGGCAGGCCTCCTGCTCGGCCCGGCGGAAGAAGGCCGTACCCAGGGCCACGGCCGAGATGGGTCGACCCAGGCCGGGGATGGATGGTGCAGCTCTCAGTTGAGACACGATCGGTCCTCCACGGCGAGCACCCAAAGTGACGCCGGGCTCAGATGCGCTCCAGATACCGCGTCAGGATCTCGCGGTCGCGGCGGGCCGTACCCACGGGATCGGTCTTGGCGTCGGCGCCCAGACACTCGACGGCCAGGTATCCCTCGTACCCCGCAGCTGCCGCCAGGGGCAACACGTCGGCGTACTCGGTCAGGCCCGTGTCGAGGGCCAAGAACTGCCAGCTCCCGTCCGCCCCGATCCGCCCGTTCTTCACGTGCGCGTTGTACATCCGGCCCGCGAGGAGGGGGATGGCCTCGGCCAGATCCTCGCCGGCAAAGACGAGGTTGGAGAAGTCCACGGTAAGGCCTACGGTGTCAGACGCGGCCAGCTCCAGCAGGCGCAGCGAACCAGCGAGCGTGTCGGTGAGCTGGCGCATGTGGGTCTCAAAGGCCAGCCGCACGCCGGCGCCCTCGGCCGCCGCGATCAGCCGCGGCAGGGCCCTGGCCAGGCAGTCCCAGTGGGCCTGAGTGGCCTCGGCCGAAGCCGGCGCCCCCGGAGTGAGCTTGACCACCGCCGCCCCGAAGACCGGTGCCAGGGCGATGAACTCCTCGGCCTCGGTGAGCTGGGCCTCCAGCCGGCCCGCTTCGGTGAGGGAGTTGAACAGGGACAGGGCCGACACCTCCAGACCCGCGTCGCGGGCCGCCGCGGCCAGGTCGCTGCCGCGCCGGCGCGCCGTGTCCAGGTCGAGGTGGGGGCCGGTGCAGGCCAGCTCCATGGCCGGGTACCCGCAGGCGACTGTGGCCGGGATCACCTCGTCGAGGGGCAGGGCGAACAGGCTCTGCGTGAACAGGGAGATCTTCACTGGCCGCTCCGCGCCTCGTGGTCGCGCCGGCACTGGTCCAGCACCCGCATGAGCTCGCGCGACTCCTCCAGGGGCACATAGGGCTCGGCGCCCTCGGCGAACAGGGCGTGACAGTGGGCGTAGTAGTCCACCGGCTCCACGTCCGAGCAGGCCAGGCTCTCCTCGCGCCACGGGATCTGCTCGCCGCTGCCGTACCGCCGCGCCTCGGCGGCCAGACCCTCCTGGAGGCCCACCTGCTCCAGATCCTCGGGCAGGTAGTAGCGCGCCTGCCACACGTCATCGTCGCCCAGCACCAGGCTGCCGCGCTGGCCCAGCACGTGCCAGCGCGGCACCATGGCGTGCGCCGTGGCCATGTTGATGTCGATGTCGATGAGCGCGCCGCTTTCGGTCTCGATCAACGTCTTCACCACGTCGTCGGCATCGCCCAGACTGGCCACGGTGCGCAGGTGGCAGGTGACGTGGCGTGCCCGGGAGCCGGCCACGTGCAGGCACGCGTCGATGTGGTGGGCGCCGTAGTTGTTGAGCATGCCCCCGCCGTGGGCGCTGAAGGCCTGCCAGTCGTTGCGGCGGGCGTACGCGGTGCGCCGGTTCTTGATCATGTACACCGGCCCGATCAGGTCGCGGCCCAGCAGTTGCTTGAGGGCCGTCACTTCGAGGCTGGCGCGGTGGGGCTGATACACCATGAGCCGGCGCCCCTGGCTGCGGGCCCCCTCGATCATGCGATCCGCCTCCTCCAGGGTGGTGGCCATGGGCTTGTCGCAAAACACGTCGGCGCCGGCGGCAAAGGCGGCCAGAGCCTGCTCGCAGTGGAAGGGTGTGGGCGAGGCCAGCACCACCAGGTCGGGCGCCGCCTCCCCCAGGCAGGCCGCCAGGTCGCCGAACCCGGGCGCCCCGAACTCGGCCAGGGCCTCCTGGCGCCGCTCCTCGAGCGGGTCCACCACGCCCGCCAGCTCAAAGCCCTCGCAATCGCGCAGGGCCGGCAAGTGGAACTGCCAGCCAATGCGCCCTAGCCCAACAACAGCTGTTCGCAGAATACGCACAGAATCACCCTTGTTCTGGTTTCGGTCCACGGGAGAGAATGCCGCCAGGCATTCTCGACTCGGGCGTCACGCGGGCCTGAGGCCTGCAGGCCGCGATCAACGCCCGTCGTTCTCGACTCGGGCGTCACGCGCGCCTGTCGTGCCGGGCCCGCCCTAACGCCCGTCCAGTTCATCGAGGTCGACCGGCTCGCCGCGCTCGGCGCTGAGCGCCACGGCGGTCAGAATGGCCATGCTGTGGCGCACGGAGCGCCCGTTGGCATCGGGCGTGCCACCCTCCAGACAGCAGGTGACGAACTCCCGCACCTGGTTGGGCATGCCCAGACTCGTGTCGCCCTCCACCTCAACGTCTTCGCCGTTGAGCGCGACCTCCTTGTTGTTGACCTGGAGCGTACCCTCGCTGCCCACGATCACCTGGTCGCCGGCGCCGCCGCGGCACACCACCGACTGGGTGACCACACTCACCGCGCCGTTGGCGTGGTTGAGCACCGAGCCGAAGAAGTCGCTCTGGCCCTCGTACAGGGGCGAGGTCTGCGCCGCCTGGGCGTACACCTTCACCACCGGCGACTGCAGGTACCAGGGCAGGATGTCGTACTCGTGGGTGCCAAAGGCCATCAGCACCGCGTTGCCGCCGGCCTCCCTGTCCATGTACCAACTGCGGGCCTGGCCCGTCACATCGAAGTAGCTGTACCGCCGGCGGATCAGGTGCCCCACCGCGCCGATGGCGCCGGCCTCGATCAGCTCCCGCACCTTGCGATTGGCCGGGAAGTGGCGCAGCACCTGCCCCACCATCAGCACCTTGCCGGCGCTGTCCGCCGCCGCGATCATCCTGTCGCAATCGCCCAGGGTCAGGGCCATGGGCTTCTCCACCAGCACGTGCTTGCCCGCCTCGAAGGCGGCCACCACCTGGTCGGCGTGCAGGTGGTGGGGCGTGCACACGTGCACGGCCTGCACCTCCTCCTCGCCCAACAGCTCCTCCAGGCTGGTGGTGGCCCGGCCGCCATACTCCTCGGCCCCGGCCCGAGCCCGCGTCTCGTCCACGTCCATGGTCACCACCACTCGCGCCGCGTCGACCCCGGCCAGGGCGCGCAGGTGCGACTGGGCAATGTCGCCCGTGCCGATGATGCCTATTCCGAGAGTGTCCGTCATCTTGCTCGGGTCCCCTTTCTCGTCTGGTCCTCTTCCCTGGGCCTCTACTCTGTACTGCACTCCGGGTCTGCTCGTGCTGCCGATGGTCTCGCGACGCAGCCCCGGCTCAGCGCCCGTGCCGCGCCTTGACCTGTCCCCATCCCGGGCCGTCGCGGCCCACGGCGGTGCCCACTTCGGGCCGCCCCTCGTAGATCCTCAGGTCGTCCACCCACATGCGCTGGGCCCGGGGCACGCCCGGACCGTAGTACGGCGTCATCAGGAACTGGTCGATGTGCATGTCCGGGTGCTGACCCGTGCGGAAAACCACGTCCGCGAAATCAATGAGCAGTTCGCCGTCATACCAGTACTGGAGCGCGCCGTCGCGTTGCGCCACCCCGTCCACCACCGTGTTGAGGCGGAAATGGGCCTGCACGTGGTGCCAGTCGCCCATGTACCGGGGTCCCTTGTCGGCGCTGAACCAGATGCCGTCGGCCTGCCACACCTTGCCATTGGCGTGGCGGGCCCCCACGCTGTAACAGTCGCCTTCGCCGTGGCCGTCGCTGTCGCCGTTGCACCCGGCCACGGAACGCGCCTCGGTCACGGCGCTCAAGTCCTGGCCCACGCGCTCCTCTTCGATGTTGCGGCCGTCCTGAATGGCCAGCCGCGGGATGCCGTCCACCGCCTCCACGTAGAAGGTCAGGTGCGTGTGGGCCGGGCCCACGTACTTGTCGTCCGCGTCGGTGACAAAGTGGAACATGTGCGGGTGCCAGCCGCGGCCCGTCCACTGCCACTCCGGGTCGTGCCTCACGTGCGCGGACAGGGTCACCTCGGTCACCGGCGGCAGGCTGGCCCGGGCCCCGCCGCCGGAGGGTGACACGTCACCGGCGTGCTGCCAGTCCCAGATGCAGACCGACTTGCCTTCAGGGGCTTCGACGGCCTCCACGATCTCCATGTGCGGGCCGTCGTACCACCCGCGCTCCGTCCACTGGGTGTCTTCGAACGACTCGGCGAAGAGCAGGCGAGCTTCAGCGGACAGGGCCGCCGGCGCCGCCGCGGCCAGCAGCGCGGCCGCCACGCTACAGGGCCGCGTCCAGCGCCGCAACATCAGTACCATCCCTCCTCGTACGCCGTCTCGAACATGGCCACCACGTTCTCCGGCGGACCCACCACCTGGATGTTGTGGCACGGCGTCAGGACGAAACCGCCCCCCTCTCCCAGAATGCGGATGTTGTCCCGCACCTCCTGGCGCACCTCGTCCACCGTGCCGAAGGGGATGGTGTACTGATTGTCCATGGCCCCCTCAAAGACCAGGCGATCGCCGAACTGGGCCTTGAGATTCTCGCGCTCCATGCCGGCGCAACGCCACTGGATAGGGTTGAGGATGTCCATCCCCATCTCCAGCAAGTCGGGGATGATCTCCAGGACGGCGCCGTCGGAGTGGGTGTTCACATAGGCGCCCGCCTCGTGGGCCAGGTCCATCATGCGCTTCATGTAGGGGAAGAAGAACTCCTCCAGGTGGGCGCGCGAGTAGAGCAAGCGGTCCTGGGCCCCCATGTCCTCGGCCACCGAGGTCACCATCACCTTGCCGGGAATGGCCTCGTAGATGCGGCGCGTGTTCTCGTAGCAATAGTCGTACAGCTTGCCCACGCAGTAGTGCACGATGTCGGGGTACGCGGCCAGGTCCACGAAGGCCTGCTCCTCGCCGCGCAACTGCTTGTACACCAGGAAGGGCTCGGACCCGCCGGCCGCC
>Ga0180429_10002862_pt1 | contig 14102 bp, 5 predicted proteins | sample SS_ome_FD_132428 | JGI IMG/M metagenome (GOLD analysis project Ga0180429, IMG submission 132428) | Hypersaline lake sediment archaeal communities from the Salton Sea, California, USA - SS_1_S_1 metaG | ecosystem: Environmental > Aquatic > Non-marine Saline and Alkaline > Hypersaline > Sediment ...
CGCAGCAGCAGTGTCCCTCGAGGCAGAGGCGCCGCCGGAAACGCTGGTGGACGTCGCCAGCCGGGATGCTCTCGTGCGTGCCGTGGTCAACATGGAAATTCTCGCTCAGCCTCTGGCCCTGCGAGAAAGCGGACCGCCGATGGGGTAGAGGTTGGTGCCGACGCACAAAACGGCCGACACCTTTGGTGATTTGTCTTTCCCAAACGTCGTTATGGTTAAATGCCACACGGATGACAACCTGTTCCATTCAGGCATATTCACCCTCAACCTCCTTGCCTTTGCCTGTAGCACTGGAGGTCTTTGGCCGAGCCTCTAAGGCTCCTGCCAGAGCCACTCATTCGCCATCAGGCTCAGGTCCTCCACGTCCACGGCGCCCAAGCAGTCCAGATTCTCCGGCAGCAGCAGATTTGTCGTCATCCACTCAGACGTCACTAACGACAGATCGATCAGATCCACGGTGCCGTCCCGGTTCACGTCGGCTACATTGCCGACCGTGGCGTTTGACCAACTCGCCTGCGGCGTGCCGCCATGCGCACCCATGTTAGTCCGTTTGCCGTGGGGCCATAATTCACCTTTCCAGTCGCTCGCCGGATTCCCAGCGTCGACACATGGGCTGGTTTGACCATCGCACACCCAAGCTTGGCTGGTTTGACTCCACCGGCCCGCTTGCGACTGCAGGTGATAATCACTGTTCTCCACATCAGCGAACAGGGGGTCCGCACTAATGTTGCCGGGCTCGGAGTAGCCACCCCAGACCGTGTAGCTGACCGAAGCAGTTGAGTCCGTCACCTGTGAACTGCTGTTAAGCCAAATGATGCAGTTGGTAATGCTACCGTCGCACATATTCAAACCCCCGCCGCATTGGGAGGGCACGTCATCATCCAATGCGACATTTCGCGCGATCGTGCAGTTGACAATATCGCCGTCACAGTTGTTGAAGCCGCCGCCGTGCTCATTGGCGGTGTTTTCCACTACCAGGCAGTTGGTGATGGTTCCATGGCAGCCCGCAAGCCCGCCGCCGTAGTTAGTGGCGGTGTTGCCTTTGATGACGCAGCTGTCGATCAAGCCGTTGCAGCTTCCCACGCCCCCGCCATACATTGCAGCATTGCCCGTAATGGTGCAGCGAGAGATTGTGGCCTTACAGCCGTTACCGAAAATGCCACCACCTCCAATAGTGCTGTAGGCATTATCGCCACCGGTGATCGTAAAGCCGGTCAAGACGCAAGTGGCGTTCTCGGTGCCGGCAAAGGCGACTACCGAGCGGCCCCCGTCACCCTGGATGATCGTTTGGGCTACCACCGATTCATCGTCCGGATGAGCCGACGCCAGCCTGACCCTCTTACCCTTGAACTTGATGTTCTCATAGTAGGTAATCGGAGCCACTATGATCTCATCACCGTCAACCGCGAAATCAATCGCATGTTGTATGAAATCGTTACTCCTGCCCGTAGTGGTATTTACAACCGGCCCATCGGTAACGGCATAGCACACGTTAAGAGAGACACCTCTGGCTTGACCGTAATTGCTGCTCTGCCAGACGATGATGTCGCCGTCTATGGCTGGCCCCACACCGCTGCCCAGGGCCTGCGCCAACGGAATAGCCAGCACCGTATTACCCCTCATAACGTGACTCACCTTGATCTCGCCATTAGAACCTCCGTCGCGGTAGACTATCACAGGACCGTCAATAGCCGGCTGACTCTGCTCCCCGCTCGCTTGCACCACCATGAATGGCTCGATAGCCTGCCTGTCGGAAATATCCGCCCCATAGATATCGCCGTCATCATCACGCTCATCCGTCCACACTACGATATGGCCGGATATGGCAGGGTCGTATTGCTTGCCCGCATCATCGCAGATGGTAAAAACAATGATGTTCTCCAGGTCGGAAATGTCCGCCCCGTATATGTCCCCGTCGCCTTCCCAGACAACCACGTTGCCGGATATGTCTATGACGTCATCAAAATCACCGCCATAACTGTGGCAAGGATAGGGGTCATGCGTCCCGACGTTTTCCGCAATAGTGAAATAAGTCGGATTGTCCCAATCGCTGATATCAGCCCCACACACATTAAAGGGCGTATTCCACCAGTTATTTGCTTCCCCGCTGCCTACCGGGTTAGGATCCAGACCGAGATGCTCCATCCAGATGACCTTGGTGCCGCAAATGACCGGATGGCCATACGACTCCGACCAACTCCAGCTTCTTAGTGTCTTGCGACGTCCGGTCGACAGGCTTCTGACAAATACACTGCAATTGGAGGGCTCGTGATACCACGGATTGCCCCAGCCGTCGCCATACTTGAACCAGACAATCAGATCGCCGTCCATCTTGGGCTGAATCAGATTCTCGCTGAATGTCATTACCCGATCGCTCGCCAGATTCTTGTACTTGGCTGCCCAGGTAACGTCACACGCAGAGCCCACCCCGTAAATCGCAATGTCCCCCGATATGTCGCCGTAATGGGCATACGTGCCCAGGCCACTCAAATCCAACATCTCCTCGGTGACCACCATCTCGACGGCCTTAACCTTTACCGTACTCGACTCACTATTGAGTTCACCGTCGTTCACCACCAGCTCGAATACGTACGTCCCCATCTGGGCACAGGAGAAACTTGGCGTTACCGTGTCAGCCCCTTCGAGTACAACCTCCGGCCCGGCTGTCTGCTCCCAGGCGTAACTCAATACGTCGCCCGGATCGCGATCATAACTGCCGCTACCGTCCAGGCTCACCTCTGCGCCGAGACAGTATCCCCGGTCGTGTCCCGCATCCGCTATCGGCGCACGATTACCCACAACAATGAGCACCTCATCCGTCGGGCTCCACCATACCTCGTCCTCACTTACCGCCAACTCGAAAACATATTCGTCTCTGACTGTCGGTACAAACGTCGGCTGCATCGCACTGGAGTCGTCCAACGTCACAGTTGCCCCTGCCGTCTGTGTCCACCGAAAGCTCCTTACGCCCTGCATATCATAGAAAAAGCTGCCGCTGCCATCCAGCGTTACCGGTTGCACCTCGTCCAGGAACTGGTCCGGACCAGCATAAGCAACCGGCCGCAGGTAACCCACATACTCATCCGCCCCGATGTCAACACGCATCGCAAACACACGCTCCTCGCCGTCAATATCCGTTTCGCCCGCAATCGGTGCAAAACCCGGATCGCCCGCCGCTATACAAGGCGAATCACCGCGCAAGTGATAATCGCCTGCCGCCGCATCCACAAACAGCGGATCCTCCGAAATGTTGCCGTTGATGCCTGTCTGATCCAATATGCCACTGTAGTTGCCGTCGGCGTTGTCCCAGCAATTATTGCACGACAACACGTAGTCGCCCTCGTACTCTGATAGATACAACCCTTGGCCGTTGGGCGCTCCCGCAATAATATTGTTCGTTATCAGGCAATCGTCGTAATAGGTGACTACGCAAATATTGCCTCCTGATGAAGCACTATTGCTCACCACCGTATTGTTAACCAACTGGCCGCCGTACATAAAGATTCCACCGCCCTCACCCGCTGCATTATTACATATCATGTTATCCCGGATTTGTATTTGGCTGCCCGTAGCCAGTATCCCCCCACCGGCATATGCATCATTGCCTGTAATAGTATTTCGGGTTATCATCGCGTTCGAATATTGGCAACCAATCCCGCCGCCAAATCCGTACGTTGCATCAGCCCCTGAAGGACCGTGGTTGCCGACGATGACGTTGCCCGTGATAGTGGGTGAGGCAAAACGGCAATAAATGCCCGCTCCCCAAAACACATCTTCGTCTTGAGTCCCGCTCCCCCCGGTAATGGTAAACCCTCTCAGCACAGCGCTCGATGTTTCACCATTTTCAAACGTCACCACGCTGCCGGAGCCCCCGCCGTCAATAATGGTGCTCGCCACTATACTCGCATCGTCAGACGCGGCACTCGAAACGGTAATATCCTTGCCGTTGAAGTTGATATTCTCCAAGTACCTGCCCGGCAGAACAGCCACCGTATCGCCGGTAACAGCCGAATCGATCGCCGCCTGGATCGAGCCGTAGTCGTCAGGCACCACCAAGGAAAGCACAGGCAGCACATACAACGTCACCGGCACCACTCGCGGACTGTTCGCCGCGTTCTCGTCAAAGACAGACAACTCGCAGGAATAGACGCCCTCACCCAGTCCAGACGCGTCCACCGTTAAAATCACGTCGTCGATCTCTCCGGTGGATTCACCCGCCAAGACGTCAGTCGCCAGCCAGCCGCATGATTCATCAACCTGCCAGGCCAGTGTGCCGCCCCCACCGTTGCGGATCGAAAGGGCTTTACCTGTCGAACCAGCTGCACCCGCCATTGCCGCAAAATCGAACTGTCGCGGCGAAATCGCCACGTACGCAACCTGGCCATCAAACTCGTAAGCCCCTATATCCACTATCGCTTCCTCGTCACTGTCGCCGTCCATGAGGCGAGCATTGCCTTCCACGTCGGTCCCTGCCAGCCCGCCCGGCGGACTGTCTGTCCCCGCGTCGATACACGGCGAGTCCGGCGCCAAATGGTAGTCGTCATCAAAAACAAAACTCGGATCAGCATTGATGTTGTTTGGCTCTGCGTCACCGCCCCAAAGCGTGTAGCTGACCACTGCGGTCGAGTTCGCCACCTGCCAACCGGTGTTGAGCCATATGATACTGTTGGTGACGGTCCCGTCGCACATATTCAAACCCCCGCCACATTGGGAGGGTTCGTCGTCGTCTAACGCGACGTTTCGGGCGACGGTACAATTGATAATATCGCCGTCGCAGTTGTTGAAGCCGCCGCCATACACGTTGGCGGTGTTCTCGACCACAAGACAATTGCTGATGGTCCCATGACAGCCCGCCAACCCGCCGCCGTAGTCAGTGGCAGTGTTGCCTTTGATGAGACAGCTGTCGATCAAGCCGTTGCAGCTTCCCAGGCCGCCTCCATACCTTGCCGCATTACCCGTAATCGTGCAGCAAGAGATGGTGGCTGTAGAGCCGTTACCAAAAATGCCACCACCTCCAATAGTGGTAAAGGTATTGTCGCCACCGGTGATCGTAAAGCCGGTCAGAGAGCAGGTGACGCCCTCTGTGCCCGCAAAGGCGACAACCGAGTGGGTCCCGTCCCCCTGGATAATGGTCTGAGCCACTACCGACCAGTTACCGGGGTCCGTTGAGGCCAGCGTGATATTCTTGCCATGAAAGTTGATGTTCTCCGCGTATGTGCCTTCGCTGACGATAATACTGTCGCCCGCCAAAGCCGCATCGATCGCCCCCTGAATCGTACTATAGGTCTGGCCCGGCCCGACCAGCAGATCTTCTGCCAACCCAATCGAAAAAAGAAAAGAGACCAGAAGAAAGACCCTGCCAATGTCTCTAGGTTTCATCCCGATGCCTCCTCAACTATTGGAAAAACACGTGACTCTGGACACACCTTGTTACGTAACAAATAGTCCCACCCGACAAGTCGGCGCTTGGCTTAAGCCCCGCAAGATCGATGACTGCGGACCAAAGGCGCGGAACCGACATTTCAGGCGACCTCCATCAATAGAGACGTCACCTGAAATGGGTTGTTACAGAAAAAATCTCGATTGCGGTGCTTTTGGACAGATTAGCAGCATATTTCACGACTCGGTGGCGACGACAGCGTAAGCCAAGTATTGACATACACTTACAGACCAAACGCATGAACTGGATACTGCCCCGCCCTTTTCTGTCGCAGGTTTTTGGCTCGATGCAAGGCCGCAGACTCTGTCTCGGCCAGCCGATGTAAGTCTATGTGGCCAAGACGGATACAGCCGAGAACGCACCGGCCGGCGAGAAAAAACGCCAGAAAACGAAAACCCGTGAAATATCCGGGTCAGTGACAACAGGCAGTTACGTACCCACCTGACGTAAACCCGTGCTGGAATGCCACTTACATCTTGCGAGGCCGACAAACACGAAGGGCCCAGGCTACATGGTTGGCCGTAAAAAACCTTGGACAAACAGCTCGCGACGAGAATACCCGAACCCTATGACATATCCCGACCTCACGGTTGCTTGGCGATTTCTTCCGGGTAGGGAATGCGCAGTCGCCAGCCGACGCGGAGATTGTCCGGGTTGGTAATAAGCGATTTGTTGGCCTCTTGGATGACCTTCCAGTGCTTGCCGCTGCCGTACCACATCTCGGCGATCTGCGTCAGGCTGTCGCCCGCCTTGACCGTGTAGTAACGCGGCTCACGGGCATCAGCAGCCGGCTCGGGCACGACCACCTGCGGGGTGGGCTCCGGCTCGGGTTCCAGCTCAACCGGTACAGGCTCTGGCGCCACCGGCGGCTCTGGAGCGACCGGCACCGGAGGCGCCGGCGGGGTCAAGGGCTCGGGCGCTTGCGGTGGAGCCGGCGGCTCAACAACCGGCGGGCTCGGTATTTCCACCGGCGCCAGCTCCGTCTCGCCTTGGCCAGACATATCAACCACGCCGACCGTATCCGAGCTATCAACGCTCTCTGCGTCGTTGCCCACCAGGAAAAAGATAACGGCCGCCACCAACAGCAGCCCCACGATCACACCGATTTTCAGATCTGTTCTCATGGCATGCTCCCGTATAAGGCTAGTTCCGTACCCGTAACCGAGATAGCCTGACCCGTTTGCCTGTTCAACGCCCTTCAGAACCGACACCCGTCTCACAGTGCCTGTGCCCCGACCCACATATTGCGTCGAGACTCATTCCCGGCTCAGCCTGTTCCCACTATACGCCGCCGTTGTTACCTTATTTCCCTCGGCGGCCCTGCCCGTTCTTCTTCGTTTCGGACCCCTGCTGTTCCGCCCGCGCCCCGACCAGCAGCGGTGCCGCAATGCCCACCGAAGAGTAGGTCCCAACAAGGACACCGATGATCATCACGTAATTAAAACCACGCAGTCCGGGCCCGCCCCAGATGTACATGACAATCAGGACCAGCAGCGTCGTGGCGGACGTCAGAATGGTACGCGAAAGGGTCTGGTTGATACTCGCGTTGATAATGCTCGGCGAGAGCGTCGCCAGTTTGCCCCGGTTTTCACGAATCCGGTCGAAGATAACAATCGTGTCGTTCAACGAGTAACCGATCACCGTCAAGAAGGCCGCAATCATGGGCAAATCAATTTCAAATTTGTCGATAAGCAACGCACGCCCGAGAGCGGTCTCGGCCAGCCAGCCCGAAGCAGCCACCATCCCCATCGCAATGCTGACGTCATGGATAAGAGCGGCCACCGCGGCCATCCCGAAGCGAGGCGTCCCAAAACGCGCCCAAATGTAGGCGATAATGGCCGCCAGTGAGAGCACGATGGCAACAAGCGCGTCGTTCATGCTCTTCTCACCAACCGACGGGTCAACCTGCGTCACACGAGGCAGCGAGGTCTTCCACGACAGCGTCTCCTTAAAACGCTCGGTCTGCTTGAGCGAAAACTCCTGCCATTCTTCCGCCGGAGTATACTGGTGAAGCATATCACCAGAGCGAACCGCCATCTCGACGGCCTGCAGCACCCCAGAGTCATCCTGCTCAGCATTCTCCGGTGCAAACAGAACAAACGGGTAGTCTCCGTAACGCTCGAAACCACTGCGAAAACGGCTTTCCTCGAACCGCGATTGCAGACGCACGAGAGTCTCACCCTTGCCCATCGAACCCGTAACCAGAAGCCCGCCCTCATACTGCTGCAGATAAGGCTTCTGCGCCAGCAGCTCGGCCGTGATCGGCTCGGCGCTCGCCTCGCCAGGCTCAAGGTCTTCCAGTACGTCTAGTTTGCCCTCAAGCGCCGTCGTAACGGCCTGATTCACAATGTCGTCCACCTGGATTTGACCGTAGGTGATCGGGGCCAGTCGAAGGATAGCCTGGTCAAGAACCCGCTTGACACGCACATCCTCGGCCTGCTCCGACACAAAGGTAAAACCATCCGATTCGGCCTGGATAACGGCATCCTCGCCCAGAATGGTGTCGCGAAGATCTATTTGCGTGCCAATGATAGCCTGCCGCACTGCTTCCTGAGTCAGACCCGCAGCACCCTTCATGGCGACCTGGCACAAACCTTCGTCGGTGTCGGAAAGCGAATAAGTCACCTGCGCCAGTTGACGAACCGTACGGTCTAGAATGTCGCGAACAACATTCGCATTGGTCTGACTGGTCTGCAGCAGAAAGGCTTCAGGCTTCTCGCCCGCCTGAACAGTCGCCTGTTCCAAACGTCGATCGCCACGCTGACGAGCGACCTTGTGCACCTGCTCAAGGACCTCGTCGGCCGTGATGGCCTGGCCGGCAAGCACCTGAATAGGAACCGTCACACGGTTGGTTTCGGTCGTGACAATCTCAAATTGACGCTGATCAGCCGTCCCAACGCTCTGAACACGGGTAAAGGCCAGCTGCGTCTGCGGCAGGTTAGCGCCTTCGTCACGAATCTTCTGCTCGACATCGGCACGGTCCATGTCTTCATTGACGACAATACGAATGCTCGTGCCGCCCGTAAACTCAATGGAGTATTTGTCCGCCACGCTGGAAAAGACCGTCCAGCCGCCCACGACCAGGCACGCCGAGACAATCCAGAAAATCGGCCGGGCCGACATCCAGTTGGCGTTGGGCTTCTTGACCGCTTGCATCATCTTGAGCCGCTCGGTCAGCAAACGCCGCTCCGTCAGGAAATCAAAGACGGTCCGCGTCACAAACAACGCCGTGAACATACTGGTGATGATACCGATCATCAAAATAAGCGCAAAACCCTTGACCTCTTCAGAAGCCACCATCCACAGAATCAACGCCGTGACAAACGTGGTGACGTTGGCGTCCATAATGGTCCGGAACGCCCGGCCGTAACCGTTCTTGATAGCCATTCGCAACGAGGCCCCACGCTGCTGCTCTTCACGAATACGCTCAAAGACAAGCACGTTGGCGTCCACCGCCATACCAATGGTCAGAATCAAACCGGCGATGCCCGGCATCGTGAACGTGCCACGCATCAACGCCATGATGCCCATGATGATCAGCAGGTTGAAAAACAGCGCAACGTCCGCCAGCGAACCGGCCAGCAGATAATAAATGAACATAAAGACGGCAACAACCAGCAGCCCCACAATACCCGCCCTGAGTCCGTCCGCCAGATTGTCCGCACCGATCATGGGGCCGATGGTGTTTTCGCTGATCGGCTCTGCACTCAGACGCGCCGGCAGCGAACCCGCACGGAGCTTGTCGACCATGTCCATGACTTCGGCAGAGGTAAAACGCCCCTTGATGATGCCGCTGCGGAGAATAGGCTCGTCAATATTCGGAGCCGACAGCGCCTCGCCGTCCAGCAGAATACCCAGCGAACGTTGGCTGTTGTTCTTGGTCAAATTCCAGAAAAGGCTCGCTCCAATTTCATTGAAGCTAAAACCGATCGCCGGCATACCCAGTTGATCCGAGGTGGGCCGCGCATTGGTAAGTCGCCATTCAAGCCCGCCCTTGTCACGAAGCATGACTTCGTTTTCCTGGTTGGAGCTGAGAACATACTCCGTACCAGCAAACTCCGCCCTGATCAGCCCCGGCGCAAAGTCCTGCGGCGTCCGAATGGGAACCCAGAGGTACTGGTCGTCCCCGGCACGCGTGGGGCCGTGCTTCTCCAGCCGGTCCATGTACCGCTGAATCTGCGATTCGCTGATCGCTTTGCTGTTCTGGCCAGGCATGATCCGAAATTCGAGCACGCCCGAGCCACGAAGCAGACGTTTGAGATCCTCAGGATCGTCAAGACGCCCCGAGACTTCATTGAAACGATCATACGCATCCTCAACAGCGTCGATGGCCTCGGCACGTTGCGGAAACTTGTCCTTGAGCTTGTCGATTTCCTCCTGCCGACGCTTACCACTACCTGCAAGAACTTCCCGAAGCCGGTCCATATCGACGTTTAGCCCTTCGACTTCCGCCCAGGCCTGCTCCGCAACAACCTCAACACTTGCGTCACCCCCAAAAAGACTACGCGCCTGGCCCAGTTCCTGCCGCGCCGCTATGTACTTGCGAATCAGCTCCGCATTGGCCTCGAGAACCTTCTTCTGATCTTCCGCTTTGTCGCTCTCCGGCTGAGTCCGCGGCTGCGACAACGCCTCCACACGACCAACACGGTTGGGCTCGTCGAGTTGGTCCCAGTCCCGATAGAGTCTCTCCACCGCAGTCGCCGACAAACCCGCTGCCGTCAGACCGTCCTCGGCCAACTGCTTGGCCTCCAAGGCCGCCTCGTTCCGCGCGGCGCCGGCCCGCAAAGCGTCTTCAGCTTGCGCCAACGCCATGAGCCCCTCAAGACGCTCCGCCGAGTCACCCGCAATCTCTTTGAACTCTGCTTCGCGGCCCGCTTGGTACGCTTGGACACTCTTGTCCGCCGGCGGTATCAGCAGCTCGCGAACCCGGTTGAGGTCCAGATTGTACGCCGCAAGCTCGTCTGCCCGGTCCAGATAAACCTGACGCAGCGTACGCGTTTGCTTGGTCGCCAAGGGCATCTGAATTTCGATTTGATCGTTACCATGAGGCCGCCAGACCAGATTGCGCTTGTTGCCAGGATCCACACGTTCCTGAAGAATGCGAATCATGTCCTGGGCAATGGTCCGTTCTTCAAAGGCCTCCAGACCGCTCGTATCGATACGATAGATCAGACTCGAACCACCTGCCAGGTCAATGCCCGCCTTGAGACGTTCACGCGGCGGCTCAACGTTAAGTATCGCCAACACAACGATCGCAAGGATAAGCACAAACTTCCACAGCAGGCTCTGTTCAACACGCGTGAAGAAATAGCCCAGTGCAATCGCGTTAACCAGAAAGAGCATGGCCATCGTGACCTGCGCTGCACCGATTTCACCGGCCACCCCAGCACCAAAAACACCGGCGTACTCCAGTGCCATATGGATAAGACTCGCGGGAAAACCAAAACTGACCAGGAAGCGTCGCGCGCTTTCCCAGCCGTCGCCGATCTGTTCAGCGCTGATGTAGAGGGCATAGGCCGCGCCCAAGACACCGATAATCGCCCCTACCAAAATGCCCAGCAGTTTCGTCTTCGCTTCGCGTCTCATCTAGTCACCAGTCCTTTTCAATTGACTCACGTCGCACTTCTGATGCTCTTGGCTACCATTAATGGCCCCGACATGACGCTGTGCCAACCTTGCGGCCAACTACGCTGCCGGACCCGTGTTCTCTTGAGTTATCCAGTACGGCTTAGTTCTTCTTTATCGGTGTCTTATCGTCATCAGAATAGACTTTTCCGATGGCATTACGGCTCACCCGCATTTTTGTATTGCTAGCCTCGTCGATCTTGATAACCACTTCCTCATCACGGACGTCAACGACAGTACCGATAATCCCCCCGATCGTCCGCACACGAGTGTTCTTCTGTATCGCGTTCAACATCTGCTGCTGCTGTTGCTGACGCTTGCGCGGCCCGCGAAAAATAAAGAAATACAACACCAGCAGCATGAGAATAAGCGGAAAAAGCATCTGAGTGAGCGGGTTCGTAGGCGGCGGGACGGTCTGGTCACCAGCAGGGGGCGCGCCGTTTTGCGTGGTGGTGGTGCTTTCGCCCCCACCCGGCGCCGGCGGAATAGCCTCACCGTTGCCGCCTTCAGTTGCCTGTGCCAGCAGTTGGCTCAAGAGATCATTCATCATATATCCTTCCGTTAGTTGGGTGGCGTCCTATGTGTGTATCAGGCCGTCGGGCAGCTCGCCAGATAGTTGTCTGCCCAGGCACTGTATCGATCATCCTTAATCGCCTGGCGCGCCTCAGCCATGAGCCGCTGATAAAATCTCACGTTGTGCAGCGAAAGCAGAATCGGACCTGCCATTTCGCCCACCATAAACAAATGCCGCAAATAACCGCGACTGAAATGGCGGCAGGTATAGCAGTCACACCCCTGCTCCAGCGGCACATCCTGCAGTTTGTATTGTTCGTTCCTCAGCTTCATCTTTCCTTCGCGGACAAACGCACAAGCGTTACGCCCGTTACGCGTCGGCAAAACGCAATCAAACATGTCGATGCCCATGCCGATGGCCGCAATCAGATCCTGCGGCGTCCCGACGCCCATCAGGTATCGCGGCTTGCCCTCCGGCAGCAGAGCAGCCGTGTAGCCCGCCGTTTCCCGCAAAGCCTCAGTCGACTCGCCCACGCTGAGCCCGCCGATCGCGTACCCCGGAAAATCTAACCGGATAAGCGCTTCACTGCAATAGCTACGTAGCTCGCGGTCCGTGCCGCCCTGCACAATTCCGAACATCCACTGGTCGTCCCGCCGATGCGCTTCAAGCGACTGCTCCGCCCAGCGCAGCGTCCGATCCACCGATTGAGCCAGTTGCTCACGCTCACACGGCAGCGAGATGCACTCGTCGAAGGCCATGATAATGTCCGCACCTAGCTGATTCTGCACCGCCGTAGCGATGGCAGGGCTCAGTTGAACCCTTTGACCATCAATGTGCGAGGCAAACTCGACCGCGTCATCGCCCACATGGTTCAGGCTGTTGAGCGAAAACACCTGGTAACCACCACTGTCGGTCAGAATCGGCCCAGCCCAGCCCATAAAACCGTGCAGATCGCCCAAATGGGCCACCACCTCCGGCCCCGGCCTCAGCAGCAGGTGGTACGTGTTGGCCAATACCATCCCGGCCCCCGCTTGTCGCAGTTGAGCCGGCAAAAGCCCTTTCACTGCACCGCGAGTGCCCACCGGCATGAATAACGGCGTCTCCACCGAGCCGTGCGGCGTCTCAAGCACAGCGCACCGCGCCGGACCCTCCGAGCTACGGCTCGTAATAGCGAATGAAAGCTTCACCTCCTGCCCCATTCAATAAGCCCGCACCAGCGTCGCGCCGGGGTAATAATAATCCAGTATCGCCACGCAATCGTGCCCCTTCCTGGCCATCTGCTCGCTACCGTACTGACAGAGGCCTACACCGTGCCCGAAGCCTCGACCCTTCTCAAAACGATACGCCTGGCCCGTATCAACAAGCTCATACCAACTGCTACGCAACGGGCTTTCTCTGCGCGTAACCGCCAGCCGAAAGTCCACGGCACGGATAACACGGCTCTTACCGCTGCTACCCGTCAGTTCCAATAAATCAATTCGACCACAATCACTCTTGGCTCGCACCGCCACCTTGCGGATTTCGCCCAGACTCGCCAGTTCCGGATATCGTTCAAGCAAACGCTCACTGATTACCTTCTTGGCAATCGTCACCGCTGGCCAGTCGTGGTAACGCGAATGATCGCAAAAACCGCACTCCCGACCCCCCAGCGGCGCCAGCCCGTCGCCAAAAACTACGGCCCCGTCAGCCGTGTGCCCACCACAGGTCGAACAGAAATACGCCGAAAAAAGCCTCTCGCCACCCGCCGGACCATACGTCAGAACCGCTCCTCGCGTGTCCCGCACTGCCTCACTGACACGCTCACGCTCACTGGACAGGCCAAAATACACCTGACTGCCCTGGTCGCTGCCAAGGTCCCACTCTTTCTGCTTATCGTTTACAACCATTTGATACAAAGCGTAGGTCCGGCTCGCAATGCTCTGCGCTCGCAACGCCTCGCCGGGCCAACTGGCGTACATCTCCGACCCGACAACACCGGCCAGGTAACTCTCGACGTCCACAACATTGACCAACGCCACACGCTCGTCACCGCGGGCCAGACAACGAAGCCTGCCACGAAACGCCCGCGCCGGCGACTGGCCGATCGCCAAAAGACCTCCCGCTGACGGACATAGCTCCACTACCGAAACGCCGTCCTCTCGGGTAACCATCCGCTCGCCCCGGCCATTATTCACAACGCAAGCCTTGCCGCGAGCCCCGACCATAACGGCCTCACCCGCCGCCAAACGACTTACCACCGTCCGCTTACCTAACGCCTCCAGCATATAACCACCGCCGCGGCAATTGATAACCACACTATCCGTTTCAAACAACAGCACACGGATTTCCGGCGGCCCCGACCGCACCGGCGAGCCTTGCTCAACAACCACCGAGGCCAACGCCACCGGCTCGACAGCACCACCGGCACACCAGCCCGATAGCAGCACCAATAACAACGCCAGACAGAAAAAAAACAGCGGCCACCAGACCTGGTTACGCAGCCTCAACGCTGGCCAAAGACCTCGTCTCCTTACTGCCTTGTCC
>Ga0180429_10002863_pt1 | contig 14101 bp, 6 predicted proteins | sample SS_ome_FD_132428 | JGI IMG/M metagenome (GOLD analysis project Ga0180429, IMG submission 132428) | Hypersaline lake sediment archaeal communities from the Salton Sea, California, USA - SS_1_S_1 metaG | ecosystem: Environmental > Aquatic > Non-marine Saline and Alkaline > Hypersaline > Sediment ...
CTGCGCAGCGAGGTCTCCGAGGCCCACCTGGACGTCGACGGCGATGTCCAGGTACGCATCGCCACCCCCGAGCACCTCGAGCACATGGAGGTGGCCCTCAACCCGGCCATGGCCGGCCACCGAATCGAGTACTACTACGGCCGCGAGCATCAGTACCACACCTACATCATCAACCCCGAGCGCTGCAGCGAGTGGGCCGAGCTGGACGCCGGGGCCTCGCCCTTCGCCTTCGACCACATCGGCGCGGGCCCTCCCGTGCCCGAGTCCACGCGGCGCCGGTACGAAACCTTTCTGCGCAAGAGCGCGGCCAGCGCCGTGCCCCTGGTGGAGGTCTCCGGCCCCCTGGCAACGGGCGAGACGCGGATCATGTTCCGCGAGGACTTCAACCGCTCCATCCTGCCGGTGGTGCGCTGCCTGCTGGCCGAGGAAGACGTCACCCTCAGCCGGGCCTACTGGGAGACCTACCGCACCTCGGCCGGGCGGGTGGAGTCGGTTTGCTCCCTCTACCTGGACAGCGCCCCGGCCAAAGCGGCTCTGACCCGCATCCTGGAGCGCCTGCACGCCCTGGTCTCCATTCAGTTTGCCGAGCTCGACGATCTGTACACCGCCGGCGCCTTGAGCTTCGAAGAGCTGATCTTCGCCATCGCCGCCGTCGCCTTCGTGCACAACTTCATCCACGACGAGCTCGACGGCGACCGCGACATCATGGACGGCCTCACGCGCCAGGAGCTGCGCGACGCCATGGCGCGGCGGGTGTACGACTCGGACCGCTCCGAATACACCCGGCGCACCATCGCCACGGCTCTGCGCGAGCAGCCGGAACTGATCGCGGCCCTGTACAGCCTCTTCGACCGCAAGTTCAACCCCCGCCACCGGGAGCACCCGGACGCGGCGGCCATCGACGCGGAGCTGGCGGCGTACCGCCGGCGCGCCGCCATCCTGCTGGCCGAGGACCGCACCGCCCACGTGATCTTCAGCTTTGCGACCCGGCTGGTCACGCACGTGCAGAAGACCAGCTTCTACAAGGTGCGCAAGCGCTCCTGCGCCTTCCGCCTGGACGCCGGCGTCCTCGACCCCCTGGTCTTCCACGCCAACATCCACGGTCTCTTCTTCGTCGTCGGCTTCCACGCCGTGGGCACGCACATGCGCGCCGCCGACGTGGCCCGCGGCGGTCTGCGCCTCATCCGCGTCACGCCGACCAACTACAACAACGAGCTCGACAACATGCCCCTGCTCAACCACGCCCTCGGGCCGGTGGCGCAGCGGCTCAAGCACAAGGACATCGCCGAGAGCGGCGCCAAGGGCGTCATCGTGCCCGGCGTGGAGTACGCCGGCGACGGGTACAACACCACCCTCGACTTCACCGAGGGGATCATGGACCTGATCCAGCCCTGCAAGGAGGTCGTCGACTACTACGGCCAGCGGGAGATGATCTTCTTCGGCCCCGACGAGGGCACGGCCGGGTACATGGACGTCATCGCCGACCGGGCCCGCGAGCGCCGGTACCGCCACTGGCGCACCATGACCTCGGGCAAGAGCATCGGCGTGCCCCACGACACGTACGGGCTGCTGCGCGACGGCCGCGTCTTCGGCCTCGAGCCGGCCGGCGACGCCGGCACCGAGCTGCACGTCGAGGCCGAACAGGTGATGGTCACGCCCCGGGCCGAGGAGATCGCCGCGCACCTGGGAGACGACATCGAGGCCAGCGGCATGACCACCATGAGCGTGGTCACCAGCCTGCGACGCGTGCTCGCCCACCTGGACATGGATGAGGGTGAGTCCAACGTCATGATGACCGGTGGGCCCGACGGCGATTTGGGCGCCAACCAGATCCAGTCCGGCCGGGGGCGCATCTGCCTGATCGTGGACGGCGGCTCCGTGCTCTACGACCCCGACGGCCTGGACCGGGGCGAACTGCTCAAGCTGGCCATGGCGCGCCACACCTCGCCGCGTCTCAACTCCCTGGCCTACCCGGCCGAACGCCTGGGGCCGCGCGCCTTCCGCGTGCCCCGCGCCCCGGGCTCGGCCACCTTGCCCGACGGCACCACCATCGACGACGGGGCGTACTTCCACCGCACCTTCCTCACCGACCCGGCCTCGCGCCGGTGGGTGGAGGCGGCCAACATCGAGGTCTTCGTGCCCTGCGGGGGGTACAAGGACACGATCAATGCCGGCAACGTGCGCGGCTTCATCGACCTGTTCGGCGAGCTGCGGGTCATCGTCGAGGGGGCCAACGTGTTCTTCGACAACACGGCCCGCGAGGTGATCGCCCGGGACACGGAGATCCTGCAGATCCGCGACTCCACCGCCAACAAGGGCGGCGTCACCTGCAGCTCCGTGGCGGAGATCCTGGCCGCTCTCCTGCTGGAGGACGAGTACGAGGCGGTGCTGGTAGAGGATCCGGCCACGCGCTGCGAGCTGGTGCGCGCCGTGCTCCAGCTCATCGCCCGCAATGCCGAGGCCGAGACCGGCATGCTGCTGTCCCTGCACCAGAGCACGGGCAAGCCGCTCTACGCCCTGTCCGTGGAGACCAGCGAGGAGCTCTTCGCCCTGCAGGACACCCTCTATGGCCACCTGCCGCGCATACTCGGCGACCAGGGCCTGGTGGAGGCCGCCCTGCAGGCCTACATCCCGGCCGTGCTGCTGGAACGCGTGGGCATGGAGCGCGTGCTGCAGCGTCTGGGGCACACCGCGGTCCGCTCGTACCGCGACGCCATCCTCACCAAGAAGCTGGCCGCCATGGCCCTGTACCAGCACGCCGCCGACTGGGAGGAGTTCACCCGCCGGCTGCAGGCCGACCTGCGCGGCGCCCTGGCCGAGGTGGTCGCCGCCGGCTGAGCCGGCCGCCATCCGCGATCGCGGCCGGTGCGCGCCCGACCCAGGCGCGGCCATCGCGCAGGTACGGCGCAGTCCCCGTTCGCGTCACATGATCGTGGACAGGCCCCCGTCCACGTTGAAGCGCGTGGCCGTGATCTGCGTGCCGGCGTCCGAGGCCAGCAGCACGCACACGTGGCCCGTGTCCTCCGGCGTCTGCAGCCGGCCCGAGGGCACCAGCTCCTTGCCCTGCTCCTCCAGCCACTCGTCCGGGTACCCCAGTTCGCGCCGGTGCACCACCTCGCCCTCGCTGGCCACCCACCCCGGGTTGATGTAGTTGACGGTGATCCGGTCGCGCGCGTAGGTGCGGGCCAGGTTGCGCGTCATCGTCCACAGGCCGCCCTTGGCCGAGGCGTAGGCCAGCACGTCCGAGCCGCCCATGTACCCGTGCACCGAGCCCACGAAGATCAGACTGCCGCCGCCGCGCGCCTGCAGGTGCGGGATCGCCTGACGCGACAGCAGGTAGTGGCCCTTCAGATTCACGTCCACGGTCAGGTCCCACACCTCTTCGGTCAGCTCGGGCAGCTCCATGCGCGGGTACAGACCCGCGTTGGAGACCACCACGTCCAGGCCGCCGTACGCCTCCACCGCGCCGGCCACCAGGGCCTGCACCTGGCCCTCGACGGTCACGTCCGTGCTCAGGGCGCGGGCCTCTCCCCCCTCGGCCACAATGGCCCTCACCGTCTCGTCCAGGGGCGCCTGCCGCCGGCCGGCCACCACCACACTGCACCCCTCCCGGGCCAGCATCTCGGCCACGCCGCGGCCGATCCCCGTGCCGCCTCCCGTGATGATGGCCACCTTGCCCTGCAGTCGCTCTGTCATGCCCGCTTCCTCCACGCGTGGGGTCCAATCCCTGCCGCACCGGCGCGGCCGGTCTGATTACTGTAACATATGCACTCGTGCTCGCTCAACCTGTGGCACTGGCTCGTCCCTGCAACCGCCCCGCCCGCAGAGGAATGGGAATGATCGCCCCCTTCGCCGCCGCCGTCGTCTGCCTGGCCGTGCTCTCCTGCGGCTCCGGGACCACCCCACTTGCGCCGCAGCAACAACAGGCCTGGCTCGACCGCCTCGTCCCCCTGCCCCGCGAGATCGCCATGGCGGGCGTCGTCGAGGTGCCGGCGGCCGCGGTCTGCGTGCGCGCCCGCGCCGGGGCCGGCCCGGCCGAGCAGACCGCCGCGGCCCAACTCGCCGCCCTGCTGCCCTGCCCCCACCGTCCGGGGGCCGGCCAACCCCACCCCGACTTCGAGATCATCGTGGGCGCGCTCGACACCGCGGGCCAGCTCGAGGGCCTCGACCTGGCCGATGTGGCTGCCCGCCTGCGGGCCCTGCCCAATCCGGACCAGGCCTACGCCATCCGCCCGCTCGACAGCGGCCGCCTGGTACTGGCCGGCCTCACCGGCCGCGGCGCGTACTACGCGGCCCAGACCCTGCGCCAGCTCCTCGACGGCCCCGCCGCCGAGGGCCGCACCGCCAACAGCCCGGTCGCCATTCCCCTGGTCACCGTCACCGACTGGCCCGCCCTGGATCAGCGCGGCCTCTGGGAGGGCGTCTTCAGCCGCACCGAGCTGGAGTGGATGGCCTCGCTCAAGCTCAGCACGGTCAATGTGCACGCCCGCCTGCGCATGACCGACGGCGGCCGCGGCGCCATTGCCCCGGACCTGGTGCGGCGCCTGCCCGCTGGCATCGAGCCCGACTACGTGAGCTTCTGCCGCGCACACGCCATCCACTGCGTGCCCATCGTCACCCACCTGAGCCACCTGTCTCGGTCGGGCCTGTACGACCACCACCCCGAGCTGCGCGGCGAGGGCGACAGCGCCCGCCACCCGACCAAGTCCAGCTGGATCGGGCCCTTCACGCACGAGCCCGCCCTGGCCCGCGTGCTGGGCGAGTGGATGGCGGCCCTGGCCGCCGAGCACCGCGCCGACGAGGTCACCGTGTGGCTCAGCGAGGAGCAGGTCCGCTGCGGCTGCGAGCGCTGCGTGGCAATGGGCCAGTACGTGGGCGAGACGCGGGCCATTCTGGCCGGGTGGCGGCAGGCGCGCCAACGCCACCCCGGACTGAAGCTGCAGATCCTGCTCACCCAGGGCAGCTACGCCACCAACGGGGCCGTGCTGGCCGAGATCGCCGCGGCCCGGGCCCGGCTTGGCGATGCCGCCAACGGCGCGGACGTGCGCGTGGTGTATTACGACGGCGGGCGCACGTACGACGCGTCGCGCGAGCCCATGATCTACCCGCTCCTGGAGCAGTACGCCGCCGCGGGCGGCTGGCTCGGCGTGTACCCCCAGGTGACTGCCTCGTGGGCCTTCGTGCTGCCCTGGTCCGCGCCCCACCTCGTCCGCGCCCGCATGGGGGAGTTCGCCTCCAAGGGGCTGGAGGCCGTCATCGGGTACGCCGTGCCCGAGCCCCTGGTGCACGACTTCAACGTGGCGGCCCTGGCCGAGTGGAGCTGGAACCCCGAGGGCCGCAGCCCCGCCGATTTTGCCCGCGCCTGGGCCACCCGCCGCGGCTTTGACGACCCCGGGGCCGTGGCCGCGTGGGCCGACCTGCTGGGTCCGGTGGGCTGGGACGTGTACGGCTCCAAGTTCCCGCTGTGGTTCGTGTGGGACGATCCGGCCGTCTTCATCCGCACCCACACCCGGCCCCGGCTCGGCGAGTACACCTTCCGCTACTTCCCCACCGCCGCCCATTTCGACGCGGCCCTCGACACCTGCGCCCGCGCCCTGGAGATGGCCCGGCTGCTGGCCGCGGCCGAGCCCGACAACCCTCTGGCGGGCGAACTCGTGCAGGAAACCCTCGTCACCGAGGGGTACGTGCGCCTGCTCCAGGGGCTCTACCACCTCTCCGACGGCCTGGCGCCACTGGACGCCCCCACCGCCGCGCAGGTGCAGCTCTCCCGGGCCCACCTGGACCAGATGGCCGCGGCGCGCGACCAGATCAATGAGGCCCTGCGCGCCTGGGCCCCGGGCCGCGGTGTGGTGGAGGTGTCGCGCTTTGAGGGCACCCTCGGCGTCAACGACCGCATCGTGACACAGCTGGGCGCCGTCGTCGACAGCCTGGGGGCGGCCGCGGCCGATTGAGCCCACACTTGTGGGTCGTCCCTCTGCCGCTGTCGTCTGGCTGACCTGCGGGCGCCTCACCCCGTCCGTTCTCGGCGCGCCCGCCCTCTCACACCCCGGGGTGCGGGTACGGCGGCGGCACGCTCAGCCGCTGCCACTCACCGGTGATCGCCCGCAGGGCCGCGGGCACATCGCCGTCGCGCAACCCCTGCACCACGCCGCGCCATTCCCCCTGCTCGTCCCGCCACAGGGCCACGTCCACCGGCTCGTCCAGCGTCACGTCGAGCCCGCCACCGCACACGCGGCGCAGACCGCCGGCAGCCAGCGCCTCCACCAGCCCGTCGCCGCTTGCGCGTGCCGCGAACAGGCCCTCGGCCTCTGCCTGCAGGTCCACCCCGCCGACGGGAACCACCTCGTCGATGGGGTCGCCGCCGTCTGACTGGGCCGTGGCCTCCAGACGCACCACCGTGCCGTCCACCAGACGGGCCGTGCCCCGCGGCGCCGGCATGCCGATCTGGTCGTTGTTGAACAGCAGGTAGGGCTCCTCCAGCGGTGGCTGCCGCACGGCCCCGCGGCGCTCGAGTTCGCCCGCAATCCACGGCAGCGCGGCATCGCCGGAGCTGAGCCGCTCGACGCCATCGCCCAGGGCAGCCAGCCCGTCGAAGGCGCGGCCCCGATCGTCGCGGCCCCATTCCCCCACCACTGCCAGGGCCGTCCGCAGGGGGGGCGCCCCCTCGAACAGCGCCGCCACCTCGGGCCCGCACAGGTCGGGCTCGTACAGCACCACCACCTCGTATCGCTGGCACCCCACCTGCACCCACCCGTCGGCGCTCACCTCGAACGCGCCCCCGGCCAATTCGCTCGACGGGTACAGGTCCGCCGCGTACCCCTGGCGCCACAGGTCCAGGGACAGGTCCTCGCCGTAATCGAGGTACCCCTCGCCGGCCCAGTTCATCACCCGCTCGTGACCGAACACGAAGGCCACCGGGCAGTCCAGGGGCGCGCTGCTGATCAGGTTGAGCAGGCGCACCCGGCACTCGGCCCGGATCAGCTCCTCGGTCAACAGCAGACTGTGCGTGGAGTGGTGCGCGTCGGCCGGGTCCCGCGGCCTGCCATTGATGGTGGGGTACAGCGAGTGGAAGACCATGCGCCCCCCCGCCGCGGCGTACCGCCAGATGTTGCGCCGGTACAGCTCGGGCCGGTGTGCGTACCCCTCGTTGAGCCAGCAGGCCGAGCCGAACTTCTTGGCCATGCCCAGGGCCGCGGACAGGGGTGTGACCTCGTCGGTCTGGGCGATGTCGCGCCGCGCCACCCACCACGACAGGCCGTTCTTGAACACCTCCATCGCGTTGATCCGGGGGTACCAGGTGGCGTGCTTGGTCACCAGCGCCTCGGGGCCAAAGGTCTGCTTCACCGCGGCGTAGTAGTCCTCCTCGATCTCGGCCTGGCGCCGCAGGTTCAGCATCATGTACCGGTTGATGGCGGCCAGCCGCTCCTGCTCCTGGCCCTCCCCTGGCACGGCCATCAGCACCAGGTCCTCCAGCAACTCCCGTCCGTCCGAGATCGCCTGGTACGCTTCGTCGTACCCGGTCGAGTACCAGAAGGCGCGGTGCTCGGTGATGGACGGCCGCGTGGGCGGGAAACCCCACTCGTCCTTGACCACCCCCTTGAGGGGCAGGTCGGCGTACGCCTCCACCAGCTCGCGCTGGTACGCCACCACGTGGGCCGAGAACACGTCGGGGGTGAACAGCTCAAACTCCACCAGCACGGCCACCTCGTCTGCCTCGCTCACGCCCTCCACGCGCCCCGCAACCCCGTCGGCCCCGGCGCTCTCCACACTCACCGCCGCGCTGACGTCCCGCCGCGATCCAGCCACCACCTCGCCGCGCTTGTTCACCCGCCACGCCACCGCGCCCACGCAGCGCCCCCCCTCCACCCGGTACGGCGTGCCATTGCCGGTCATGTGATCGTTCCACTCCTCCGGCTCCACGCGGAACTCGGCCGCCCCGTCGCGCAGGGCGCAGCGCTCCACATACACGATGCGCTGCTGCTCGTCGGGGTGCCGCCGCTTGAACTCGCCCCGCGCCAGGCGCGGGTCCAGGTCCACGGCCACCTCCAGGCCGCGCTCCCGGGCGTGCGCCACCAGCCGCGCGAACAGGTCGTGCGTCTCCGGCTCGTCGATCGGGTGGCCGGCGATCCGCATGGTCACCGTCACCAGGTTGTACATGCCGTGGCGCGCCAGCAGGTCCACCAGCCCCCGCCATCTCGCGTCGGACTCAAAGTCGCCCTCGACGATGGAGAAGAAGGCCATCTCCGGGTGCACGTCCACCGGTATCCGCTGCGTCACCACCTCGTCCTCCTGCACCGCTTCCTCCTCTGGAAGAGCCTGCGTTCTGGCCGTATGTTCACTCCCTCATGGGGCGCGGCACCCCCGCGCTTCCGTGCCGCTCCAACCGCTTGAGAGGACCCATGCGCTTCTGCCGTTCCCTTGTCTCGCCCGCGCTCCCGTCCCGCCCGAGCGCCGGGCAGCGCCCGCGCCTTGCCGCCGGCGCCCTGCTGCTGTGTCTCTTCGCCTCTTTGGCCGCCACCCCGGCCCACGGCTGCTACGCCGTCGTGGTCGGCCGCGATGCCTCCACCGACGGCTCCATTCTGGTGGGCCACGCCGAACAGAGCGGCACCGACCGCCACCCCAACCTGCGCGTCATCCCGCCGCTGCGCCACGACCCCGGCTCCGAGATTCTGCTGCGAGCCGGCGGCCGCTTGCCCCAGGCCCCCGAAACCCACGGCTTCATCTGGTCACAGCTGCCGGGCCTGGAGTTCAGCGACGCGTACATGAACCAGTGGGGTGTGGGCGTGGTCACCGACGTGTGCTCCACCCGCGAAGACCGACCCGACCTGACCGACGGCGGCATCGGGTACCAGCTGCGCCGCATTGTGGCCCAGCGATCCCGCACGGCCCGCGAGGGCGTGCACCTGGCCGGCCAGCTCGTCGAGCAGTTCGGGTACAGCGCCACCGGCCGCACCATGGTCATTGCCGGGCCGCGCGAGGCCTGGCTCGTGTCCCTGGTCCAGGGCCGCCACTGGGTGGCCCGCCGCGTGCCCGACGACGGCGCGGTCCTGCTGCCGAACGTCCACATAATAACCCAGGTGGATCTGGGCGACACCCTCAACTACCTGGGCTCGCCCGACATCGTCGACTACGCCGTGGCGCGCGGCTGGTACGACCCGGACAGCGGCCAGCCCTTCAGCTTCCGCGCCGCGTACAACCACCGCGAGCGCCTCGACCCGCGGCAGTGGCGCGGCCAGCAGATCGTCCTCGGCGTGACCGAGCCCCCCCTGGTGGATGGCCAGCTGCCCTTTGCCGTGCGCCCCGGGCAGCCCCTCGGCATCGGCGATGTCGCAGCCATCTTGCGCGATCGCGAGGGGGAAAGGCCCCTGCGCCGGGAGGAGACTCAGGAGATCGCCATCTTCCAGCTCCGCGGCCACCTGCCGCCGGCCATCGGGTGCGTGTACTGGCGCGCGGCCACCGAGCCCTGCACCGGTCTCCTGGTGCCCTGGTATGCCGGAATTACGCAGACGCCGGAGGACCAGTTCCACGCCGTGCCCCTCCCGGAGGTGCTCACCACGGCCTATCACTTCTCGCCGGCCGCCGAGGTGGCCGGAGCCGCGTGGTCCACCTTCATCGGGCTTCAGAAAGCGGTCAACGCCGGGCCGCCGGCGGCCATGGACTCCATGCGAGCTGCCCAGGAGGGGTTCGAGGGCAGCCTGCTGCGCGTCCAGTCCGGTGTCGAGGCCCGCGCCCTCATGATCCACGCCCAGGATCCGGCCAGTGCCAGTGAGTACCTCACCCGGTACAGCGCCGACGTGTCAGCTCGCGCCCAGACCCTCGCCGAGATGGTGCGGAAAGCGGTACAGTGACCCCATGAGGAGTACCCGGTGGCCACCGCGGTGAGACGCATCTCGGCAGGTAGGTCCAGGCCCGCTCCCATCGCCTCTGGTCGCGCCCGCCTCCAGCTCGGCCGGGGCGCGCCTCGGCGCCCCCTTCTTCGGGAGACCCCCATGCCAGCCGCCGCAGGAAGCGCCCAGGTCGTGACTGCTGCTCTTGCGCCGGCCCGCTCCCGCCGCGCCGCCCTGCGCTGTGATCTCCACTGGGGCCTCCACTGGGGCCTCCACTGGGGCCTCCACTGGGGCCTCCACTGGGGTCTCACCTGGGCCCTCCTGCTGCTCGCCGCCGCGCCGGCCCTGGCCTGCTTCAGCGTGGTCGTGGGGCGCGACGCCTCCACCAGCGGTGCGGTCCTGCTGGGACACAACGAGCAGAATGGCGGTGCCCAGTACCCCAACCTGCGCGTCATCCCGCCGCTGAGCCACGCCCCGGGGGCCACGGTGACGCTGCGCGCCGGCGGCCGCGTCGCCCAGGTGGCGCAGACCCACGGCTTCATCTGGTCGGAGCTGCCGGCGAGAGAATTCAGCGACTCCTACATGAACGAGTGGGGCGTGGCCGTGGTCAGCGACGGGTGCCCCACGCGCGAGTACCGCGCCGATCTCACCGACGGGGGCATCGGGTACATGCTGCGGCGCCTCGTGGTCGAGCGCGCCCGCACCGCGCGCGAGGGTGTCCACCTGGCCGGGCAACTCGTCGAGCAGGTCGGGTACAGCGCCTCGGGCCGCACCCTCGTCATCGCCGGGCCACGCGAGGCCTGGCTGATGTCGCTGGTCAAGGGGCGCCGCTGGGTGGCCCGCCGCGTGCCCGACGACGGCGTCGTCCTGCTGCCCAATGTGCACATCATCACCGCCGTGGATCTGGCCGACACCCTCAACTACCTGGGCTCGCCCGACGTGATCGACTACGCCGTGGAGCGGGGCTGGTACGACCCGGACAGCGGCCGGCCCTTCAGCTTCCGCGCCGCGTACAACAGCAGCGACGGCATCGACGCGCGCCAGCGCCAGGGGCAGCGGCTCGTCCTGGGTGTCAGCAGCCCGCCTCTGGTCGATGGCCAGCTCCCCTTCGCCGTGATCCCCCAGCGTCGCCTGGGCGTCGCGGACGTGATCGCCATCCTGCGCGACCACGGCAGCAGCGGCGCTCTGTGCAGCGCCAGCACCCAGGAGGGCTCCGTCTTCGAGCTGCGCGCCGACCTGCCGCCGGCCGTGGGCTGCGTGTACTGGCGCGCCGCGGCCGAGCCCTGCACGGGTTTGCTGGTGCCCTGGTACGCCGGCATCACCGCCACGCCGCCCGAGTACTTCCACGACGTGCCCCCCATCAAGGCACTCACCGCCGCGTATCACTTCTCCTCCAGCGCCATGGTGACGGGCTCGGCCTGGTCTGCGTCCCTGCGCCTGCAGAATGTGGTCAACGGCGTCGGGGGCGCGGCGCGCGACTCGGTGCGCGCGGTCCAAGAGGCTTTCGAGAGCGGCCTCTTCCGCGCCCAGCCCGGCATCGAAGCCCGCGCCCTGGCACTGCACGACGCCGACGCGACCACCGCCCGCGACTTCCTCACCGCGTACAGCGCCGACGTGGCCGCCCGGGCCCTGGCCCTCACCGCGCAGATGCGCGCCGCCATCCAGGCGACCCAGCCCATGCCCACGGCCGTGACCGAGCCCGCGTCCTCGGCCGCTGACGTGGCCTGCACGCCGAGCGCCTTTGCCCTGGGCGCCGCGTACCCCAATCCCTTCAACCACCAGGTCCACATACCGTACCGGCTGTCCGAGCCCGGCCCGGTGGAGCTGATGGTGTACGACCTGACCGGGCAGCGCCTCGCCCGCCTCGTCTCCGGCCCCCGGGCCGCCGGGGACCACGTGGCCGCGTGGGACGGGCGCGACCAGCGCGGCCGCCCGGTAGCCACCGGAACCTACTTCCTGCATCTGCGCACCGAGACGGGCCAGCTCAACGGCCGCGTCCTCCTGCTGCGCTGAGGGGCACGCGACCGGCATGCCCCCCACGTCAGCGCGCTGATCCGCCTGTGCGGGCCGGCCCACCCGGTTCGCCCTCCAGCTCTCACCCCTCACCCGACTGGTAATCCACATGTCCGCGACCACTGGTGCCACCCCCATCGCCATCGGCGACCGCCGCGAACTCTTCGTCGACCACCATCTCATCGAGCGCCTCAGCGGGGCGGCGCGCCTGCAACTCCACCAGCCCGTGCGCCGCGAGACCGTCTTCCGCTCCGACGCGCCGTGGGAGGGCAACGGCTCCGCGTACCAGAGCATCGTGCAGGACAACGGCGTGCTCCGCTGCTATTACCGCGGCGGGTACCACCCCGCCTCGAAGGAGCACGAGGGCCAGACGGCCACCTGGGAGAGCCTCTGCCTGCTGGAGAGCGACGACGGCCTGACCTGGACGCGACCCGAGCTGGGCCTTGTCGAGTACGAGGGCTCCAGGGCCAACAACCTGCTGCTCAACGAGGAGATGGTCGCCCAGGTGAAGGGCAGCCCGGCCCACACCGCCGTGTTCCTCGACGAGAACCCGGCCTGCCCGGCCGACGAGCGCTACAAGATCATCATGCGGGGAGCCAATCCCGTCGGCCTGTACCTGCTGGTCTCCGCTGACGGCATCCACTTCTCCCTTAAGAGCACGACGCCCTTCATGACCGAGGGTGCCTTTGACTCGCAGAATCTGGCCTTCTGGGATGCGGTGCGCGGCGAGTACCGCCTCTACCACCGCGGCTTCCGCGAGGGGGTGCGCGACATTCTCACCTGTGCGGCGCCCGACTTCGACAGCTTCCCCGAGCCCGAGTGGGTCTCCTACCCCAACAGCCCCACCATGGCCCTGTACACCAACCAGGTGCAGCCCTACTACCGCGCGCCGCACCTGTTCGTCTCCCTGCCCATGCGCTACTGCGAGCGCGGCTGGTCCGGGCCCATGCTCGACCTGCCCGGCATGGATGCCCGCCTGTATCGCGGCTCCCACCACCCGCGCTACGGCCACACCATCACTGACGCCGTGTTCATGTGCACGCGCGACGGGTCCACCTTCCACCGCTGGACCGAGGCCTTCATCCGCCCCGGCCCCCGGCAGCGCCAGTCGTGGGTGTACGGTGACAACTTCGTGTTCTGGGGCATGTACGAAACGCCCTCAGCCGTGGAGGACGCGCCCGACGAGATCAGCCTGCTGGCCACGGAGTCGTACTGGGAAGGGGACTACACCGCGTTCCGGCGCTACACCCTGCGCGTCGACGGCTTCGCCTCGGCCACCGCCCCGTACGACGGCGGCGAGCTGCTCACCAGGCCCCTCACCTTTGCGGGCGGCAGCCTGTCGGTGAATGCCGAGACCAGCGCGTACGGCTCCTTCCAGGTCGAAGTGCAGGACGCGGAGGGCACGCCCCTGCCCGGGTACACCCTGGACGAGTGCGAGCCCATCTTCTGCGACAGCCTGGACTACACCGTGCGCTGGAACTCGACGGCGGGCGGCGATCTGCGCCCCCTGGAGGGCAAGCCCGTGCGCCTGCGCTTCCTCCTGCGCGACGCCGACGTGTACGCCTTCCAGTTCGTGCCCCACCGCCCGGCGCCCGAACGGCCCGAGCCCCCAACCAAGATTCCCGCCAAGGAGATCGCCTGACGCTGCGCGCAGCGCCCGCAACAGCCACGCACAGCCGCATCCTCAGCCGAGCCCGAGAACCACACGGGCCCGGGGAGCGCCTCCGTCCCCGGGCCCGCACCAGTGCCGCCCGCATCACCTCTCTGCATTCCGCGCCAAAACGCTGTCAGGGAATCAGCTCAAGACCCGGTGACGCACCAGCATACCCTCACGCCCACCCCTGAACGCAGCCCCTGTCTTCCCTACTCGGCGGCGGGTGGCGACAGACTAAAGCCCACCCCAGAATGCAGTCCTCCTCCTCTGTCTCCTTGGGGGTGGCGGCGAGGCGGTCCGGTCGTCACTGAAGTTGGCCCCGAGGAGTCGGCTCGGGGTTGCCGTGTAGCGGGTTCTGTGGGATCGGGACGCAGGACAGCGTCCCGGTCCCACAGCCCTCGGAAGCTCGCCAGGGATGGCGAGCGAGAATGAGCGAAGGGGCATTCCCGAGCCGGCTCCACGCTACCTGGCTTCGCCCTCCCCCGCCTCCGCCGCCGGCACCTCACCCGCCTCGCGCACCGGCAGCAGGATGGTTACCTCGGTGCCCTCGCCCGGCTCGCTGTCGAGGCGCAATTCGCCCTCGTGCTCCTGCACGATGCGGTAGGCC
>Ga0180429_10002865_pt1 | contig 14100 bp, 17 predicted proteins | sample SS_ome_FD_132428 | JGI IMG/M metagenome (GOLD analysis project Ga0180429, IMG submission 132428) | Hypersaline lake sediment archaeal communities from the Salton Sea, California, USA - SS_1_S_1 metaG | ecosystem: Environmental > Aquatic > Non-marine Saline and Alkaline > Hypersaline > Sediment ...
TACGCCAACAGACATTGTTGAAAAGCAATTAGATATAGTAGTTCCGCGTCTTGACTGCTGAATAAATCCCGCTAGATTGCTTTGTCTTACGTCAGACTCGATGAACCCACCTTCAACAGAACATTCGTGTGTAAAAACACCATAGTCTTGATAAGCAATGAACCCTGCGGCCCTTCCACCGCTAGGATACAATCGACAATCAATTACACGGCATCCTGATATGTCACCTCCACCGCCATGACCATATAGAAATCCACCCACAGAATCTCCATAAATAGTACAATTAGATACAATACAACTATTATGTATTGCTCCACCGGTCGATCCGCCAAAGCCACCCACATTGCTTCCTGTACCATTAACTCCACGCACTGAACTATTTTTGACGACACAATTACTGTACGTGCCATCCGGGTCAGCCGAAAACCCACCAATATATGTACCGCCAGAGACATGCTGGATAATACTGTCTCGTATTGTTATATCATAATATTCTCCGTAACCAGAACTCAATGACCCAGCAAATCCTCCTACATCCCCAGCTCCATATACAGCTACAATGACCTCGCAATCTCGGAAAACGCCTGAAAAATTTCGACTATTACCCAATACTCCGCCAATATAACCGGAACCATTTGTAACTATGCCAATAAAACGGCTTCCAGTTATACTGCTTCCCGATATACCACCAAATGACAACAAACCTAAATTTCCTGTTCCTAAGCCATCGACTATGCCATGAACCGTTATATTAGTTGCATTCGGAATTGAATAAAATAGCCCCGCACCAATACCGGATTGTATGAGCATATTTGTAAAGGTGATGTTATTCATTACAAACGCATTCGCACTTTCAACAAAACAAGCTTTATCAACATCATTAGAGCAAAAGAAATCAGAAATTGTATGGCTATCGCCATAAAAGCTGCCTGATGGTGTATCAATGATATAATCTGCAAAGTTCGTCGTGCAGGTTATGTCAGCCGTCAGCACGAAGTTGCTGGACGGGTTGTTATGCATCGCTTGAAGATCGCCCTCGGTGGCAACCTCGATAGTCGCCCCAAACAGCGGCGCGGAAAGCAGGCAAAGAATCATGATGAGCCGCTTCATCGTCTGATCACCTCGGCTTCTTTCTCTTCCATGACGGCATCCCATACGATGTTCGTTGCAGAGACTTCGTTCGTCGCTGTGACGCGCACTTTCTCCGCCCATCGCACATACGATTCCGCGTCTTTCAGCTTTTTCTGTTCCTGCTCGATCACGTAGCGCGGCGTGACGCGGACTTCGCCCTGCCGATTGGTGTAGATGCGCGACGGACTCAAGCCCGGAAGATTAAGCAATCGCTTGAGATAAGCGGCGCGGTACTTGACGTAATTCTCGGGATCATACGTGACCGCTGCCTTTTCCTCCGCGTCGGTCAGGCGGCGCTTGATCGTGACTGAGTCTGCTGATACGGGATCAAGAGATTCCTGCCCATAAGCCGCACCGCACAGAAGCAGCAGCGCCAATATCGCTTTACTGAAGGACATACTCGATCCCTCCTACGATCTGCTCCACGACTCCGGTTGCGCTGTCGCATGAGTAGTACAGCGAGGCCCGCGCCGCGATGTTGGAATCAGCGAAGGTCGTCACAAGCAGGCCGTCAGCGGCGATCACGAGGTTGCTGGCGATAATGCTGCCGCTCGCGTTGAGATTCGTCCATGCTCGCTCTTCCACGTCCACGACGACGCTTGTCGCCGTCGCGCCGACTGCTGCAAACCACATCTGAGTGATTGTGACGGCCCGATGGGAAAGCGGCCCCCAAGTAAAGGCATCACCCGCTGCCAAGCCGCTTGCGTTCGTCGCGCCCATGGAAATCGCCGTGAAGCCGACACTGACCTGACCGCTAGCGTCCAGATCCGCCGCGTCTTCCCATTCGACGCTTGCGTCCGTGTCGTCCAAGTTCGGGGACGCCGCCCCCACGTCCGCCGCCGTCACGTTTGTCACAGCCCCCTCCGAGGCATCCACGACACCGTCCCCATCCGCGTCATAGACACTTTTCTCCATCCCCTGCGCCGCATAAACCGGATCCCTCTCCTTCGCGCCCCACGGCGGCCACGCCAGGGCCGGCACAGCCACGCTTGCCGCCAACACCATCCACATCACCCGTTTCATTGCCGCGCTCCTTCCCGTTCCATGGTCCGGTTCCGGAAGTGCCTCGCGCTTCCGCCTCCTCCCCTCATCACCCAATCGCCATCTCCGAGATCCGTAGGTACCCGTTCGTCCCCCCGTCCCGCGTCACCTTCACCTTCCCCACAAACGTCCGGTCCCACACGTCGCCCTGGCCCGCCGCCAGCATGTGCCCGTAGGTGTCCGCCACCGGGTCCTCGCCGTCCACCGTGAAGCGGATGTCCGCCGTGTCCACGCTCACGATCGCGTGCGTGCTCTTCGCGCTCATCGTGAACAGGTCCGCCAGGCTCTGCACCGTGTCGTTCACCTCGATGTTCTGCATTGTCCGGCCCGGCGTCGGCCGCAGCTCACCGCTCAAATTCACCACTCTCACATTCGGTCCCATAATCCTCTCCTCCTGTCCTGCGTTGCGCCTCTTCCGGCTACGTCAGCCGCACCTCCGCCGTCCGGAACTGCTTCTGCGCCGCCGTCTTCACGTCATACAAATTCGCCAGCTTCTCGTAGGCCGCCGACTCCTGCCGGTCCGCCTTCGTTTCCTCCCCGTCCTCCCGCAGCGCGTCCACCTTCGCCGCGCGCCGGATCCAGTCGAAGAACAGCGTCGGGAACGTCTGCACCGTCCACCAGCTCGTCTCGCTCGTCGGGTTCTTGTTCAGGTTCGCCGCCTGCAGGCTCTCGTAGCACTGCCCCGTCGAGGCCACGTAGACCAGCGCCCCTTTCGCATACGTCGTCGCCTCGCTCCAGGCCGTCCGCGTGAACCGCGGCGGCGGCCGCTTGAACTCCAGGTACGGCCGCGACGGCGCCAGCGTGTCGAACTGAATCCCGTTCTTGCTCAGCCCGACCTCCAGGAAATCCGGATAGTCGCTCACCCGCGGGTTCCGTTTCGCCGCCCGCCGCACCGCGTGAATCTCCGTCTCCCCCGTCTGGTCCAGCGCCACATACCGGTCCAGCTCGTCCTGCTCCTCCCAGTAGTCCGTCTCCGAAGCCGGATTCTTGTTCGTCGAGGCCTGCAGCGCCACGTAGTACTTGTCCTCCGGCGCGTAGTACACCTCATCGCCCGTCGCATACGTCTTCCCCGCGTCCCAGTCCGCCCGGTACTGCCGCCGCTCCAGCTCGAGCAGCTCCGGCCACCAGCCCCAGTCCCAGGCCTCCAGCGTCCGCTCCGTGATCCACTCCGCGATCGCCTCCTGCTGCCCCGCGTCCAGCGTCACACTGGCCGGATCCAGCCCCTTCCGCCGCACCGTCGCCTCATAGACCTGGTCAAACGTGTAGCTCATGACTCACCAGTCGTACGTCTTACGGAAGTGCCGCTTCGTACCACTCACGAAACCCACCCGGCACTGCCGGCTCCGGTTCTTCACCCGCACTTCCTCATTGTCCCGGATGAACTCCCGCACAAACGCCTCATCGCTCCAGCACTCATACCCCAGCTTCTGTCCCCAGTGATGGTAGAAGTACGGATGCACCTGCAGTTTCACTTCCCCCGTATCCAGAAAAAAGCGCTCGCCGCCATCCCTGGCCGCCAGCGCCTGTTCCTCGAACGCCTGGATTTCCCGCTGCCGGATCCGATACTCCAGCTCATCCCGCAGCGCTTCCCGGTCCGGCGCCGCCAGGTTGATCTCCACATCGTCCCAGATTCGTCCGTCGCCCGCCATTCCGCGCTCCTTCCCCAGGCGGGAAAGTGGAAGCCGGCGGCCCCGCCCCCCGGGCCGGAGCCGCCGCTTCCGTGGCCGCCTGGTACAACGGCAATCAGTCTTCGTCAGCGATCGGTTCCGGCCCGGACTCCGCGCGTTCCGGCCGACGCATCGGCGGCGCCAGCCGCTCGATCTGCGCCTTCGCCTCATCCAGCAGCACGATCCCCGCCTGCTCGTAGCCGGCCGATTCCGGGTCCGCCGCCTGCTGGTCGAACAGCTCTCCCACCTTCGCCAGCTTCCGGCTCAGCGCCCGGCACCGCTCGCCCGCGCCCTGCATCTTCGCCCGCACCGCATCTTTCACATCGTCACCCTGCATCGCTCAACTCCTTCCGTTCTCTCCCCGCCGGCGCTTCCCCGCGCGGCCAGGTTCAGTTCCGGCAGCGCCCCCGCGCTGCCGGATCCCAGGCGGCCACCCACACCCGCGCGCCGCCTCACTCCTCCGCGGCGTCCACGATGCGGAAGTAGAACCGCACCTCCCCCGCGTCCAACTGCGAAAGCGAGTACGCCGCCGGGCTCGGCGTGAACACAAAGTCCACGTAATCCGCCGACGTATACAGCTTCCGCGTGTCCGTCGTCGCCTCGCTCGCCATCAGCGCCGACGTCGCCGCCGTTGTGCTCGTCACCGCGTTCGCCGTAGCCGGTGTGACGGCCGAAACATACACGATCGTGTTCGTTGCCGCGTTCGTGCTCGTGTTCAGGTACGTGATGGTGTTTGTCGCCATCGTGGCCGTCACTCCGGTCATGAAAGCGCTCGTGTTGTCCGTCACGCCCGTCACGGCGTTCACCGTCGTCGCCGTGTCGATCGGCAGCCGGCCGAACTTCAGATACACCTCCGTCCCGTGGCTGCACAGCTCCGTGCTCGTCAGGTACAGATCCGCGTCCGACCCGTCGCCCACCGTCACCGTCACGCTGTTGAACCCATTCGTGGTGCTGTACGTGAACGGCGTCACAAGCTGCATCGCCATCAGCTCCACGCCCTCCTTCGCCGCCACCGAGAGCAAACTGCCCAGCGTCTGCGCCGTGTTCGTCGTGCTCTCCGTCAGGTCCGCGTGCGTGATCGTCACCATGTGCGTCGCGTCCCAGCGCGTACGCTCCGCCACCATCAGCGGCTGCACCGTCGCGGCCCGCACCCCAAAGGCCAGCACCAACACAAGCAGCAGCGCCAGCCAGCAAACGTTCTTCATCGACCTCATCCCGTCATCCTCCTTCGTACTTCGTTCTTCGTCCTTCGTCCGGATCGGTTGCGGGAGCCGCCCCCGGCTCCCGCCCCCAGCGGTCACCCTCCTCAGCTATCGCTGTCCGTCAACACCGCCATCAACTGCGCCGGGTTGTCGCACCCGTACATGAAGATCGCGTCCACGATCGCCCGCGGACCGCCGCCCTTGTCCTCGAGCCGCCGCACCCGCGGCTTCCGCGTGAAGCGCAGCCACAGCATCTTCATGTCGCTGAAGATCCCGCTGCGGTGCGTGTAGTCCGAGTCCTCGCCCGTCTCCGCATCCGTCATCGCGTGCGCGCTGAGGTGCAGCTTGATCTTGCCCGTGTCCAGGTCCAGCATATCGATCACGCTCGTCAGCGTGCGCGTCGCCTGCTGGAAAAAGTTCCGCGCCAGCGTGTGGTTCGACTTGTCCGGCGTCCAGATCGAGTACCCGGTGATGATCCGCTTCAGATCCACCCCCACGTACCCGTCCAGGTCGTGCGGGCCCTTGCGGACCTTGTACGCCCGGGCGCACATATCCTTGAACTCCTCCTCCGTGAGCTGGTCCAGCGCATCCGTGAACACCTGGTCCGCGTGCGGCCGGTACCCATCCGGCACCGGATACAGCGTCTGCGCCGTCGTAGACGCCCACTGGAACACACCCCGCGTCTCGTTCGGATTCGTCCCGTCGTCGATCTGGCAGTCCTCGTTCGACAGGCCGCGCCGCTCGATCTTCCACTTCACCGCCACGATCGAGTCGGCAATCTGCTCCGCCATTTCCCCGCGCGAGAGGCCCGCGATCGTCGCCTCGTTCGCGAAGTCCGAGATGGCCGGGTTGTCCCACACCTTCTGCCCCACCGCATGCACCCGCTTGCGCGCATTGTGGCCGAAGTTGTCCGCGTCCTTGTTGTCCAGAACGCCCTTGTGCCCCACCGTCTTGTACTTCTTGAGCTGCCAGTCGTGGATGTTGTTGACCGGCCGCTTCCGCTTCGGAATCTGCGAACTGAACGGCGTCTGCGCCACTTCCACGTTCGCGATCAGATCCGCCAGCGACTCGCGCTTCCCGATTTGGTTCCGTTCCACCAGAGGTGGCATCTTCCTTCTCCTTCCGGAACGCCGCGCAGCCGCCGGCTCCGCGCCGTCCCCTACAGTAGTCCCTCGATCTGCCGGGCCAGGGCATCACGATCCCCGCCCGCCTCCGCGAACCCCTTGACGTCGTAGTCCTTCTCCTGCTTGCCCGCCGGTTTCTCCGTCGGGCTCCGCCCCGGCGCCCCGCTCTTGCTGGGCACTGCCGGCGCTTTCTTCGGAGCCGGTTTCTTCGTCGTCGTCGGCTTCGCCGCCGTCTTGTCCTTCTTCGCCGACCGCGCCTTCCGCGCGGCCAGGTAATCGCCAATCACCAGCAGGTAGTCCGGCAGCACACGCAAGCCCGGCGCCTGGCGCAGAATCTTCTTCGCCTCCAGGTGCTCCGCGCTTTTCGGATCCAGCAGCTCCGGATAATGCCCCTTCACCGCCGCGTCATGCTTGCGGCGCTCCTGCATCATCTCCTTCGCCCGCGGCAGCCAGCGTTCGCGCTCCTCGCGCACCTCCACCAGCCGCTGCTGAATCTGCTCCGCCGACAGCGACGGATCGTTCTCGTCGTCCGAACCCTCGTAGCCGTCCTTCGCGTGCTCGCTCAGCCAGCGCTCCGCTTTCCACAGGAAGTCTTCCCGCTTCTCCAACTCCTGCCTGCTGCTCACCAGCAGCAGCGGATGCACTCCCGGCACGTTCGCCGCGTGGCCGTCACCGGCCTCCTCGACCTCACGCTCCAGGTCCGCCACCCGCGACTCCAGCGTCTGCGCCCGCTCCTTCTCCGCGGTCAACTGCTCCTCGGCCTCACGCTGCTTCCGCACGCTCTTGCCGATCCGCTTGTCCACCGCCGCCTGCTGCTTCTCCGTCAGCCCCTTCTTCCAGGCATCGTCCTCCTCGGCCTCCGTCTCGGTCTCCGTCTCCGTTTCCGTCTCGGTTTCGGTTTCGGTTTCCTGCTCGGCTTCCGTTTCGGTCTCCGTCTCCGTTTCCGTCTCCGTTTCCGTCTCGGTTTCCTGTTCAGTCTCCGTTTCGGTTTCCGTTTCCGTTTCCGTCTCTTCCGCCTTCGGGCTCACGGGATCCTGACCCAGCCGCGCCGACACATCGTTCAGCAGCTCGTCATCGTCCATGAAGTCGATGCCCAGCTCCTCCCCATCCGTCTCCGTCTCCGGAGCCGGCGGAGTGGCAGCCTGCGCTGCCTTCTGCGTCTTGTCGTCGGCCGTGTCGTCCTCGTCGTCGTCCGTCTGCATGATGCTTGCCCCCATCACGTAAGGTTGTTCCATTGGGCTTCCGTCTTCCGGCCCGGCAACTCCTGCCCAAAGAAAAGAGCCGCCCAGGCAAGTGCCTCGAACGGCTCCATTCCATCAGTTTCAAGCAAGAAGCGAAGAAAATTCGGCTTTCGTCAACGCTAATCAACGCTAATCAACGCTAATCAACGCGACTTAGGTATCGTCATCCTCCCCCTCTGCGGAAACTTTTTTCTCGCCTTTCGCGTGCAGAACCCGCTCCTTCACTTCCCGCATCAATTCCAGCAGCCACCACTGCCCCCCCAGGTCATGCAGGCGATCCTCCGTCTTGGCACCCGGATCCAGCGCCCCCTGGTTCGCCTCCACCATCTTCCGGTTCACCACCTCCATCAGCGCGTCCCATAGCGGATGCCCCTCCGCCGTCTCCAACCGCTCCCCCAACTCCTCGTCGCTCAGCCTCCGCTCATACCGAATCTCAAGCTTCATCACCGCGCTCCTTCCTGGTCCAGCTCCGGAAGCGCCCCGCGCTTCCGCCGCCCACATCGTTTACAGCCCCGTCGGCTCCGCCCCCACGCGCCCGATCTCCGCGTTCTCCTCCTGCTGCGTCATGAATTCCAGGTGCTTCATCCGCGTCTCGATCATCTCCTGCGTCGCCGGCGTCAGCGGCTCGTACAGCTCCGGCTGCTGCTGCCGCTGCGCCACCCGCGCCTGCAGCACCTGCAACCGCAGCGGGAAGTTCTGCCCCTCCTCCATCATCGGCGGCTCGATCCCGTTCAGCATCTTCACAAAGTTCAGATCCTCGTCGTCCACCTCCTTCTGCGTCGCCGCCTCCAGCGGCTGCACCAGCCGGTCCGCCAGGCTCGGGCTCACCAGCTCCAGCAGCACCCGCACCACCTCGTGCCGCATCAGCACCTGCTCCCGGTCCAGCGGCGCAATCATCTGCCGGAACACCTTCGCCAGCGACTCCACAAAGCTCATGTCCAGCGCCCGCACGTCGAACGTCAGCTCCATGTCGAACTTGCCCTGGATTTCCTCCACCGACCTTGCCGGCGCCGCGCTCAGGCTTCCCGTGATCCGCGCCACCTGCTCATCCGTCAGGTACTGCTGGCAGAGCTGTACCGTCATCATCAGCCCGTCCTTTATCAGCCACAGGAAGTCATCCACCATCCCCTGCGTCATCGTCACCGCCAGCGCCTCCGGCACCTCCTCCGCATAGCGCGCAAAGTACAGGTTCGTGCGCCGCCACACCTCCGTCTGCTGCTTGTCGTTCGTCGCCGGATACTGCCCCAGCTCGATCGGCACAATCTTCTCCCGCCCGATCTTGTTCTCCGCCAGCGGCGCCACGATCACCGGAATGTCAGGCCGCCCCCGCGGCACCTGCAGCGGCGGCAGCGTGCTCACCTGCGCGTGGTCCATGAACGTATCGTTCAGCAGCTTCATGTTGCTCTGGTCCGTCGCCGCCAGCTCCGGCACCCCCCGCGAGTCCAGCAGGTGATCCGTCAGCACCTCCCGCGGGAAGTAGATGAACGGGCACAACCCATGCGCATAATCCAGCAACTGCCGCTCCGCCGCCGGCTCCTCCACCTCGCAGTGAAACGGCAGCAGGTACCACGCAGGGATCCAGTCATCCTCGCTCACCGCCCGAAAGTATGCCGTCACCACCTCGTACCGGTCCCTGTTCGCCTCCGGCCGGTTGTCGTCATACTCCGTGATGTCCATCTCCTCGTACTCATACCGCGGGAACCCGCTCTTCCCCTTGTGCTTCATCACCTCCTCGATGAAGCTCTCGCTGTACCCATGCGTTGCCTTCCGCGCCTTCAGATCCGCCTCGCTCAGCCACTCCGTCCGGTAGATCACCCGCGCCGCCTGCAAGTCCGTCGTGTCGTCCGCAAACCACACATCCCGGTAGATCCGCAGCGCCTTCCAGCACGGCAGATTCACCCGCAGGTACCGGCTCGGGAACTCCGCCGCCCCCTCCTCCCGCAGCCCCTTCAGGATCTTCCGCAGCCGCGGCCGTGCCACCTCCTCCGGCAGCAGCGACTCCAGGAACGCCAGCGCCTCATCCGTCCGCGCCTCGTTCACAAACAAGTCCTCCAGCGCCGCCACGTCCTCCTCCGTCAGCTCCACCTGGTACGTCTCCTGCAGAAACTGCGCGATCCCCTCCAGGCTCACCGCCTCGTTCACCAGCCCCCACTCCTGGCGCCACGTCACCTCCAGCACCGCCGCCGCCGGCGAGTCCCCCTCCTGGTACTGCGTCAGCAGCCGCAGCATCCGCCGCCACTCCCCCCCGAGCTGGTTGTGCAGCAGCCACTTCAGCAGCGTCTGCACGTGGCCCGCAAACCCGCTGTCTCGCGCCTCCATCCCCCGCACCTTCGGCAGCCCCCGCGTCGCCGCCGTCACCAGGATCCGGCTCCGCTCGTTCACGATCATGTCCGCAATCCGCAACCGCCCGTCGCTCGCCCCTTCAAACGGCTTCACCGGCTTCCCGCCGTTGTCCTCCGCGTGCTTCCGTCCGTCCGCGCTCTGCCCCTCCCAGCGGCAGAACCGCGTGTTCTCCGCCTCGCTGCGCCGGTCCAGCACATTCTTCCGCGCATGCGTGCAGATCTCCTTGATCTCCTCTTTGAACTTGTCCAGCGTCTCCTTCTCCACCGGCGCATCCCCGCCGTCAGCATCCACCACCTCAATCGTTCTCGCCTCGTCGTCCATCGTCCATCTCCCCATAGCTCATTTCACTCACTCACTCGCCGCGCATCTTCGCCAACCCTTCAACCGCGCCCCGCCGGTACCACGCCCGTCCCTGCGGCCGGCCCTGTTCGTCCCGCAAGCGCACCTCGCCCAGCTCGCCCGACCGCACCAGCTTACGCATCGCATAATCGCTGATGCCAAGGTACTCCACCACCTCGCCCCAGCGCATCAGCGCGCCCTCGCCATTGCCCATCGCCGCCTCCTTCCACTTCCACGCCGGCCCGCGCCGCCGCTCAGTAATACGTCCCCCCCTTCGCCGCCCATTCCTCGTCGCTCACATACTGGCACTTTTCCCGGAAAAAATATCGGTCCAGATCGATCGGATCCTTGCACGCCCCCTTCAAGTCCATCGTCTCGCTGTCCTGCGTCTTGCGCCCCGTCCACGTCTGCAATGCAAAGATCGAATTCACACACGCGTCCGACACGTAGAACCGCGGCTTGTTGAAATAGTCGATCTCCCGCTCATCGTCATAATCCAGCGCATCGTTGATGTCCTGGATCCCCTCCTCGATGTCGTCCCCCGGCGTCAGTTCAAAGAACAGATTGATCTCCTCGAAATCCGTCAGCAGCGTCGAAGGCCGGTCCTTCTCCATCTTCGGCGGCGTCGCCGCCCGGCTGTCGATAAAGCGCATGAAGATCCGCTCCTCCGCCCCCTCGTCCGTCCACTCCGTCAGCGCCTTCCGCTTGTTCCCCGGCGTCAGCATCTCCGGCGCCAGCGCCCGCCATCCCTCCAGCCGCGCAATCTCCTGCTTGTACCGCAGCAGCCCCCACCCAAACGACCGCTGCGCCGGCCCCGCCTTCCCGTCCAGCCGCTTCCCGCTCGGCAGCGCCCAGGGTCCCGGCACCCCCTCGCCCGGGATCTCGTAGTTCCCCGGCCATTCCCGGTACAGATACGCCCCCTCCTGCGTCACCCGGTACCACTTCATGAAGAAATTCCGGCTCCCCGCCGGATCCATGAACATGTAGTTCGTCCCCTCCTTCGGAATCGCGTCCGCCGGCACCACATGCACATCCACCGAGAACTTCGGAAACTTCGCGCTCACCGTCTTGTGCGCCACCCCGTAGAATCGCTCCTTCTTGTGGTCATCCGACCGCGTCCGGATCTTCTTCCACACCCCCATCGGGTTCCCGTACGGATTATCGCTCGAGTGAAAGAACACCATCGCATAGTTCTCGTTCGTGCACTTCAGCACCCGCGGCGCCTTGTCAAACACCCGCCCCGCCGGCGGCGCCGGATGTCCCCGCTTCCCCTCCAGCCACTCATCGCACCGTTCCGGAACCGACCAGCGCCCGAACCGGTGCGCCCGCGCCATCTCCCCCTCGCTCTCGAACCCCAGCGCCCGCGGCACATCCGCCGCGCCGCCATCCCGCGGCACCAGGTAGCACGGGCACTCCCGCACCACCTTCGCCCCATCCTGTGCCAGCCGCACCGTCGGCGTATAGCCCTGCACCGGGGTAAACGTCACGACTCCCCACCCATCCTGTTCCGCGATGCGCAGCTCCAGCGTCTCCACCCAATCCGGCGGCACCAGCTCATCCGCCCAGAACATCTTGATGTTCCCCCCCTCGATCGCGTCATCCATCTCCTGCGCGTAATTCTTCGACGTCCACTGCGCCGCATTCCGCAGCACGAACTTGTCGTCGCTGAACCCCGTCTTCTGCTTGTACGCGATATACTCCACCTGCTTCTTCACATCCCGCTGGTACTCCGGCGGCATATACTTCCACAGCAGCGGATGCTGATACTCGACCGCCATCGGATGCGTCGAATGAAACCCCCACACCCGGCAGCCAGGGAACATATTCAGCGTCCGCTGACTCGACTTCGCCGCAAACTCACTCTTCCCGCCCCGGTTCCCTCCCAGGATAAACAGCACCGTCACCTTCTCTTCGAACCCCAGGCATTCCCGCATCGCCCTCGCCCAGTCCTCATCCACCCACGGCGCCCCCAGCAACGCATAGCACACCCGCCAGATCGGCGGCTCCCAACCATACCGCAGCGGATCCCTTTTTTCCCGCTGCATCATCCGCTCTCGCTCCCGCAACGCCTTCAGAAACGCCGTCTGCCCCATCGCCGCCGCCTGCGCCGGCGTCGGCACCTGCATCACCGGATGCGGCAAAATGTCCGTCTTCGCTCCCATCAGTTCCATGCGGCGGCCGCCGCCCCCCTTTCCAACGGACTCCACAGCCGCGCACCCGCCGGAACATGCAGATACCCCATTGTCGTATCCAAATGCTTATGCCCCATCTCCGCCTGAATCATCCGCACATTGCCGCCCTGGTTCAGCAAATCCGTCGCAAACGAATGCCGCAACACATGCGCGCTGTAGTTCTCACGAGCCATTCTGCTAAGAAACGCTTCCACCCGGCCCCGGCTATCCGGCTGATCGCTCACCGCCGGCGCCTTCGCCAACGCATCGCAATAACGCCGCACCCAAAACCCATAAGTCTTCCGTGTCCGCCGCGAATAATGCCGCCCCCGCAACACAGAATCCAATTTCGCCAAAGCATCCCCTTTGTTCATCACTTCCCCCTTTTATTCGGATCAATAATTGTTGGAAATACAGAGAACCTCACGCCCTTCACCGATGCGAAACGGCCCGATGAATCCTTGCAGCTCCAGTTCGTCGAGAATGCGCGATGCGGCGGCGTATCCAAGCCGCAGGCGGCGCTGCACCATCGACGTGTTGATGCGCTTGTGCCGGATGGCGATGTCAAGCGCCTGCTGGACGTGTTCCTCCTTGCAGTCCAGCGTGGGATTTCCAACAATCAAATGCACAGCTACCTCCTTTCGCTCCGCTCAGTCGGAGCGTGATTTGTGGCGTTCGCCGTATGAATACACGCTGGCCGTATCCACTGCCGCGCCCAGGCGTGCCAGCCCGCCGCCTCAACGCCATCCTTGCCACGGTACACCATCGCCATCGGCGTGGCCCCAGCGGCGATCGCCGTCCGCAACCGACCTTCAGCCGCCGCCTGCGTGTCGCCCGGATACCCGCAGAGGACGTAGCAGCGCAGCCGGTGACTTTCTGCCGTCCAGCCAGCATCCAGCAGCATCCGGCACGCCTCGCGAAATGGGTCCAGGTCTGCCCCCTCATCGTATGCAAGCCAGATTGCAGGGCGCGGCTTGAGCCCCGCCAGAAGATTGACGTGCCACGGCTTGAGTCTCGCCGCGTGCAAGCCCCCGGTGAACTCCACGCGGCGCGGCTGCCTCGCCAGCATGGCAAACACGGCGCGGATGTGCGCTTCGCTGCACGCCAGCAGATTATCATCCAGCACGTTCCATCCGTCGCAGATTGGCAACTCGCGGGCGGCTGCGCCGTCCCGCTTCCATGCCGCGCAGAACCAGCACTTCTCGGGGCATCCGCGAGACGTGATCGTGTAGCCGTCGCGGAGGAACTCGCCCGGCGTGAACTCGCCGCCGACCGTCCCGACCGCCGGGCCGCCGATCTGTGTCGGGCCGCGCTCGGCCCACAGCCTGGCGATCCGCTCGGCTTCCGGCAAATCCCATGTAAACGTCACGCTCACGTCAACCCGCTCAACCTCCCGATCAAACAGCCCCGGCTCGCCGATCCGCACACCATCGTCACACGGGGTTGCCCGCGTGCGCCTGGGGAAGACTCGGAGACGGCGAACAAGAGGCTGCACTTTACGATCCTTCCGCTTCGCTACAGGCTCGAAAGTGAGCCTGGTCGTTGGGTTTTCGGACGCGCTTCTTTTTCTTCGCTGCCGCCTCGCGCTGCTTCGCTTCGTGGAACTTCAGCAGCTTGCGCAGCGGGTCATTGTCGTCGATGTAGATCGGGTCGTGAAACGTCCTGTGCTTCATCGTGTCCTTTCTGCGCCTGGGAGGAAACCCAACCAGGCGCCGGAGGCGACGGCTAAAGCCGCGCCTCAGCTTGATCGTTGGGCACCTTGGAGGATGCGATGGCAACCCATACCCCGTTGCGTGGGCAGTGGATGACGGTCTCGTCATCCGTCGCGTTCTTGCGGACCA
>Ga0180429_10002867_pt1 | contig 14094 bp, 10 predicted proteins | sample SS_ome_FD_132428 | JGI IMG/M metagenome (GOLD analysis project Ga0180429, IMG submission 132428) | Hypersaline lake sediment archaeal communities from the Salton Sea, California, USA - SS_1_S_1 metaG | ecosystem: Environmental > Aquatic > Non-marine Saline and Alkaline > Hypersaline > Sediment ...
GAAGAGGCCGAGGCGGTCGGGTGCGCGATTGGAGGAAGAGACTACGCATTTCACGACACGGACCCGTGTTACCTGCCCAATGGCAAGATCATCTTCGTTTCCGCCCGCTCGCAGCGGAACGTCTTCTGTTTTGGCACGACGGTCAGCAGCCTGCACGTCATGGACGCCGACGGCAAGAACATGTGCTGCATCTCGCAGGGGCCGCTCACCGAAATGGGGCCCACTCTACTGAACGACGGGCGGGTCGTCTACACGCGCTGGGAATACGTTGACAAGGGACTGGGCAACGGACAAAGTGTCTGGGCGGTGCGTCCGGACGGCAGCGGCGTGGACCACGTGTTCAAGAACAGCACCATGCGGCCGTCCGGGATGATACACACTCGTGGCATTCCGGGCAGTTCGCGGTTCGTGACGGTCGCCAACCCTCACTGTGGACGTAACGGCGGCGCCGTGATCCTCGTCGACAATCGCCAGACCCGGCGTTCAGCCGGAGCAATGACGTCCATCACGCCGGAAATCGCCTATCCTTGCATGTACCACTCTATTTGGCATATGGGCTATTTCCTGACGCCTTACCCGTTCTCGGAGAAGTTCTTTCTCGTTTCGCACGTACCCGGCACCACCGGCAAAGAGAAACCGAACTATGGGATCTACGTGCTGGACGCGTGGGGCAACCGGGCAAAGCTCTACGGAGACCCGGAAATATCCTGCTTCGAGCCGATGCCGCTTCGGCCGCGCCGCAAGCCCGCGATGGTTGTCCCAACCGTGGCAACCGAGGAGAAACAGGAAAAGGAACAGAAGGAAACGGGAACCGTGTTTGTCCAGGACGTCTACGAAGGCATGACGGGCATCGAGCGCGGAAGAGTCAAGTACGTGCGGGTGATGGGCGCGCTGCCGTGGCCTTGGAGTGAGAATGGTATTTTTCGACTCGGCCTGGCGGGAAACGTCCATCGCAAGAAGATCTTCGGCGTCGCGAAGGTCCACGAAGACGGATCGGCCTGCTTCGAAGTCCCGGCCGGAGAGAACGTCTTCTTCCAGGCGCTGGATGAGAATTACATGCAGTTGCAGCATATGCCGACCTTCATCAATCTGAAGCCGGGCGAGAAGAGATCCTGCATCGGCTGCCACGAGCACCGCCGCCAGGCGCCGAGCATGACGCCCACCCAGTCGCTGGCCATGACCCGTCCCATGCAGGCACTTGCGCCGCAGCCGGGCGATCGCGGCCCACGCATGGTCCACTACGCCGCGGACGTTCAACCGGTCCTGGACAAGCATTGCGTCGGTTGTCACGGTGGATCGCGTCCCAAAGGCCGGCTCGACCTCACCGGTGCGCCGACGGAAACGTGGAACCGCTCCTATGAGAACCTGATGGGCAAGGGCCTGGTCAGTTCCAGGCAGTGTGGATTCGGCAGGTCCGGTTTCCGGCCCTTACCGCCGCTGAGCTTCGGATCGCACCTCAGCAAGCTGACCGCGCGGATCAAAACGGGCCCCCCCTGCAAATCCGATGTCTCGGGCGAAGAATTCATCAAGATCGTCACCTGGATCGATGCCAACGCCCCGTACTACGGAACCTACAGCGGGAAGAGAGAACTTGAGTATAAAGACGATCCAGAATTCCGAACGTTGCCGTTGGTTGTGAGATAGCCGGGGGCAGTGCCCAGGCGGCGTCAAAGCTTGACCGTCACGGATTTTGGGGAGGAGCTTTTGCGTCGGTGATCCCCATCGGGCTTGACCCGGTGGAATTCGGTTTGACAACTATGCGACGGCCCGACGAACCCACTTCTCTCGGTGGACACCGTTGTTTCGGCGACGTCGTGGCCCGGCAGGATCAACTCCGACATGATTCGAGGCGCGCCCCAGGTAGGGTTCTCACGTCAAAGGGTTGGCGACGCGGTCTTTACAAGATGGTCACGGAAGTCCCGGATTCGGATCTTCTCTGGTTCAAGAAATCGGTTATGCCGGCGTAAGGTCCCAGTTTTCCCAAATGACGTAAGTCGTTACAGGGTAAGGTGTACAGAGTTTTTGGTAGGGACAGGGGTCGAAACCCTCGGCATCAGTCGCTCTCACGCTCCGAGGCGTTTTATCTTTCGGAGCCGAGCAAGCGCCGTCTGTAGGGCTCCTCCAGGCCGGCCGCGTCGAGGATCTCCTTGCCTGAGCTTCGCACGTCGGCCTGCTCGCCGAAGTGGTTATCGCGCCACGTGTGCCAGTCCCGGGCGCATTGGTTGAAACGGACCAACTCGGCCGACGTGTTGTAGATCACGTTCCGCTCGAACAGATATCCCTTGCTGCCCTGATCGATGAACATCCCGTTGTTCGGTGCGCCTTGAGCAAACAGACTGCGTTTGACATCGTGCAGGTGGTTGTCCCGGATGACCGTGCCGGGTTGGAAGCCCAAGGTGTAGATGCACCCGCCGTCGCAGAGTGCCTTCATCACGTCGTACACGTGATTCTTCTCGACCAGGTTGTTCTTGCACGGCGTTGGCTGGGGGTTCCACTGCCAGCCGACCGAGATGCCCGTGTACGGCAGGTCGTGGACCAGGTTGTGGGCGACCTCTCCCCCGTCGGCGAAACCGACCCAGATGCCCACCGCCCCGTAGTATTCCACCCCGCAAGCGTGGACGTGGTTGTTGGCGATGCGATCTCCCCGCGGCACGCGATGTTCCTCGAAGGGCCCACCCAGCATGATCCCGTTGCCGCTGACGTCATAAATGTGGTTGCCCTCGACGACGTTCCGACGGCAGCCATCGACCAGTTCGATGCCGCAACCGCCCACGTGCGCAATGGTGCCGTCGCGTACGCCGCACCCTTCGGCGAAGTTGAAACGGACCGCGGCGGGGATTCGAGCCCAGGGCCGGTGCCAATCGCGGCCGACCGTGAAGTGGCAGGCCTGAATCCCCAAGTAACCATGCTCCGGCAACCGCCAACCGGCGTGCTGCAACGAGAGGCCCACGAAATGCAGGTTTCGCACGGGTTTATCCGGCGTACCGGCCACCTCGATCAGCCGCCCAAGGCCCGGCGCGACGACCTCGGCCGTTGCGGGGTCCTCGCCCTCGCGCGGCAAGTAGCTGAGCACGCCCGTGGCGCAGTCGAGGTACCACTCGCCCGCAGCGTCCAACAGTTCCGGGGCGTTTTCAAGACAATACCACCTCCCGGGTCGGGGGCAAATGGCGTTATGTCCGGATGCGTGCGGTCCGGCGAGCGTGATCGTGCCGGATGCTCGCTCGACGGCGGCGATCCGCTTCCGATTGATCGCCCAGTTGCCGGCGACCATGATTTCCATGTCGGAGACGTTCGTCCACGCCTCCAATCGCTCCGGGGCAACGGTCAACGTGTAGCTCGTCAAATCGGCAGACAAGGTGGCGCCGGTAAGTTGCCAGTGAGGGTTGTCGTCCACCGCGTTGGGAGTCCTGGCCCGGGTGGCCCGCCGGCCGTTGACAAAAAGGTGACGGAAACACCACTTCCCGTCTTTGACGCGGGGAATCTCCGCCGTCCACGTGCGGTCGTCGCCCTGTTGCCGGCAGGAGACGCGGCGCCCTCCGCTGATCACGACCTGCTCGCCCGGATAGGCCGCGTAGGTCACGGCATGCTCCGCGGTGCCCGAGTCTTTCGGCCCGAACGTAAGCGTCTCGGGCAGTTCGTACGTTCCACCGCGAATCAGAACCGTGACGTCGCCGGTCAACCCGGCCGCGATTCTTTTGCGCACGGCATCTTGAGCCCGGGCAAGCGTCGCGAACGGTTCGTCCGAGGTTCCCGCGCCCTCGTCCCTGCCTTCGGGAGCGACGAAGAAATCGCCGCCGGTTGACGTTTCCGCGCCGGACAAGAAACTCGCGGCAAACAACCAAGCAGACACGATGGTAACGATACATCTCATCTGAGCCCTCCTTCAACGGATTCTCAATTTCGCGTTGCTCTACTTCGTCAGGCTGGATTCAATGAACGGCCACATGATCTCGGGATAGAACTTATGCCCTGCCGCTCCCCATTCGTGGCGAAAACGGTCCGGCGCGCCGGCTGCCGCGTAGATCGCGCGTACGCGCGCCATGGCGGCTTCCACGTCCGCGAAGCAGTGCAATCCGTCCTTCCGGCCGTGAACGGCCAACAATGCTCGCGGAGCGGCGAGCGCGCCGACGTCGGCCATGTCTCCGAACTCCACCTGGACGCGCGGCACGAGGCAGCAGTCGCAGTGGAATATGAAACCGGACGCGCTGGTGTACGACGTGAACGAGCAGCTCGGTACGGCCACCGTGATGCGCTGATCCAGGGCCGCGGCGTAAATCGTGAGCACTCCGCCGCCGGAGTTTCCCAGCAGAACCACCGCCTTGGGATCGACCCCGGGCAGCCTCGAAAGGGCCCAATCCAGCAACCGTTGCGTATCCCAGACGCGCTCGCCGACGGCTGTCCGGCCCGCCAGCAGGCAGTGCATCAACTGGGCCCGACACGGACGCCCCCCGTGGCGGCCTTTGAGGTCCGGGATCGACGCGGCCGCCGCCAGCCCGCGAGTGGCCGGACAGATCGTCACAAAGCCGCGCCGGACGGCCTGCACGCTGGCGTCGCCGTCTTTGGCGACCGTCGCCTTTCGGTGGTTCTCATCCCGGTAGACGCCGGCGTAGGTGTTCCAGCCGTCGCTGTCGTGGCCGTGAGCGCAAATTGCCAGCGGTCGAGGCTTCGTTGTCCGATCATCCGGAGTCAGCAGCCAAAACGGGATGGTCACGCCGAGCTCGGTCTCGATCTCTCCGCGGCGACGATCATATCCGTCCTCGCGAACCGGCTGGCCGAGACGCACGGTCGGCTTGTGGTCACCCGCATCACGCTGAATACGATTCAACCCGAGCAGATCGATCAGTTTCTTCCGGGCGTCCTGCTGCCATGTCGTGAAGCCGCCCGGATAGTCCGGCCGAAACGACAACGCCCCGAGGCGAGACGCCGGCGTGCCGTCGCCGTGCAGTCTGGTCAGATAACCGGCCGCCGGGTCCGCGTATTCGGCAAACGGTTTCTCTATCCCATCCTGCGCTGCCGCCAGGTTGATCACCGATAGGCCTGTCAGCAGTGCGAAACAGCACCGCATTAATCCTGTCATAGCCGATAGTCCTCCTGGAATCCGCCGTTGACGATCTCCACCTGAGCGTTGAGAATAACCTCACCGAGTCCGCCTTTCAAGTCCTGTGCTGGGGCGCATCTGGACGTAGATTGGGGGCGATGGTACGATGATACAGTACTTAGCGAATCACGTGTTCAGAGACGAAGTCAAGCCGAACGCCAGCAACGTCGCTCGACATCGAATCATTGACGACTTCCTTCGACGAGCATTCCAAAGATTCTGTTGCATGTGTTCTTGCGCACTATTTCGAGAAGGTACTCGGTATATGTGCTTGAATCTGGTGATCGCCATGAAGGCTAACGTTATGGCTCGCGATCGTCTTCATGCTCATCCTAAATGGAGAATGCCGGACAATCTAGCTCTGGAGCCTACCAGAGCCCCAGTATAACCTTTCTAACACGCTGCCAAAAGAGGAGCTTAATCATGATGCGCTCAATGACTCTGACTGTTCTCGCAGTCACTGCAATGGCCTCGGCCCTTCAAACGGAACGAGTCGAGGCAAATCAGCAGCAGGCATCGTCTGCCGAAGAAAACCATGCCGTGGTGCCGCAATGCCGGATCGTCGAGTGGTGGTTTGCCCGACATGCCGAGAAGATCGGCGAGATGAGCAAGGGGGATATCGGTCTGCTGATGATCGGCGATTCGATTACGCACGGTTTCGATGGCGAGGGTGCGAAGGTCTGGAAGGAGCAGTTCGAGCCGCGTGGGGCGATCAATCTCGGGTTCGGAGGGGATCGGACACAGCACGTCTTGTGGCGATTGGACCATCTGCCGGATCTGAAGAAAGCACCGCAGGGCGCCGTACTCCTGATCGGCACGAACAACATCTGCTGGGGAAGCGACACACCGAAACAAGCGGCCGACGGCGTTCAAGCGGTCGCGCTCAAGCTGAGGGATCTCTATCCGGACACGAAGGTTCTGGTTCTGGCCGTCTTTCCACGCAGGCGTGAGCCCGACCACGCCCACCGCAAAGAGATCAACGAACTGAACTCCTACCTTCCGGCGTTGCTGAAGGACATGAAGAACGTGACGCTTCTGGATATCGGCCCGAAATTCCTCGACGAGAAAGGCCACTTGTCGGCGGAAATCATGCCCGACACGACGCATCCGAGCGAGAGAGGTTACGAAATCTGGGCCAAGGCGATTGAGCCGGAGTTGAAGAAGATGTTGAATGAATGAACGGACCGTCATGAGAGGGAACTGCTGCTGATCGAAACGTACTGGAGGCCGGGGCGGGCGGGGGCTCGATTCTACCGGCGCGCCCACCTGGTTCCTTCCCGCCTGGGACACCTCTTGCTTGAATCTGCTTTGATGATATGCGAAAATAACGTGCGGCGGTATATGCGAAGCCCGCGAGCGCCCCACCGCGGTATCCTGGTGGAGCGATGATTGTTGCCGATCCTCGCCTAATTGCCAGTCCCCTTGCACCAACCGATGAAAGCGAGCACGAAACGGAACGCCCGACAAGCCCATAACCATCGGCTCCTACGGCGAGGGCCAGAAACCCGTGATTGACAGGGGAGATTAAAATAAGGACCGAATCGGCATTTATCTGTGCGACCAGGCAGGTTTCAAGATCGTCGGGATCGAGTTCAACCGGTGCATGACCAACCTCGCTGGGGAATACTCCGACGGCTGCCTGTTTGAAGAAGGCTTTCAGTGGCAAATGGGGATCCGCGGGGTCGACAGAGGGGCCGTACGAAACTGTGTGACCCACGATATCGGCCGGGGGTTCCGGGCCTTCAACGGCGTGGCCGGGGCGATGTTCTTCCGCTGCAAGAATTGGGTCTTCGAAAACAGCGAGTGGGGATTCATTGACATTGGACTGGGCAGCGGAGATGGTGAGGCGTTCGACTTTGAGGGCAGCACCGACAACATGACGATGCGGAACTGTCTCTTCCATGACACCGATGGCCCCGACTTCATGGCGCCGATCGTCAGCCGTACTACGCGGAAGGCGCGGCTGCTCGTCAGGAAGACAACCAAAGGCAATCCCTTCATCAGCGAATTCGAGGCCTACAACGACACGACGGGATCCCTGCCGCTCACCGATGCGCGCGCGCTAGTCGGCGAGTGATCAATACGGTGACGGTTCAGGTGTCGAATGAGCGGCAATATGGAAAGGAGAAGCAGCATGAAGAATGCAGGTCTTGTTGCGCTGGTCGCTGTTGTGACCTCGGCCGCGGTCCCGGCGTGGCCAGCCGATCCCAGTGAGGCGACGCGGATAGTCCCGTGGGATGTTTCCGCGCTTCTTCAGGTCCCGAAGGTTCACCCCACCCGGGAATGTGCCGTTCCGGGGATGCGTTCGTTCTTTTACGAGGGCGTGCAATACAAGGGACGCCCGACCCGGGTGTTTGCCTACTACGCGGCCCCGGCCGGGGAGGCTCCGGCCGGGGGTTGGCCCGCCGTGGTGTGCGTCCACGGCGGCGGGGGTACGGCGTTTCCCGAGTGGGTGAAGAAGTGGAATGAGCACGGTTACGCGGCCATCTCCATGGATCTGGAAGGGCATTTGCCGGACCGGCGTTCGCACGAGAATGCCGGGCCCGCCCGCCAGAACTGGTTCTCCGACATTGGCTTGCCGGACAGCGAGCAATGGTTCTATCACGCGGTGGCCGACGTGGTGCGCGCGAATTCACTGCTGTGCTCCTTCCGGGAGATCAATCCCAAGAAGATTGGCTTGACGGGCATTTCCTGGGGCGGAACGATCGCTGCCACCGCGGCAGGAGTCGATTTGCGATCGGCGTTTGTCGTGCCCGTCTACGGCTGCGGCTTCATCCACGACAGCGACAACGAAGGTCTTAAGCAGTGGTTCCGGGAGGATGCGATGACCGCCGACCAGTTGCGCGCCTACCGCACGAAGTGGGACCCCGCTGCCCACTTGCCGTACGCGAAGATGCCGATGTATTGGATCAACGGTTCCAACGACGGCACGTTTCCAATGGACATCTTTCAGCGGTCGGCACTGTCCACGGCGGGACCAAGCACCTTGCATGTGCGTTTTCGCTACTTGCACGGACATGAGCCGGGGTGGAGACGGCCCGAAATCTACGCCTTTGCCAACAGTGTCGTCAAAGGACGCAAACCGCTGCCGACCGCTTCTCGGCCGGAGCGGGACCCGAAAACCGGCCGTGTATGGACCAAAACAACGGGAGAGATTCACCGGGCGGCACTCTGCTACACAATGCACGACGGAAAATGGCAGCGCCGGTACTGGGAAAACGCGGCCTGTGAGTTCGGCGAGAACGAAGTCAGCAGCCATCTACCGAAAGGGGCAACGGTTTTCTACTTCAACGTCAGGGATGAGGATTTGAATCTTGTCAGCTCCGTGTACGTCGAAGTGAAACCCGAGTAAAGCGTCGCTGTAGCAGTGAATCCCAGGGGCCGTGGACAATAACTCTGAAATGTGAGGCAAGTTATGAAATCACCAAAGACCCCAACGGCACGGTTACTCATCGTCTTGATCCTGCTATTGTTGCTCCCCGGGAACGTCCGTGCTTGGGAGCCCAACGCCAAGGACTTGGACGCGGCAATCAATCGCGGCGATTTCGGCGGGTATTCGAGCAAGATCTCTGCGTGGCTGAATTCGAAAGTGCCGGCGGACGCGGGCACAGCATATCTGAGACAACCCTGAAGGACTTGCTCAAAGATCCCAACTTTGCACACACCTTGGACCAGCGACAGTTCATCGCCGGACATGGTGTTGCCGAGTTGCGAAAGTTTGCCGAGACCGATCAGGACAACCGGACACTCCTGGCTTGGTTCCTCCACGATACCCGGACGATGGATCTGTACCTCGAGGCCGTAACGGGCCAAGGCAGCGTCGGGGCGTTGGAGCGCTTGCGGCAAATCATCAAGGCCGATCCGGACGCCAAGCAAGGCGTCTACCTCAAGCTCGCCATGGCGATTGCTCTTTGGCCGCCGGGTGGCAAGAGCTATGGCAGCGAGTTGCCGATCGATTGGATGAGCCGCTACAAGCACTACAAGGCGGCGCGCGAGAACAAGGAACTATTCCCCAGTTTCGACACGCTTTCCGTCTGGGATATGAAGCACGTGGTTAGCGGCTGGTCGTCCGATCGGGACCGGGCCTGGGCGCGGCAGATGGTGAGCACCTGGCGGCCCGACCTGCGGACCGATACGAAGGTCATCAACATCGTCAGCGAGGTGTGGCGCCGTTTCTCGCCTTTTCCGTTTTCAGACGGTTTCGTTTCGGTGATGGCCGGCGGCGGGAAATGCGGCCCCCGCTCGTGGTTCGGCCAACGTGCCCAACACGCATGGTTTGTGGGGAACGACGTCCGAGGTGGACGTGCGACTGGAAAAGGGAACGCAGACGTTAACGCTGACGCGTCCGGCATCGCAAAGGGGACTCGCACTACGGTGGCTCGAGTTGAAGTCAAAATGACGAGCGTTCTTGCTGATTCGCAGCTTGAGAGATTCGCTCCGCGAGAACAGCAGCGCGTTCAAATCTCCGTTACCCGGGACAAGTGCTTTCCGGTCACGATCCGCGGAGTGTGCCTGCTACCTACTCCTGGAAAAAGACCGACTGCATCGGCGCCCAGACTTCGCCCGGCGGAAGGTCCTCGACCGGTTCGAGGCACGGCTTGCACTCGTCCCACCACCGCCGGACCTCCGGATCGGCCGCCATCGTGGCCATGTCGGCGTCGAGGTCGTCGCCGGTGTATTCAAAGTAGCTGAACAGGTAGTGATGGCCGTCGGGGAGTCTCGCGAGATAGATCGAGTAGTTCTGGAGGTTGCACTTCTTGTTCATCTCCAAGACGCCGGGCCACGTGGCGGCGTGCAACTCGACGTACCGATCGAGCTTCTCGGGCTTGACCCTCGTGACCATTCCCAAGCGTTTCATGTCGTGGCACCTTTTGTGGGAGAAACGTCCATGTCCCGATCGAGTATTCTGGACGTGTCTTCGCTGCGTGTTTTGCCCGATGTGTCGCATCCGGCCGTATCGAGCATCCCCATGTTACGGTCTCCGATTCAGTGTCCCGCCGCCTCCGCTTCGCCAAGGTAGTTGCCGCTGATGACGATCAGCCCGTCGCCCGCCCATTCGGTGGGAGATCATCCTAATCCCCGACCGGTGGGATGGTCAACTCCTTGCTCGCCGCGGTCCGACCGGCGGCGTCGACCGTCAGCAGTTCGTAAGTGTGGGCCGCCCGGTCGGGCACGGTGTCCTCGAAGGAGAACGGGGTCTTGCTGGTCTGCGGGCGGTGCTCCACCTGGCCCACCTTGCGGCCGTCGCGCCGGATTTCGTAACGGCGGATCGCCTCGTCGCCGGCGTAGGCCGTATGCCAGGTGATTCGGGCCACGCGTTGCCGATCGCGAACCTCCTGGGCGACGGTCAGTTCGCGCGGTGGCGTGAGCGGCTGGGCCGGGGCCTGGAACCAGTTCGTGCGTCCGTTCTTCACCTTCGCGGTCTTCTGCTCGACCGCCCGGCGGTCGCTCTCGCTGAGGCTGCCCGGCTGGATCTGGGCGGCAGAGAGATTCTGCCGAAGCTGGCAGCGCCGCGGGTCGTTGTCGATTTGGCCGATGCCGATGATCGCGGTGGACACGCCGGGCGTGGACACCGCGTACTGGACCAGCGGCCGGCTGGGCAGCGCCGGACTGCCGACCGTGCGTACCACTTGCTCGGGGCGTCTCGACCAGGTGGCCTCCTTGGTATACATGGCCCCGTCGGCAAAGACCTTCATGGCGATTACGCCCAGCCCCTTGGCCGCGGCCACCGGGATGGAGTTGTACTGCTGGTTCAGGTGCAACCGGTCGTTGCCGTTGATTACCACCAGCATGGTCTCCAGCAGGTTGTCTTTATCCCGCTGCATCAATTCGATCAGCACCGGCGCCGAGTAGTGGCCGGAGAATCCGATGTGGCGGATGAGTTTTTCTTCCTTCGGGTTCAGTCCGGTGAGATTGGTTCCGTCGCGGTAGTCCCGCAGCGCGGCCAGGGCGCCGATAAAGGGGGCCTTGGGGTCGGGCTTGTCGACGCCGACCCGGAGCGCGTCGATTTCGGCGAAGGTCTTCACGTCGTGCAGTTGAAACAGATCGACGTAAGCGCCTCGGGGATAACCGCCCCGCCCGTCGCCGAAGACCAACGAAAGGGTGCGTCTGAGGTCGTCGATGGCGGTGGAGCCGGGCGGACCATGGGTCCAACTGTTCATGCCTCGCGGGGCCGTACCCTTGGCGGGCCGCAGCAGGGTCTTGCTGGCCAGCAAGATCGAGCGCCGCTTCTTCTCGTCGTAACCGGGGGTGCCGGGTATCAGGTGCAGGGCGCGAAACGCCTTGCCGTAGTTCATTTGACTCGGGCCGTAAACGTTGGAGGTGTCGAAGTAGTTCACACCCAGTTCGAACGCTCTGAGGATGATCTGTTCCGGCTTGACGTCCCCCGGCGTCCATTGCAGCGATCCCTGGCCGCCGAGTCCCAGAGTGGTCACGTCGAAGCCGGTGCGGCCGAGCTTTCGCATCATGGGCCTTTCGACCCCGACCGCGCCCAGGCAGAGACGCGGCGCGGCCCAGCCGGCGGCGGCCGCGCCGGCCGTAGTTCGCAACAACTCTCGTCGGGAGAACTCGTGTGTGTTATCGCGTGCCATGGCAAATGCTCCTTCCGCAAGTGAGTTTTCGATCAGCCAACCACAACGCCAAGCCCTGTTCTTCCGAAAGGCCTCTGCCGCTGATTATACGAGTTGACAAGGCACGTGTCGATCCAGGTAACGAGTCCGGCAAAAACGCGCCACCCCCGTTCACGCTCACCAACCGCAGATCGGTTCGGCCCTTGTTTTCCTGCAGATCGGTGGTCTTGACGGTGAAGACGTTGCGCTCTCCGGCGGGCGACACGCGGGGTCCGATATCTGCTGCATGGCGAGCACGTCGTGGACAGAGAACGGATGAGTGTGCGTTCTGGAGTCAGATGACGCTCTGCCCGCTAATGCCCCCAGCAACTACCTCGTGGTAGCTTGCTGCCTCTCGGCCCCGCGGTCGAGCCAACCCCTCTCCCGAATGTAGCCGGCGATCTTCTTTGCCACCACCGCGTGACCTTCCGGGCTCCAATGGTCGTCGTCGGCCAAGTAGACGAGCTTTCCCGCTTGGGCCGCCGCTTTGAGCGTCAGCGTCAAGTCCAGGTACTTGATTCGGGCATCCAGGCAGCGGCGGCGGAGTCGCTGCGGCGTGTCGTTCGGCTCACACTCGGCAAGGTGGCTGTCTTCCGCAAACTCGCACAAATCGCGGTACACCCTGAACCTGACCGGGACCATCGCCACCAGGAAGCGAATATCGTTCCCGTCGCAAATCGCTTGGGCCTCCTGCAAGATGTCTTGCGTCTCGCTCAGCAGCGCCGCTTCGTAGTTCCTGGAGACATAGCGGGGCCCGGCGCCGAAGTACATGGTCACCGAATCGCCGGGGATCTCCGCCCGCAACGGCGCGGAGTTCCGCCGTACCTCGTCAAGGTCCGGAACGTACTGGGCTTCGAGCCATTGCTCCACGCGGTTTCGGACACCACGGCAGAAGGAACGAGGCCAAGAACCGTCGACACGCTTCACGTATGCCTCCCAATCGCCGGCGGCCGCCCGATACTCTTCGATCAACTGCAGATCGTTTCCCTCGCAGAAGAACCACACCACCACGCGCGGCCTGAGCTTCACGGCGAGTCTCCGCAGCACGACGAGTTCCTGGGCAAGTCCGTAGTCGCATTGGCCGAGGTTGCAGACGTCAACGTCGAGAATCTCCCCGAGCCGCGACGAACACACTTCCTCTTGGACAACCTTGTAGCCGTCGATGAACGAGTCGCCGATCAACACGACCGGGGCCCGGCGGAGATCGCGGGAGTTGCGAAACCCGTGCCTATCGCCGCGCCACTCGAACCGGTAGCGAATACCCGTGTCGTAGTCGAGCCCGATGGCGATGTCGCCGCGGGCGTTCTGCACAAAACGGTCGTGCGGAGGCCGCGTGTGGAGCAACTCGCGGTCGAGCCGCATGTTGTGCCGCCCCGACGCGCCGACCTCCTTGGCGGTCATCACCGTCCGGTAGTCGACAAACCCCAGCATCGCCGGTGTCTCGATCAACAGCAGAACGACGAGTATGGCCGCCAGGTTGATGCCCGCGTTGGCCAACCGACGCTTCCAAGACGGCCGTCCCAAGACGACGTAGCAAGACAGCAGGGCCAGATAGGACGCGGCCACGTTGGCGATCAACGGATCGGCCCCGTAGCGGCCGATTCCGCCGGCCCGTTCGGCCGGTCCGATCGTCAGTATCCAGAGAACGACGACGGCAGCAACAACGGCCATCGCAACCAGCGGGCGGTAAATACGTTTCATCTACTTCAACGCGTTGGAGAATTTCGGCATGGTTCAATATCGGCTGTTTTCTGGTAACAGGCCGTATTTTGGTAAGCATGTTTTGCCGGAGCGGAAATCGGGCTGTCTACGTAACCCTTTGTAATAAAACCGGTTACGACGAATCGAGGCTTCCCGTGTTGCTCCACGGCGCGGGAAAAACGGGCCCGATATTCGTCGTAACTCCTTTTGTGTCAATCGTTTGGAATTTTGCAACCGGTTTTTGCGCGGGATATTTCCGCTGGGATGGGGGTCATTTGTCATAAGTGATTCTCCCGCAACGTGTTACGTCATTACTCCTGGGCCGCGAGGTGTCCGCTCGGCGCATACCTTACCCCTTGCGTGCCCATACATGCACGCGACGCTTGGATGGATCGAGGACTTATGTGCCCGGGCTGCACTTTGACGCGGCCGGTGGCCGATGCCGAGTGTTCGACCGTCGTCCGGCCCCGATCCGGCGGGACACGGCGACGGAAAGTTCTTGCGGTCCGGACGTTTCGGACCTGACCCGTTCAAGCTGGCCTAACAAGCCATCCGTCTCGCCTTTTTTTACAGGTGGCGAGAAACAACCGGTCGTCGCGTCGTCCCGGGCGCATTGGCTCCTCGGGCTAAGTCTTCATCGAACCAGACCGGTGGTCCGGCGCCGGGATTTTATGAGCGGCGGACAAC
>Ga0180429_10002868_pt1 | contig 14092 bp, 11 predicted proteins | sample SS_ome_FD_132428 | JGI IMG/M metagenome (GOLD analysis project Ga0180429, IMG submission 132428) | Hypersaline lake sediment archaeal communities from the Salton Sea, California, USA - SS_1_S_1 metaG | ecosystem: Environmental > Aquatic > Non-marine Saline and Alkaline > Hypersaline > Sediment ...
ACCTGGTGCTGGTTGTGAGGGAGGTCAGCGACCTTTGCACCCGGCGGGTACACAGGCTTTCCCGGCTTCCCTTTGGCGTATACCGTTCGGGCCAGACAGTGACCGTAGTTCAATGTACGGAAACCGCCCTTCGGTTTGGGTTTCTGGATTGCGTAGTACTGCGCACAATCGCCACACTTGATTTCGTTTGCCATTACGCCCTCACAATGACTCGGGTGTGATGTTTATCCAGCACGTCCTGAAATCCGTAGAATGCTCTGCCGAGTCGCCTAAAAGCATCTACTTCGGTGCCTCCTTCGCCTACATAAACCGATAAATACCCTTCCGGCGTAGGGAGCACAACCGTTTCTTTATCGCCTCCGGGCTTGTCTTTGGTCAACGATACGCGATGACGCGAGAGGTGGTCGGGTTCGAAGTCCTGCACGATGCCCGCTAAACGTGCGGGGACTTGTTCGAGCTCCGTTTTCCCCAGTTCGAGAACGTAGGAGTCTCCGTCAAGCCGAACACTGGTTTCTGCTTTTCCCAGCTCTTCGAGCAGGGGGTCGACAGGTTTGGACTTCTTCTTTTTCTTCTCGACATACGGATTGAAGATACCTTTAGCCATCTTGCAGACCTTTCTTCAGTAGCGGGTCACGACAGTCAGCGTGTACGAATTCAAACTCGTCGAAAAGATACACCCCAATTTCAGACAGGTTGGCGGGATTGGCCCCTCGCTTTTCTGCAATACGCGCTTTAATTATACGGTGGCCCTTACCAAAGGGTTTCCGGCATTTCCCGCACGTTCCTGAATCTACATGTGGGTGGCGGTCTTCTGGTTGGAATATATCGTCACTCACGGGCGCTCTCCTTCTATCCAGTCCTGAAGACCCTTCACGGCCGCGTTCAGCAGCCAGTGCCGTTTGGTCTTCGTGTGTGGCAAAATGTACATGTTCTTCGAGATAAGGGGCTTGACCAGCAACTCAATTTCCGGGGGGTTGCTGGGGGTGATGAGGCGCTTGATAAGGAGCCGCTCTACTGTGCGGTTACACGCGGCATTTACAGCCGGAACCAGGTCGGACCCATGTATGAATACGAGGGACGCCAGATTCTCTTTCATGTACGGAAGCGTCATCGCTCTCGTCACAAAAGGCGGTTCGATATTTTTGAACCAGGACGTAGCCAGAACAAGCACATCCCGTGGGGTTTCTTTGCTTACAGCTACTGCTGTCTGAAAACGCATATTAACAGTTTCGTTTTAAGCGTTTTGACTGTCAAGTAAAACTAGCCCGTTTAACAAGCTGAGTTCCGCTTCGGGCCCTCCGCCGGAGGTCCTCCGACGGTGGTCTGTATCCCGTAGGGATAACCCGTAATGCCGGAGTATCTCCGGCTGGGGATTTATTTTGCCTTGTTAAACGGGGTCGTTTTAGATTTTTCCAAGCTCACGCATGAGCTTTTTTGTGAAGCGGACTTTTTCACCGCAGTGCTTGCAGGTACCGGTCGTACCGATTTGCGCGACAATCTTGCCTTTGCACCGTTTTGCGGGACAAGCGATTACTTTACTTCCAGTGGGACGTGCCATTTTAGGCCTCCTTGTTAAGGTGTGTTAAAGAACTTCTTAACAAAGCTTTCCAGTATTGTAAAGTCATCTGTGATGCTTTTGTAGCCGAGCGCGTTCAGCAGCTGTCGGCCATACCCTTTACGTTTCTTATTAGGGTCCGCATCAATATCCTTCATTCTGGCTGCGTGTTTGTCGGCGTTTCCTGTTCCGGTCCATACACGTGAATCGAGGATTGCAACGAATCCTCGGTCTTTCTGGGTGCGGATTAAGCGCCCCACGCCTTGGCGCATATCTGCAGTCATTTTCGGAATCATCACCTGGAAGAACGCGCTGTCGCCTGCGTGTTTACTGAGTTCGGACACGAGAGGGTCTTTGGGGTTCGGAAACGGCAGTTTGGGTATGATGACGAGTTTCAGTTTATCACCAGCAATATCGACGCCTTCCCAGAATGATTTCAGTCCGTAGAGAACACTGCGGTCGTGCTCCATGTAGTCGTTTTGGGTGGCAGTAGCTTCACCATCCTGAACCACCAGGTGCAGCCCATGAGAGTGCAGCGCATGTTCCGTCTTCGCGATAACGTCTTGCATATCTGCTCGGGCCGAAAACAACACAAAGGCGTCACCGTTTGTCAGTCGTGCGAGCTGAACGATTTCCCGGGAGATAGCGGAAATCCAATCGGGACGTTCCGGCTGATTTATCCTGGCCGGCACCGGTATATGTCTGGGCAGGTAGAGAACGGCCTGCTTGCTCAAGTCGAAAGCACTCGGGTAAATTTTCTCTTCGACAACGTCTTGCTCCCGGTCGAGACCGAAGTCTTCTACGGTGTGACTGAAGTCTTTACCCATGGCCAGCGTAGCGGACACGATGAGTTTGTGGTTTATGGTACGGATGTTCGGGCCAATAATGGGTCCTATCTTTACCGGTTCTATTTTTAAACCATCCGAGTTACGTGTAAGGAGGTACGTATTTGCGGCCTGTCCGGCACTCAGTTGCGAGCTGTTTATCTGATACAGAAACTCCAGGACGTTTCCACTGCGGGAGTGTAGTTGTTTTATCTTTCGGGTGAGTGAGAAGAGTTCATCCTGGGACCGACTGGCCACGGTTTCGAATTCTTCTGAGTAGCCCTCGCTGGAGTCGTTTATCATGTGCTGTGCGGCGTCGTAGATTTTGTTCATGGTCGTATGGAACAGCTCTGTGTGGATTAGGAGGTCTGCGTTGTGTTGTTGCGCGTAATTCAGGTCTACCACACCGATGTTGTCCGTCGCGTCGGCCATTTTAGTATGGTATGCAAGGTAGGCTTCAACAATGTTGTCCAGCATTTCTACTACAGTTACGGCGGTGGTTGCTCCGGAGTCATTCACGAGTTCGCGTAGATGTTCGTTGTTCACGAATAGGTTCCGTAAAATATCGAGCCCTTTGAACGTGACCGCACTCGTATGGACTGAGCGGAATGCTTCCGGTGCCTGGTGGGCTTCGTCAACAATGAGCAGGTTGTACGGGCCCAACAACGTACCGATACCCAGTTTCATGTCTAGCGCGGCTAAGTGATGGTTCGTCACTATCACACTGGCGTCCTGTGGGCGCGGTTTGCACTCGTTAATGTGTGGGCAGTTTTTCCCCATGACACAGTTTCCGATGTCAACACGAGACCACCACTTCGGCCGTTCACCGCTCCACTTTGCGATGTCCGCAGGACGTCGATTTACACGAGCCTGCATGATGAAATCCAGGTACCGCTTACGGTCGTGGTCCGGAACCTCTTTCTGGAGTCGCCAACAGGCATAATTGCCTTTGCCTTTGTAGATGGTGTATTTACGGTCTACCTCCATCCCTTTTACGAGATAAGGGAGGTCTTTATCGAAGAGCTGGTCTTGAAGGGTCTTCTTGGCTGTTGCGATAACGACTCGTTTGTCGTTCCGAATAAGCGCCGGAATCAGGTAGGCGAAGCTTTTTCCGATACCGGTGCCACCTTCCGCAAGTAGCGTCCCCTTCTCTTCCCGTAGGACGCGCTCGATATCCTTGGCCAACGTAATTTGCGAATCACGTTTTTCTTTCACTAAGTCAAATTTTCCAAAGTCAAATATATCGCGAACATCCGGGGTCAGAGGTACGCGGCAAATAGCACAGACCTTCAGGTCAGGCGCTTTGTTGTAGGGGATTACAATTCCACATTCTTCGCATCGCATTTAGGCACCTTTCCTTTCACTATCTTCCTCGCCAGGAGGAAGTGTTTATCAAATGCTTTTGCGATATCATTTCCTCGGTTACGCAGTACGTACGCGGGGTGGTATGACAGAACGGCGTGAGCATTTGTGAGTTGTACAACTTTACCAGCATTCCGCAGTACCCGGATATCGGAAGGAGGAACACCAAGAACGAAGGACTGCGCGTACCGCCCAAAAGCCATTATGACTTTCGGCTTAACGGCGTCAATCTGTTTCAGAAGAAAGGGCCGACAGTTTTCTATCTCACACTTGGTGGGGTCTCGATTCTCCGGAGGCCGACATTTTAAGATGTTCAGGATATGATAGTGCTGTTTCCGTTTGAGTCCCGCCTTAAAGGCAGCTGCTTCAAGCATATCACCAGACACACCACAGAAGGGAATTCCTTTTACATCTTCTCTTTTCCCAGGAGCTTCCCCGAGAAAAAGAATAGAGCACGGTATTGGTCCTTCGCCAATTACAACCTGGGTTCTATTTTCGACTAATTCTTTGCATTTTTTACAGCGCTTGATGTGCGTAGTGAGTTTCATGAGGCCCTCCTTTATTTGACTTTGTCTTCCTTATACCAGTCTTTTTGTGTATAGTCGGATTGTTAACAACACGGAGGTGCTACCATGAGCGAACCAAAACCCGCAGGTCCCCCCTTAATCGGCCAATTTTCTGGGCCGGAAAACAACGCCCCACGGGAGGATTTACAACGTAAAGAAGACGTCGAAGCTGTAGAGGCGATTGAACGTCAACTTTCCAGCGAACGAGAAAAGCGAAAACCAAAAACACAAGAAGAGAAAGCCCAAGCGTACGCGGAAGGGTTGGAGACGGCTGGGTTGGAACCTAAAGACGCGAGAGTGGTTATCGACGCGATGGCTGAAAAGGGCGCGTACGAGGAGGATTACCGCATAGCCGGGCGCATCAGCATCACGTTGCGGTCTCGGGACTATGGTGACGTACAAAGAGCCATGCGGTATCTTGAGGCGGAAAATCCCACCTACATGCAGAGCATCAACGATTTCATCTCGCGGTACAACCTGGCGGCGTCTCTAAAAAGATACAACGAAAAGGTGTTCGAGTTCCCGGAGCGTACTCCGGAAAATACGAACAAGGTGGAGCAGGAGTTTGAGAGACGCCTGATGTTTTTGCAGACCATTCCTACCCCGATTGTTGAGCGGATGATGCAGTCTCTGGTCGCGTTTGACACCAAGGTTGGTGCCGCACTCGCGGAAGGAGCCCCCGAGGATTTTTAAATTCGGCGGTGGGGCAAGTACGGCTCTACTGCATGATGAAGGGCATCCCACTGCCGGTTCCAGGCTCATTCGAATACAATCTTTTGGCGGAAGGAATACGCCGAGAGCGGGAAGAGAAAATCGCTCTGGTGCGGTTGTTCACACTACTTTTGGCTGATGCGCACAGCCTTGAGGCGGAAAAAGTTGGTCTGCTTCTCACCGAATATGTAGAGGAGTTGTATCAATATAAGTATAATTATAAATACGAACCAATTAGACGTCGTTTTGATATAAAGAAAATAGATGAAAAATTGGAAGATGCCCGTATACTCAAGAAAGTAGCAGCAATGACCGTAACGGAGCCAATAAGTGCCGGAGATAGTTGATTTTAATTCTATGCAGGCCAATGTGGGCCTGGTTTACGAGCCGCAAGCTCCGCCACAGATGCGCACTCCGTCCCCGGGGGAGGCGGCAATTGGACTGACGCATCAGGCTACACAGAACCTGGTGGAGGCCCAACAGCAGCGCACCGCGCCTATGTCCGTCGGCCAACAATTCCGCCAACAGTTCCAAGCTATCCAGGCACAGCAGTCATTGAATCCGTACGCGGCCCAGGCCATGGCGTCTGCACTTCCGGGAGCCCAGGGGTACGCAACAGGCATGCTGCCGTCTCCTATTACGATGACTCCGCCCAGCACAGGGGTATTCCGTCCTCCGGCGCCACCTCCGATGATGCCGCTCATGCCGATGCAGCCTCCTCCGGTAGGTATTCCTCCTTTCACCCCCCAACTTCCGGCGCCAATGTTTCAGACGCCGTATGACCAACAGGCGCGATTGGCGGACGTGACGGCGAATCGCCAGTTTGCCTACGCTGCGCAGGCGCCGAACGTTCTCGGACAGGGATTGGGGTACCTCGGTGGCGCGTGGGCCGGTGCACGGATGGGTGCACGGTTCGGCCCGTGGGGTGCGGTGGCCGGCGGAATTGGTGGCGCCGCGATGATGGGGGCTACGGGCATAGCTGAGGGTATGGGGGATATCGGGAACTTTTTAATGCGACCCGCAGTTCAGCGCCGGCAGATGGGCGCCGCCATCCAGAATCTGTCACGGGATTTCGTGGTTGGGGGACCCCAGGTACACGCACTCGGGCGCGGGCTCACACGCGACGCGAGTATCCAGCTTGCTGGAGGCATTCAGGAGATGGCGGGGCAGGAGGACTTCCGCACACAGACGGGCGGTATGTTCAACCAGGCAGACCTCATGCGTATGCTCAAGGGTGCAGGACAAGCAGGTCTGATGGATATGCAGCAGTCCGTACCCCAGATTCAGCAGCAGCTTCGTCAGGTCGCTCAGACAGTCAGCCGATTCATGCAACTGACAAATGACCCCGATGTGACGAACGTAATCCGCCAAATGGGCCAACTACAGCAGTTCGGGCTCAATCCGCAGGAGATGGAGCAGGCCGCATACAACATGCGACGATTTTCTCGCGCTGCTGGGACATCCATCGAAGGACTTCAGCAGATGGGTGGTTTGCCTGGTGCGATGACTTTTCAGCAGGCCGGCATGACAGCCGGAGCGGGTTTTCAATATGGCAACTATGCGGCAGCGGCTGCCCGGCAGATGGTGGCTTCGGGCAACTTGACGCCTCGCCAGGTAGCGCTCATGGGTGGCGTGCAGGGTATCACACAGCGGGACATCCAGGCCCAGGCCGCGTTTTCGGCTATGCCACTGTTCACCGCATCCATGGCCCAATATGGTCCGCAGGGGTGGGGAGTCAACGCGGGTCGTGCGGGGCAAGTGGGCGCTGGAGGAGCCTTGGGTATGGTGCAGGGGGCCGTCCAAGGAATGAACCAGGCTGTTCAGCGTGGAGGCATTGGCGCATTGGCGATGTACCCACTCCGACAACGTGAATTACGCGAACAAGCCATGGCCCAGATGACGCCGGCTGAGATGATGTCTCAGCGATTCCAGATGGCAATGCAAACCGGGAGGCAACTTGGTTTACGGGGTGAGGGCGCATTCGCTGCGGGGGCCCGCTTGGCTTTCGGGGAAGAGGTCGCGGAGCAGATGATGTACCAGGCCAGAAGCCCTGGATTTTGGGACGCGCAACAGGACCTCGTACGGCGACAGAAGCGTGAACTGGCCATGAGTCAGCGCCAACAGATTATGGAAGCCGGTTCGGGACGTATTATGCGGGGAGTCAAAGGTGCGTACCGCGATAGTTGGTTGGAACGTGGTGTAGGTACGGTCCGCGAATTCGGCGAACTAGTGGCGAGTCCTTTTGGAAGAGCCGGCGGTGCGATAAGTGGTGCGGCAGGAGACGTTGCCGATTGGTGGGAGGACCTCGGTACACCTGAGGGTATCGCACGGACGCGAGTCAGCGAGAGCATGGCTGCTGCCCATGCCGGGCTTCGTCGTCGCGGACGCCTGGGATTTATAGAGCGGGGCGGCGGGAATGTTGGAGAAGATTTTAGTGATGTGGATAACCTGGAACTGCAACGTGCAATGGCACTCCAGGACCAGGGACTCACAACCACTATGGCGCGAGTCGGGGATGCGAGTGTGACGGGTTTGAGTCTGGCAGTAGGTGGAGGGGCGACCACAGCTGCGCGTGTTGGGCTCGGTGCCCGCGCTGCCCGTGTAGGTAAGGGCGCAGCATTGGGTGGGATTGCCGCAGGTGTAGGGGAAGCAATCCCTTGGTTACAAGGTCAGGCATACGAACTCACGATGGACCCTGGAGCGAAACGGCGCGCAATCCTCAACCTACGAACGACAGACCGACAGACACGGGCGCTGGCACAAAGAGCAGCGGAAACAGGCGGTAAGGGTGCCGAGGTAGATAAGATAACCGGTATACTGAACACGCTGGCCAAGAAGAGCGACGCGAACGTCAGCGGTTACGAGCTGATTCAACGCGGGGGTCGTAGTGCCCAAAAGAAGATTAATGATGCCGCAAGTCGTGGTTCGGGGATTACGAATGACGAATGGAGAGGTATTATTGTCGATACGTTGAAAAGTGCCGGAATAAAAGACGCAGAGGGTGAAGTCGCGAAGATGGACCCCGATGCAATCGAAAACATGAAGGCACAGATGCTGTACCAGGCAAACCAAGACCCGGATACAGCCAGGGCGTGGCAAGAGGTGGACGAGCAGTCACTGAAGCAGATAGAAAAACGCATGCACGCGCAGATGGAGCGCCGAACAAAGCACCTGGATGACAACATAGAACAGCTGGAATCCAAGATAGATTTTGAGTTCGACGAAGGCATGACAGGGTTGGCCACAGAGTTGGGAGGCGAGGACTTCGTCATGGCGTCCGTGATGGCGGCGGGTGGTGACTTGTCAGAAGACCCAAATGTTCGAAAACAGTACAACCGACTTAAGTCGCGATTTCTCGCCAGTGGTAAATCCCGGAAATCGTGGGATGACAAAATTCGCAAGATGCAAGAGAACCTCGGGCCAAAGGGCAAGTACAGCCAGATGATGGCGGTTCACGGCGTTAAGCGTAGCGAACTCGCCGAAGTGATGGAGAGCGGGATTTGGGATGCGGGTGGTACAGTGGGGACTGTTACGCAACTGGTTCGAGATATCAGTCGCAAGGGGTTGCAAGCGGGTTTTGCCAGCAAGGGTTTTCGCGAAACAATTACTCCGTATATCGGAACGGGAGCCGCAGAGGAATTATTCGGTGGCGGCGGTATGATTACGGCCGAGACTGTTGCGCAGGCCCTTTCTCCCGATGCGCTGAAGCGTATGGAGCGGTCGGGTGCGTCAGGTAAACGCCGGGCTGCTATGTACCGTAAGGCACAGGCCGGGGATGAGAAAGCCTTGGCGGCTATTCAGTCAGAAGCGGTAGCACTCCGAGAAGCAGGGGAGACAGAAGATGTTGTGGCGAGAGAAGCTACTGGAGAGCAGGCTGATAAGCTCCGACGTGAAGAAAAAGCATTTGGCGATATGAAATCTATGTTCAGAGACTTCACACCGGCTGCCCGGGAATTTAAGATGGGGGCCCGCATGCTGCGTCAGGCCATGGAGTCCGACATGATGAAGAAGATGAGGTAACGAATGGATGAACGATGGAAATTTGCGTTGCCTAGGGCAGAAGAATTGCTCCGTATCGTACAGACCAACATCGTGTACAATTTCCGTGCGGGACACGAAGCCAGCATACAGCTGGACCCACTGATTCAACGGGCGTACACCATCGTCAACGAAACCGGCGTAGTTCCGTACAAGGACTACTCAGCGGATATTACGCTGGTTCCGGGGCAGTGATATGACAGTAAGCACGAAGAATCCGCTGAATCAGGGCGCGATTGTACCTGCGATGCAGGTTATTAATCAGTTCAACGCCATCACCGGGCGAGACATAAACGCGCTCGGCGTTCAAGCAGCGCAGCCGTTCTCATCCCCGAAGTACGCCCGACATCGCACGAATCGACACCACGAGTTCGAAGATACGATGGCCCGGATGTTTATCCAGGTACCGTCGGCGCTTTATGAGAAATTCCTAGCGTCGCTGACGGATAAAGAGACAGCGGATATTGCGCGGGTGCTCACAGGAGACAACGTTCAGCAAGGCGGCATTGGGTACATCGATTTCTTTCTGCAACGAGCACACCATGCACTGAATGACAAGTACCAGGTAATCGAAACACTCTCGGACAGCTACGTAGCGTTCTTCTTCGGACTACAGGCTCCAGTGTTCAGCTACACCGGGACCTTGATGAACACATATCAGGACGACTGGACGATGCGCATGTTGCGCATCTTCAATGAGCTGGGTCGCGGTACGCAGTTGGCTCGGCGGGGTTTTATCATGCGTTTGCGATATGATTCGCTTATCGTGAACGGCGCCATGACAAATTTTGAGTGGGACCTTATGGGAGAGGGGGAGATGTCGACGCCTTTCTCGTTTAACTTACTGGTGAAGAGTGTACAGATTGTTTACGGTGGGTTGCGCCCACCCACGAACTTACGTCATTTGGGTTTTAAGGAATTTGAACCGCAGGTAGGGGGTTCGACGTTTGTAGCTGGAACCGGGGAAGCATCGAAGAGTTTTATCGGGGGACCAGCGACCAAACCCGAAGGCGTTTCGGATAACAATCCTGACCCACAAGCTGAAGTCGATGTAAACCCGGAAGGGGTTACACAGAATTTTGATAGCGAGACGGGGCAGACCATCTTTGACCCGGCACAAGCTCGTTAGTGTTGGAGGCCGTAAATGACAGCCATATTTAGGATAAACCAGCCAGGTATCACACCCCCTAAGCCTCCCACGGGCACCTGGGACCGCGCACGGCAAGACCTGGAGCTTTTTGCGCGCGGTGGAACGGTAGAATTCGAAGCACAGGATGTAATGAGTTCCTACAAATGGGAGCTTTACAGCCAGCCTGCCGGCATAACCGAAACGGTGAACAGCTCGACGAGTCAGACCGCTACTGTGGACTTCGGGTCTACAGGGCCCTTCCTGATGCGTTTGACGGTGGATGAGGGGTTACCGACAGAAGAGGTATCGGTACGCTACGTAGGGCTGCCGCTCCCGAGTAGCCAGCTTCCTATTCCAGCACTGGACGAGTTGAACTTCGACAACAGCCAGACACCCTACGACGGTTCGAGGGGTGCTGCGGACAAACTCGAAGCCTGGTTTCGCTGGTTGGACGAGAAGGTTGGCGTGAGTCCTAGGCAACGTGCTGTCATTGATTTCGAGACGGACCCTTCGGGACTTTCCCCCAGCGCGGGAGACCGGTGGATTGTGGGGTCGGGCGCTGTGGGCGTTTGGGCCGGAAAAGATAATGACATTGCCGAATGGGACGGAATCGACTGGCTTTACGCCACTCCAGAAGAGGGATGGATAACCTACGTTGACGCCCTCGACGTCGATTACAGATTTATCGACGATGGTGTACCGACCTGGGAAGAGGTTAAGGGCGGTATTTTCGATGTCGGTGTCGGACTGTTGTCCGCAGAAAGACAGGACGCGGGACTCACTACTGCGGCAGCCTACGCCTTCAACATGGGTTCGGGCAATACTATCAATGCCGGCTCTGACTTCGCAGTGGCTTTTGGCGCCGGAAATGTCGTCGGCAGTCGCGCGGATGCGCCGTACGCTTTTGTGTACGGCCGGGACAACCTGGTCGACGGCCCCGTAACCCCCGAGTGGGTGAATTTCGTTGTTGGTCAGGAGCACGATATCCAGGGGGACCAGCAGACAGTTCTGGGGGGCATAGAAAATATTACAGATAACCTGTCGGGAGTGAACTGGATTTTCGGAGGAGCTAACGTACTCACGGGCTCCGGATTAAACCATGTTTTAGGCTTTAACCATACACTAACCACGTCAGCACTTTGTACCGTTTTGGGGGATGAGAATACATTAACGGACGGCGCATCAGCATTCGTACAAGGAGACCTTAATGAAATAGGCGCGGGCGACTCTTCTGGTTGTGGGTACGCCGCCGTGATGGGGTACAACAACCTTGTAGGTATCACCAACGACGCGTACCATTCCCGGGTTTTCGGCGACTCCAACGAGGTAGATTCGCCAAAGTGTTTCGTTTCCGGGACAGGGAACATCGTGGGAACAGGGTGCACAGGTACCTTTATTCACGGCGGACAGTACCCGGAGTATGGAGTACCTTTTGACTTCCCGAACATTGTGGGAGATGGGTCTAATGGGGTTCTTTACGGTGTCGGGCATGAAATCGGCGCGGGCGGCAGCACGGCGTTTACATTTGGGTGGTTCAACAAGTTTGGGCTTACATCACCGTCGACGGCTACTCACTGTTTCGGCCTCAATTGCGAGGTTGATGGTAGCGAGTGGGGATGGATTCACGGCGAAAGCAATAAGATTGTCGGCGTGTCCGCCAACGATTATACGCACCTGTTTGGTTCATTTAACCAGGTAGGCTTGCAGACTGAGGTTGCACCAAATACAACCATCTTCGGGCATAAGTGTACTGTTTACGATACGACTTCGTATGTAGGCCGAGTCGCCGACGGAGGTAACTTTATAGTTTCGCTTTTGGAGAATGGGCGATTGAATCTCTCCGGGAGCGCCTTGAATGTAGCCGCGAGTCCCATCCTTTACGTAGATGAGCCTATTCAGTACATCCCGCAAAAGGGCATTGCTGAAATTGCGGGAGACTTCTACGAGTACAGCAGTTGGACAAATTCAGGAGCTACGGCGCCGAACGGTGAGTTCACCTTGGTTAGCACTCTGCAATCGACCTATACCGATGGTGATGACGTAGACGCGGGCGCTTTGGATATCAACTCCAGTGCGATTTTTGGCAGCTACAATGTTTTGAATCGTGTCGGAGGTGGGTTTGTCGTAGGCGCTTATAATGTTATTGAGGATGGGGGAGGTACCGTTACGGGTTCATCTGTTCTTGGCGGCTTCTGTCATGTAACAGGTGACTTTAATTTCATGGGAGGTGCTTTCCACGAAGTTACCGGAGCCTGGAACTTTGTGAGTGGGGATAGTATTGAGGTTAGTGGGGATTACAACGCGGTTCTATTCGGGGGAGGTCATCAGCAGGGTGGTAATTTTACCGTATTGGGTGGTGACACCGTGGTTTCAGACGCGTGGTATAGCGTTTTGTTTGGTGACACCATTGCAGTAGGTGATAACGGGTTCATCAACGCACACGGCGCAGACCTCACGATAGGTGATTCACCTTACGGCGTCCATCGTGTCATGGGCATCAACACTACGGTCGGCGACGATAATACAGCTCTGGACATCTTTGGCTCGAACCACAGCATCAGCGATGAAAACGGGTTTATTCGTGCGTTTGGAGATTCTCATGTGTTTGTGGCTGGAAATTTCGCTGCCGATGTATTTGGTGGTGGAAATCAGATGCCTGGGCCGAGCTACGTGAATCAGTTGTTTGCGTTTGGGAGCGAGGTGGCCGAGGGGGGGTGGTACAATTACGTGCATGGTTCGGGGCACACCATCTCTGCTTTCTGTGGCTCCAACTTTGTTGTTGGCGGTTCAGAGGACGGCGTTAGCCCGGTTCCTGGTGTGCCAGTGCAGCTGGGCAACACACTTGGTCTTTCGTTTGCGATGACAGCGGCTCAAGCCATATCCGGCCATACGACAATTTATGTAGATTCCCCGATTGACGGTAGTATGCCCGCATCTGGACGTATCTTCATAGACGGCGACGAATACGCATTTACAAGTTGGACGAACGCTGGAGCTACGGCTCCTAACGGTGAATTCACGCTGAATAGCTCATTGACGACTACTTACTCTGTTGGTGCGCTCGTGTTCGCCGGGACATTCGTAACCAACGCCTATGTGTACGGCAGCGAGAATGAGGTGGGCGTCGGCGAGGCTGGTCCAGGGGTACCAATAGACTTCAACATGGTATACGGGGTGAGCAACACCATCGCAGGCAGCGCGGCCATGACGTTCGGTGGTGGCAATTTGACATCTCCGGGTTCTGGTTTTTCGTTCACTTTTGGGGATGGGTGTGCTGTCGGCCCTGAGTGTTTTATCAGCACACAGTTCGGCGACGGTAATACTATTGGAGACGTTGCTCCGAGTTTGGCGAACTTTATCCACGGGATTGGAAATACTATCCACGAGGGCGAATTCAGCGCTGTTTGGGGTGTAGACAACGAGATGTCCGGCGTCTTTAGCTGGGTGTGGGGTGACACAAACTTTGTAGAAGCGTCCCCGTACGTTCAGATTTTTGGTGAGGGATTTTATCTTCCTGCCGACACGGAGATGTCCAGGTTTTTTGGTTCATCCGGAGGGACGGGGAGCGAGTCGGGAAAATCGGTGGCCTATGCCGATGTGTTCGGTGATGGCTGCGGTGTCGACAAGTACGGATACCATGACCGCGTATCCGGAAAGGCCAACGTTGCAAACGCCGGGTCTGCGTACAATCAGATTTACGGCCACACCAATTCAATAGGCGCACTCAGCCATCAGAACTTCACAATGGGTGGGATGGACGATGGTGGGCCTCTGTCTGACATGTACGGAATGGCTCCGACTCTGGGGAACCAGATAGGAAATGCGTTCTACTACACGGGTGACGGAAACAATAATTTGGCGGACCCGGACATTACTGTGAACGAGTCCATTGATGTGAGTACCCCGT
>Ga0180429_10002872_pt1 | contig 14070 bp, 12 predicted proteins | sample SS_ome_FD_132428 | JGI IMG/M metagenome (GOLD analysis project Ga0180429, IMG submission 132428) | Hypersaline lake sediment archaeal communities from the Salton Sea, California, USA - SS_1_S_1 metaG | ecosystem: Environmental > Aquatic > Non-marine Saline and Alkaline > Hypersaline > Sediment ...
ATCAGAAGAGCAACTTCCTCGTGCTGGACGAGCCCACGAACCACCTGGACATCCCCGCCACCGAATCCTTGGAAGAGGCGCTGGAGGCCTACAGCGGTACGCTCATCGTGGTCAGCCACGACCGCGTCTTCCTCGACCGCATCGCCGACCGCATCATCCGCATCGAGGGCGGGCAGGTGACGGACTATCCGGGCACCTTCGAGGAGTTTCGCCTGCACGAGGCGAAGGCCGCGAGCTCCGAGCCGAAGGCGGCGGCTGTCGAGCCCCGAAACGCGAGTCCGGAGCCGCGGAAGAAGGGACCCGAGCGGTGGTCGAAGAACCGGCTAGCCCGTAGGCGCCGGGAGCTGGATGAGTTGGAGAAGAGCCTGACGGCGGCCGCGACCGAACGCGACGAGGCCGAGACGGCGCTGTCCGGCGGCGGCCTGGATGCCGAGGCCCTTCGCGACCTGGCCTGGAAGCACGCCGAGATCCTCGAGACCATCGCCCGTCGGGAAGCCCGCTGGGAGAAATGGGCGACGGAGCTCGACGAGCAGGAATCCCTCGATGACTGAGGAACGCGGCGGCCTCGGCATCCACCTGGCATTGGCAATGCTGATCTTCTTCTGGGGCGCCGCCTATCCCATCGTCAAGCAGCTCTTGGATTGGCTGAGCCCGCTGGAACTCACCCTGGCGCGCTTCTGGATCGTCCTGCCGCCGCTCGTCTGGCTGGTCCTGGCCGATCGCAGGGAGCTCGGCGCGCTGGTGCGCCGGCATCCCTGGAAGGTTCTCGCCCTGGGATTTCTCGGCGTGCCCGCCTATCATCTCTCCTTGAATCTGGGCACTCGCCTGCTCAAGGACGATCCGGCCAGCGCGGGCAGCGCCGCCATGGTCAGCGCGATTCTCGTGGGAACGGTTCCCGCCTGGACGGCCCTCTTCGCGCGCCTGGCGGGACAGGAGCGCCTGCGCCCGATGCAATGGGCGGGGCAGGCGCTGTCCATGACGGGCACGGTGTTCATCGCCACGCGAGGGGATCTGGCGGCCCTGAATTTTCATCCGGGCAGCCTAGTCGTGCTCGGCGCGCCGATAAGCTGGGCCCTCTACTCGGTGGTGGCCCGGCCCCTGGTCGCCAGCGGCCGCTCGAGCCTGCCGGTCACCGCCTTCGCCGTGCTGCTCGGCACGCTGATGACCAGCCTCGCCTGGCCCTCGGGCATCCTGGGCCATATGGCCGCACTTCCCGCCCTCGCCTGGATTACGCTGGCCTTCATCGGCCTCGCCTCCACCCTCGCCGGATACCTGATCTGGTCGGTGGCCGTCAGGCGGCTCGGGGCCAACCGGCCTTCCACCTATATCTACTTCATTCCCGTGGTCAGCCTGGTGATCAGCGCCCTCTTTCTGGGCGAGAGGCTGGGGCCCGCCACGGCGCTCGGCGGCGGGATGATCCTGGCCGGCGTCCTGCTCATCCGGCGCGGGGCCTAAGCTCTGCTTGCCTGATTCTCCGGGCGACGCTTAAACTGCATTCGTCTGACACGAAGACCATCCCGAGGAGAGATCATGGACATCAATTTCCCGCTTCTGAAGGAACTCTGCGAAATTCCCGGCGCGCCCGGACACGAGGAGCGCGTGCGCGAGATTGTCTATCGCGAACTGGGCCCCCTCTGCGACAGCATCGAGACCGACGGCATCGGCAACGTGGTGGCCGTCAAAAAGGGAAGCGAGGGCGGCCGCTTCATGATGAGCGGCCACATGGACGAGATCTCCTTCATGGTCAGCTTCATCAGCGACAAGGGATTTCTGCACTTCGTTCCCCTGGGCGGATTCGATCCCAAGACCCTGACGGCCCAGCGCGTGATCGTACACGGCCGCGAGGACCTGCTCGGCGTCATGGGCAGCAAGCCCATCCATATCATGACCGAGGACGACCGGAAGAAGCCCCTGAAGCTCGAGGACTTCACCATCGATCTGGGCCTGCCGGTCGAGAAGGTGAAGGAGCGGGTGCGCGTGGGCGACGTGGTCACGCGCGAACGGGAGATCGTGCCCATGGGAGATCTGATCAACGGCAAGAGCTTCGACGATCGCGTCGGCGTCTTCGTGATGATCGAGGGCCTGCGGGCGGCGGCCTCGAACCGGATGGACATCTACGCGGTGGGCAGCGCGCAGGAGGAGATCGGCATTCGCGGTGCGATGGTGGCCGCGCGGAACATCGATCCGGACCTCGGCATCGCCCTGGACGTGACCCTCGCCAACGACGTTCCCTTCGTCGAGGCGCACAAGCACATCTCCACGCTAGGAGGCGGCGCGGCCATCAAGGCCTACGACGGCAGCGTCGTGCCGAACTGGAAGCTGCGCGACCGCATGCGCGAGCTCTGCGAGGAGCGCGACATTCCCCATCAGATGGAAGTGTTGCCCATGGGCGGCACGGACACGGCGGCCATCCAGCGCGGCGGCAAGGGCGCGGCGGCCGGATGCATCAGCGTGCCTACGCGATACGTGCATTCGGTGATCGAGACCGTGCATCCCGGCGACGTAGAGGCCTCCATCCGGCTCATGGCGGCCCTCATCGAGACCTGCGGCAAGGACGACTTTCGTCTCTAGCCTCAAGGAGGCAAAATGAGATTCGCGGCTTTGTTGAAATGGACCGGCGCGGCGGCGCTGTCGGCCTTGCTGCTGCTGAGTGCGGCCTGCGGCTGCAACACGCCCGAGGGCGACGAGATCGGAGAGCTGCTCGGAGAATGGTACCTAAGCACGGACGAGAGCCTCGAGCCGCGACTGGAGCATCTCGTGGATGTGGCCGAGGCCCTGAGGGAATTCGACCTGGAGGTCGAGCCGCTCGAAGGCGCCGCCTACCGTTTCGGTTTCGTGACGGAAAACGGCGGCGAGGTCCTGGACTGGATCGCCGAAGCCGACGCCAACGAGGCGGCCTATCTCGAAAAGATCCCGCTTCTGACGCTCGCCGAGGAGCCCGTCATCGTGATGAGCCACGCCGGCATCGACGACGATTCCCTGCTGATAGAGATCGTCGGCAGCAAGGCCTGGCTCGAGACCCTGCTCGACGTGGATATCCTGAGCTTCGCCTATCCAACCCATGTCCACGATCGGCGCATCATGGAAGCGGTGCGGGAGGCGGACTATCGGGTGGCGCGCAACGGGCAGATCACCGTGGAGCCCTGGGGTTCCCACCTGCTCGGCCTGCCCGACGATCCGGCCTGGAATCTGGGATGGCAGCACACCTCGCCGTACGAGCTACCGCTGACATTCCTGGCCTCGGAGATCCAGGCCCTGGAAGCCTCGGCCATCGAAGACTGGCTTGCCGAGGCCGAGCGACTTCCGCTTTGGAAGAGCCAGCACCGCTGGATTCAACTCTACACGCGCACGGACAGCCAGGATCAGACCAGCACCGAGATCATCGACGCCGACCGGCTGGCGGTCCTGCTCGACGCCCTGATCGACGACGGCGACGTCTGGATCGCGCCCCTCGGCGAGGTGGCTGCCTGGGCCCTGGCCAACGGCCAGGCTGCCGCGGTGGGCGAGGATCTTCTCTGGGAGGCCGCCGCGCCCGGCGCCCAGCCCTGGAACGGCCACGCCTGCGCCTTCAGTTTCTCCACCGACGACGGCTTCCGCTCGAACCTCACGCACTACATGCCCGAATTCCGCCAGCGGGAACTTTCCTACACCGCCTTCTGCAGCCCCGAGAAGATCCAGATCGGCGACACGGGATACGAGCTTCTGCTCGATTCCGAAGGCGTGCAGGAACTGGCCGACGAGGGCATCGAGATCGGCTGCAACGGCATGAGCCGCCGCTATCTTCTGCCACGAGAGGTCTTCGAGCTGGCCGATCCCACCGGCGAGACGCATTACATCGAGATCGTCGTCGAGAACGGGAAGAAACTGCTCCGCCTGTGGAGGGATTGGTAATCCGATGAAGCTGATCAGCTACGGTCCGCGCTACGAGGAACGCGCCGGAGTGCGCATGACCGATGGCGCTTACGCGGACGTTCAAGGCGTCCTGCCCGCTCTGCCTTCGAGCTGGCGCGGCATTCTCGCCGCCGGATTTTTTGAAGATGTCATCGACGCCTTCGAGAAGGGCGGATTCGACGGAGCCGAGCGCATCGACGCCGGCGCGGTTCGCCTCGCTCCGCCGATCCCCGATCCCAGCAAGGTGATCTGCCTCGGGCTCAACTATCGCGATCATGCCGAGGAACAGAACAAGCCTCTGCCCGAGAAGCCGATGCTGTTCCCGAAGGTGCCCAGCGCACTGGTCGGAAACGGCGAGCCCGTGACCCTTCCGGTGGACGAACCCCGCGTGGATTACGAGGTGGAGCTGGCCTTCGTCATCGGCCGGCGCGCGCGCAATGTACGGGCGGCCGACGCGGGCGCGCATGTGCTCGGCTACACGATCCTGAACGACGTGAGCGGGCGCCTGGCCCAGAGCACCGAGAAGCAGTGGCTGCGCGCGAAGGGATTCGAGACCTTCGGTCCCATGGGGCCCTGGATCGTGACGGCCGACGAGATTCCCGATCCGCACAAGCTGGACCTCAGCTGCCGCGTCAACGGCGAGCTGCGCCAGAAGAGCAACACCTCGCAACTCATCTTCCGGGTGCCCTTTCTCGTGGAATACCTCAGCCGCTCGATGACCCTGGAGCCCGGAGACGTGGTGAGCACGGGAACGCCGGGAGGCGTCGGCGTCTATCGCGAGCCGCCGATCTTCCTTAAGTCGGGCGACGTGATGCGTCTGGAGATCGAGGGGATCGGCGTGCTGGAGAACAGAGTGACCTGAACCTTCGCCCAGAGTTCAAGTTCAAGTCCTAGTAAAAAGAATGGGACCCTCTTGGGTCCCATTCTTTTTTTGGTTCGACGAAAGAGCTTAGTCGTTGTGCAGAGGCCTGTCGGTGATCGCGGCGGCGTTCCACTTCTTGGGGCCGGCCTCCATGTCCTCGTACCAGAGGTTGTTCGAGCCGAACTTGAGACTGTAGGCCGAATAGCCCAGCATGTTCAGGTAGGCTGCGATCTGGCTGGAGGTCTGGCTGGTCCAGCAGTAAACGATGATGTCCGTGTCGGTGGGCAGATACTCGAGCATCTCGTCCATGGCGAGACTGGCGCCGGGCGTGAACTGATAGGAACCTTCGATGTGTCCGGGAATTCCCGCATCGCCGGTTCCCATGTAGTCCGCTTCACCGAAGTAGTTGATGATGAAGTAGGTCTCCAGGCCGTCGGCGACGATGTCGCTGTACATCTTGCCCTTGAAGCCGGCGGTTAGCATGGCGGCCACGCGGGCCTCGACGGCTTCCGCTTCGGTCGCCGCGCCTTCATCCCAGACGGGCCAGTCATAGGTGTCCGCGACAGGGTTTGCGGTCGTCTCGAAAGCCACGCCGCTGGCGCACTTGCTCGTCCACTTGTCGTAGGAGATCGGGGGATCGCCGGCGACGTCGGTGTGCCAGCCGCTCATGCCCCACTTGAGGCTGTAGGCCTCGTATCCCAGGGCGCGAAGCGCGAGAACGGCGTGTCCGGCGCTCTGGCCGGAATAGCAGACCACCAGGAACTTCGTGTCCGTGGGGAAGGCGCGGGTGCCGAGATCGGCCATCAGGGTGCCGAGGCCGGTGTTGTAGGCACCGGGAATGTGACCGTTGTCGTAGTCGGCGGCGGCGCGGATGTCCAGCACCGTGTAGTCGCCGGCCTCGATGTCCAGCCAGAGGTCGTCGCTGGCGCCGACAACCGCGGGCGCGCTGCCGTTGATGTAGTCGATCAGCGCGTCATGGACGGCCGTGAACTGCTCCGCCGAAGTCAGAGTCGTCGGATCGGTCGTGTCGTCGTCCGAGCAACCCAGCAGGCCGAAAGCGAACACCGCCGGAAGAATGAGGATCCAGAGTTTCCGCATTGCAATCTCTCCTAGTTTTTTGGGCTTTCAGCCCGGTCATCCTGCAATTTCGGCCCTGCTGTGAAGGCCCGGATTCCGATCGATACCGGAACCCTTTCCTAGTGGAACTCGTCGATCACGACCGGCAGGTTCGCGTCGTAATCGGGGAGTGGAGTTCCATCGTCGTAGAGGTCGATCTCCCTCAGGTAGAAGCCGTTGAAGGTGTCCGCCTCGTCGTGGCAGTTGTCGCCGCAGCTTCTCGCGCCCTCGACGCGGGTCTGTTCGGTCCAGAGCCGGATGTTGTGCGGCGAGGAGTAGCGCCATGTGGGCCGGCTGTCGAAGTCGTCCAGCCCGGAAGTCAGGACTCCCCACATGTCATCGCTGAAGGTGTCCGTGGGATGAACGGGCACGTGGCGGACGACCGTGTAGTCGTAATCGCGATAGTCCGGCTGCGTGTTCTTGCCGATCTTGAACTGAACGACGCTGGCCTCGAGATCGAAGCCTTCCTCGCTGCCCGCGGGATTCGGATGGCAGGTCGTGCAGTTTTTGTAGGGCTGCGAATGACAGACCTGGCACTGCAGATTGGCGTTGTCGGCATGACCCTCGACGTGAGCATCGTGATAATTGTTCGAGCCGGCCACATTGTGGCAGTCCTCGCAGCGCGGCATGGCGCTCATGGCATAGCGATGCTCGAAGACTCCCAGGTCGCTGCCCGAGGGGCTTTGATTGTGCATCTCGGTTCCGGGATGGCACTCCTCGCAGGTCATGTAGTGCTCGGCCCAGTGGACATCGGCCGGGTAGTCGAAATTCCCATCCCCGTCCTCGTCGATCTGGCCCTGATAGTCCGTGCCCACGCGGCTGCCGTGGCAGGCGGTGCACTGGTTGGTCATGTGCGGGCGGGCGCGGAACTCGTGTCCGGCGATGAATCCGCCGCCCACGCTGTTGGGTCGGCTGATGTGACACTCGCCGCAGCCGGTGTGGCAGCCCGCGCAGCGCAGGCCGAAACCCTCGCTGGCCGCGGTGTCGTAGTCGCAGCCGCAGCGTTCGTCGATGGCCGTCTTGTAGCCGTTCAGGTTCGTGTGCAGGCTGTTCATCGCCGAGGCCACGATGTCTCCATGACATCCGTCGCAGGCGCCGGTCATGCTCATGTCGGCGATCACACCCTCGTGCGCGTCCGCGTATCCGCTGAAGGCGCCGTCGGCGGGGCCGCCATGGCAGTCCTGACAGGAACGATTCGCATGGTCGAAATCTGAATCGACGAGAATTTTTTCCCACGCTTCCAGCGGGGGAACCTCGCCGCCTCAGCCGTCCTCTCGGCCCGCCGCCGGTGGCGACCACTTTCCGTCGGCCGTCAGGTTCTTGAGGGCATCCTCGTCGCTGTGGCAGCCGAGACAGGTCATGTCTCCGGGACCGGTCAGCTCGCGCTCCTTGGTGCAGCCGAAGAACAGGGCCATCATGACGGCCGGAATTGCGATCAGGGGAATTATCCTACGCATCTTCCTCTCCAGGTTTGCTTGTATCGCCTTTGTCCCGTTCCAGACCTCGGGCGAAGATGGGAACGTTGTTGTTCACCACCGCCTCGGAAGAGTAGGTGGTGCTTTCCAGATTATTCCAGAGTTCGACGTTCAGGGCACAGTCCATGACCATGCCCACGAAACAGCGGCTCGTGATGAAGGGATTGATCTCCCGTACCTCGCCCGTCGCGATGCGCTCCTTCAGCTCCTCACGCAGGAACTGGATGAAGGGGTAACGGAATTCCTTGTAGAGCAAGGTCGAGCTGCGGAATCCCTCGAGGCTGCTGTAGAGCATCATGCGGATCAGCTCGGGATCGCGCCGCGAGGTGTCGAGAATCTGACGCGAGATGAAGTAGAGAACGTCCTCGATGCTTCCCTTGCCCCTGGCCTCCGCTAGTCGCTCCTTGATGTGATGCTTGCGGGTTTTCGCGCGGATGGATTCCTCGTAGAGGTGCTCCTTGTTGTCGAAATGCTTGTAGATGGCGGCTTCGGTGATGCCGCACTCACGAGCGATGCGCCGGACGGTGGCGCCCTCGAAACCGTGATTGGCGAAGAGGCGACTGGCGATCTCGATCAGACAATCGCGGCGGTTGCCCGGCTTGGAGATTTTCTCCTCCATCATCGGTCCTTTTGAGGTTTGCAGGCCTGATTAGCAGGTTAGTTAACGATAACCTAGCATTTGTGAAAAGAATGTCAAGATACATGGGAGAAAAAAGTAAACGCCGCTTTAACTCGGATAACTTCTGTTATATCAGCTACTTGAGTTTTGTAGTTCGGTGGGTTTGATCCGCCGGGCCAGGTAGAAGAAAGGTGTGTCCAGGGCCGCCACGATGATCTTCAAGATCCACGTGAAGAGGATGGCCTCGGCGATCGGAAACACTCCCCAGAAGGCGATGGAGTAGAAAACCACCGTATCCACGGCCTGACTGATCCAGGTGGAGCCGTTGTTTCGGAGCCAGAGATGGCGATCCCCCGTGAGGCGGCGGATGCGATCGAAAAGCCAGACGTCCAGGTGCTGGGCCGTGAAGTAGGCGGCCAGGCTTCCCAGCACGATGCGGGGCAGGAACTGGAACAGCCCGGCCAGATGCGGCTGGGCCAGGTCGAAATCGTTGGGCCTGTAGAGGAGCATCACCTGGATGGTGACCAGGAAGAAGAGCCCGCCCATCAGTCCGATGTGCACCGCGCGGCGGGCCTGTCTGGGTCCCCAGTGCTCGCTGAGCAGGTCGGTGGCCAGGAAAAGCGAGGCGTAGAGCACGTTGCCGCCGGTGGCGTCGAGGCCGAAGAGGCTCATCTGCTTGACCACCACGAGATTCATCATGACGGACGCCATGGCCATGTATCCCATGAGCCAGGCCCGACCGAGACGGAAGCAGACCAGAACCAGCGCCAGGGTGCCGAAGGTCTGCAGGATGTAGATCAGCCCGTTAGTCATGTTCCTCCAGCCAGCGCCGGGCGCCTTCGAGGTCGTGGAAGTCGCCGTCCAGTTGCGCCTCGTAGGCCCGCTTCAGGATTTTCCCCATCCCGGGACCCGGCTCCCAGCCTCCTTCGAGCAGGTGACGTCCCAGCAGAACCGGCGCCGGTCCCGCTTCGCGCACCTCCAGCTCGCCGGCCCGTTCGAGCAGCCAGTCGCCCGCGGGGAAATCGCCGGCAAGGGCGTCCTCGGTGGTCCGTCCCAAGTGGTCTGCGCGGGCCCAGTTGACGAGATCCTCGATGTTCACCTGCAGGGCCAGCCGACGGATGGCGCCGTCGCCTACCTTGTCGCGCACGCGATAGAGCTCGGCAGGCCTGAGATGGAAACGCACGCAGGACAGCACGCCTTCGATGAGCTCGGCATCCCGCGTCAGGGCACGCATGAAGGTCTCTGCGGGAGCCACGCCTTCCTCGCAGTGTCCGGGACTGACGATGCGGCCGTCCTTCTCGAAGGTCGTGGCCGGCTTGCCCATGTCGTGGCAGAGCAGTCCGAACGTGAGGACGAGATCCTCGAGGCGATCGCCGCTTCGCAGCCGGACGGCCTGGTCCAGGGCCAGGAGGGTGTGAGTCCAGACGTCGCCCTCGGGGTGCCACTGCGCATCCTGCGGGCAGCCGACCAGAGCCAAGAGCTCGGGGTGCCGGGTCAGGATGCCCGCCTCCCGCGCCACGCTCAATCCCCAGCTCGGTCGTTCGGCCATGAGCAGGAGCTTGGCCCATTCCTCGAAGACGCGCTCGGGCGCGAGCTCGGACAGGTCCATGCGACGGCAGAGGGCGAGCGTTTCGGGCGCGACGCTGAATTCGAATCGCGCCGCCTGCTGCATGAGGCGATATGCGCGCAGGGGATCCTCTTCGAAGGCGGGGCCGACATGGCGAAGCAGGCGGGCCTTCAGGTCCTCGCGGCCCCCGAAAAAATCGAGCAGCTCGCCGGTGAGGACATTCTCGAGCATGGCTCCGATGGTGAAATCGCGACGGGCGCAGGCTTCTTCGAAACCGATGCCGGGATCGAGATCCACCACGAAGCCCCGGTGGCCGCGGCCCTCGCGGTTTTCCCGGCGGGGCAGGGAGAAGTCGGCGTCGCCTTCCGGGGCGTGCAGTTTCAGGATGCCGAAGCTCCGGCCCACCGCCGAGACCCGTCCATAGCGATGGAGGATCCTCTCCAAGTCGGCCAGGGGCAGGGCGTGGACTTCCAGATCCAGGTCGAGGCTCGCCCGGCCCATGAGGCGGTCACGGACGTAACCGCCTGCATACCAAGCGCTTCCGCCTTGGTCCCGAATTTCCTCTGCGATTTTCCGGATGAGGGAGAGCATCGTAAGAATCTTTCCGCAGGGCCCGTAGCCGTCCGCTCCGGGCCCGCCCGCCTGCCAAGCGGCGCAAGAATATGTAAATTCTTGATACATGGCAAGATGTGGATTTCCGCATGGCCCCTGGACAAGGCTCGGGACCCTGACTATACTACCCGCGCCAAAGGCAAAATCATGCAGATAACTCTATGCAAATCGAAGATTCACCGCGCCACGATCACCGAGGCGAACCTCCAGTACGAGGGTTCTCTCACCGTGGATCGCGACCTCATGGACGCGGCGGGCCTGCTGCCCTATGAGAAGGTTGCGGTGGTGAATGTGACCAACGGCAGCCGCCTCGAAACCTATGTCATCGAGGGCGGTCGCGGCACGGGCGTGCTCTGCCTCAACGGCGCCGCGGCGCGGCTGGGCGCCGTGGGCGACACGGTCATCATCATATCCTATGCGCTGATGGATCCCGCCGAGGCTGAGAACTACAAGCCCCGGCTCGTGCAGGTGGACGAGTCGAACCGGCCCACGGAAGCGATCATCCGCTAGAGAGCATCCCGCCCATCAATTCCAGACTTTTCTTCAGGCGCGGCCAGTGCATGCGTCGCAGCGTATCGTTCACGGATTGCGGAGTCACTCCCATGGCCGCGGCAACCTTTCTTTGGCTACCCTCTTCGCGAAGAAGCCGCAAGGTTCGGATCTGGTTATCGGACCATCCCTCCATGACGCTTTCCCACAGGAGTGTGGCGGCGCGATAGGCGTCTTCGCCCTGCGGACCCCGGATGAAAATGCGCTCGCCCCGCAGCTCGAGGGTTCCGAGCGTGGAGCCCGGCCCGAGCCTGCCGGCGATGCGGGCGATCCAGGTGTCGATGCTGATGCCGAAGGCGTGGGGCCGGACCGCGAGCAGGAAGTCGAGGGCCAGCCAGGGAGCGAGGCGCCCGGCCTTGAGAATGCCGACCTGGGCATGACCGCTAACATGGGGCGCTAGGGGATGGCTCAAGGCGTCCGCGTATCGGTTGTTGATGCGGCTCGCCGCCTCGGCGAGGGCGATGCCGGACTCGGAACTTGCGCCCAAATATCGATTTGGAATGGTCCCGGCCGTGATCTGAAAGGGCATGTTCTCTCCCGGAGTCTGTGCGTGAGAGATATGAGGCGGCGCCTTATGGAAATCAAGGCCATTTGCTTGATTTTCAATGAAGTCAAGTAAATGGCCTTGATTTTGAGAAGGTGTTGAAACAGCTCTCAACTATTCCAGCATTTTCAAACACTCGCTGACGCCGGCTTCGAGCTGGGAGTCGCGACCCGCCAGATTCTCCTCGGGCACGTCCGGCACATAGATGTCCGGATGCACCGGCCCGTTCTCCAGATTCGAGCCGTCCATGTTGTACCAACCCGTGGCCGGGATGCGGAACATGGTCCCGTCGATAAGCGGCACGTTGCTGGTTCCGATGACCGCGCCGAAGGTGGGCATGCCCACCACGGTGCCCAGGCCCAGATGCTTGAAGCCGGCGGGGAAGATCTCGCCGTCGCTGTAGCTGCGTTCGTTGATGAGCAGCACGATGGGCCCGTCCCAGCGCCGCACCGATTCGTAGGTGGGAGCCGTGTCGCCGCGGCTCATGGAATAGTTGTAGGCGCGACGGCTGAGGAAGGTGAGCACCTGGTCGTGGATGCGCCCTCCGTTGTTGTAGCGCACGTCCAGCACGAGCCCTTCTGCGCCCTCGGTCTTGGAGAAGATATCGACGATGAACTGCTCCCAGTTCCCTTCTCCCATGGCGCTCATGTGCAGGTAGGCGAGGCGGCCGCCGGACAGCTCGCCGACCCTGCGGCGGTTCTCGTCCATCCAGTTCTCGTAGCGCAGCGATCGCTCGCGCCAGAAGCTGATGGGTTCCACGGTAATCTCGCGCTCCTCGCCGTCTGAGCGGATGACGAGGTCCACCTCCTCGCCCGATTTGTGCTCGAGCAGAGGCCAGAAGTTCTCGCCGCCTCCCAGGTCCTGGCCGTCGATGGAGAGGATGAGGTCGCCCTCGGCCAGACGCTTCCCCTCGCGATCGAGGGGCCCGCGCGGCAGCACCCAGGCCACGCGCAGGCCGGGTCCGGCGTAGTCGTCGTCGGGCTCGAAGCCGAGATGTCCGCTGCGATCGTTGCCCTCTCCGGGATGCGGCCCGCCCCAGACGCCCAGATGGCTGGCGTTCAGCTCGCCGATCATCTCGCGCAGCACGTCGTTGAGGTCCTCGGTCATCACGGCCGCTTCGGCGAGGGGCGTGTACTTCTCGCGCATGGCGGGCCAATCGACGCCGTGGAAGTTCTCGTCGTAGAAGCCGTCGTCCAGGTTGCGCCATGCCTCGCCGAGCTTCTGCAGGCGACGCGCGCGCGCGTCCACCGTGAGCGGGGCGCTGAAGGCGAGCGTCGTTGGTTTCGCGCCGTCCGAGTTCTTCACCTCGCGCATCTGCCCGCCGGATATGTAGCGGACGGTCTCGTTGTCCTCGGCCCAGAGGATGCGGCTGGGATTCGTTCCTCCGTGGGTGAGTCGGCGCAGGTGATCGCCGTCCCAGTCGATGGCCCAGAGGTCGGTGTCGCTGAGGGTCTGCGCCTCGATGGCGTAGTGCTGGCCGTCGGGGCTCTGATCGTAGTCCCAGTAGTAGCCCTGAACCGTGGTGACGGTGACGACGCGATCGGGGATTCCCTCCCAGTCGATCTTCACTTCGAGACCGGGCTCTTCCTCTTCTTCTCCCTCTTCGCCCTCGTCCTTGGTGTCGTCGTCCTTCTCTTCAAGTTCACGTTCCCGTTCCCGCTCCGACTTGTCGGCCTCCTCGCGCGTCAGCCATAGATACTTGATCTGGTATGTTCCGTTGTCGTCGCGGCTGGCCCAGGACAGCCGCTTGCCGTCGGAGGTCCAGAGCGGATGGAAGTCGTCGTGCGGATGCGTGGATACGTTCACGGTCTCGCCCGTCGCCAACTCGTGGACGAAGATGTCCTCGGCCGAGCCGAGAGTGGTGCGCGAGTAGGCGATGAAGCGGCTGTCCGGCGACCAGTCGCTGTGGAGGATCCTCCCCTCGGTACCCAAAGGCGCGGCCTCCGAGCCGTCGGGCTTCATGGTCCAGAGATTGCCGATGTCGCGCTTGTAGAGGATGGTCTCGCCGTCGGGGCTCACCTGCGGCGCGCGCTCGGTTTCGGCATTGCCGGTGAGGCGGACGGTCTCGCGCTTGCGGCTCTTGGAGAGGAAGAGCTCGTCGGGATTCGTGCTCGAGACGCGGAAGATGTCGTCGCCGCCGTGACGGTCGCTGACGAATAGCAGCGCGTCCTCGCTCAGCCAGGCCAGGTCCTTTTCGCGCGCGTCGGTCTCGGTGATGCGCATCGGATCCTTGAGCTCGCCCTCCTCGTTGATCTCCGCGCAATAGACCTCGCCCTCGGCGACGAAGGCCACCTGCTTCTCGCCGGGCGAGAATGCGTATTCGGTCACGCCACGGGTGAGCTTGCGCCGGGTCAGGGAATTCGACTTCAGGTCGCCGGGCACGTGGATATCCACCTTCGAGGGCTCGCCGCCCGCGGTGGACACGGTGTGGATGAAGCCGTTCCATTCGAAAGCGGCCCAGCGGCCGTCGCGGGAGACGTCGAGGTACTGGATGCCGTCGCTGCCGAGGAATGTCAGCTGGCGGGCGCGGTCGAAGGCCGCCACGCGCTCGGGCTCGAAGACGAGGTCCTGCCGCCAGAGGTTGGCGATACCGTCCTCGCGCTCGCTGGCGAAGATCAGGGACCGGCCGTCGGCGCTCCAGTGGGGCGAGTCGTCGTCGCCCGGCCAGGAGACGACGTGAAAGCTCTCGCCGCCTGCAATGTCGCGCACCCAGACGTCGCGGCTGGCCCATCCGCGGTAGCCCTTGCGCCACCAGTTCGTGAAGCCGCGCTGGTAGGCGATCCACTTTCCGTCGGGACTGATCTCGGCGCCGTAGGCGTCGTCGCCGATGACGCG
>Ga0180429_10002873_pt1 | contig 14068 bp, 13 predicted proteins | sample SS_ome_FD_132428 | JGI IMG/M metagenome (GOLD analysis project Ga0180429, IMG submission 132428) | Hypersaline lake sediment archaeal communities from the Salton Sea, California, USA - SS_1_S_1 metaG | ecosystem: Environmental > Aquatic > Non-marine Saline and Alkaline > Hypersaline > Sediment ...
GCGCCGGGAAACCGGAGCAAAGATCAACGAATACGGGCACTTGCCGTGGTCCGACCTGCATAGTCGCACAGTCACGTGCGGAGGCGCACCGAGCGGGCGTGGGCCCCCAGCCCTTCCAGTCCGGCGAGCCTCGCGATGTGGGGGGTGTCGCGTTCCAGGGCCGCCTTGGAGTAGGAGAGGACGCTGGATTTTTTCAGGAAGTGCTCCACTCCCAAGGCCGAAGCGAAACGGGCGGCCCCCGCCGTGGGCAGCACGTGGTTGGGGCCCGCGAAATAATCCCCCACGGCTTCCGGCGTGTGATCTCCCAGAAAGACGGCACCGGCGTTGCGGATTTTTCCCAGGCACGACCAGGGATCTTCCGTCTGGATCTCGAGATGCTCCGGGGCGATGCGGTTGGCCAGCGCCACGGCCGCGTCCAGGTCTTCCACCAGAAACGCCGCCCCGTAGCGATCCAGGGATTCCCTGGCCACTTCCTGCCGAGGCAGCTCGGCCATCTGCCCCTCCAGTTCTTCCAGTACCTTTCGAGCCAAAGGCTCGTGAGGGGTGACGAGGACGGCGCTGGACATGGCGTCGTGCTCCGCTTGGCTGAGCAGGTCCGCCGCGATGTAGGCGGGGTTGGCGCGGTGATCGGCGACGACGAGGATTTCGCTGGGGCCCGCCAGCAGGTCGATGCCCACCTCTCCGGCCACCATTTTTTTGGCCAAAGTCACGAAGATGTTGCCGGGCCCCACGATGACGTCCACGGCGGGAACGGAAGCCGTGCCGTAGGCCAGGGCCGCCACGGCCCACGCGCTGCCCGCCCGGTGGATGCGAGTCACTCCCGTTTCCCGGGCGGCCACCAGCAGGTGGGCATCGACGGCCCCGCTCCTTTGAGGAGGCGTGACCATGGCGATGCTCTCCACTCCCGCGATGCGGGCGGGAATGGCGTTCATGAGCACCGACGAAATGAGGGGCGTCTCGCCTCCCTTCCCTCCGGGGATGTAAAGCCCCGCCGAAGCCACCGGCCGCACCAACTGTCCCAGAAAAGTCCCGTCGGGTCGGGCCGTGAACCACGAGGACGGAAGCTGGGGCCTGTGGAAAGCCTCGATGTTCTCGATGGCCTTGCGCAGGGAGTCCAGAAACGCTTCGTCCACTTCGCCGTAGGCGGCCTCGATTTCCTCGTCCGCCACCGTCAAGTTACGCGCTTCCAGCTCCGGGGCGTCGAAGCGCCGAGTGTAGCGAAGCAAGGCGTCGTCGCCCTCCCGCTTCACGGCCTCCAGGATCTCCGACACCTGCTTCTCCAGCTCCGGGTCCGCCCCGATCCTGCGCTCGCTCATGCGGGCGAGGACGGCCTCGGCTTCGGGCGAAGGGTAGCGTACCTGTTCCACGAGCAACCTCCTTACATGACGGACCCGACGGGTCCGTCAATGGAACGATCTCCGCAAGGGACGCCCGCAAGGGGCTAGGCTACGGCACGACCGCGAGCTTGCAACCGAGGGCGGGACGCCCTCGCTCCCGGGAACGTTCGGTCCCGCCCCCTTTGGCAGACGAACATCGTTGAAAATACTCAGTTCCTGTCTTCTTCCATTTTGGCCAGATCCTCGAAGCGGATGTCGATGCCGAGAATCCCGACGATCTCTTCCAGCTCGTTGCGGATGGGGGCCGAGACGGTGATGCACAGGGCCCCCGTGTAGCGCGAGGAGTAGAAGTCGGTGACGTGGACCTTGCCGTCCTTCATGGGCTCGATGAACCAGGGCCGGTCGGCGAGGTCCTCGCCCGGGGCGGCGACCCCCTCGTACTTGGCCTTGTCCACGATGTGGGTGACGTTCCGGGTGGTCTTCCTCCCTTCGCCGTCGGTGATGTAGATGTACTGGATGAAGGGATTGAGGTCCAGCAGGGTTTGCAGCACCGGCTCTTGCAACTGGGGGTCCATGCTCTTGATGGCCTCGCTTTCCACCACTTCCTCCACCAGGTGGGCCGCCAGGGTCCGGGCGCGCTGCTTGAGCCGGTCGAACTCGCTCACGAAGTATTCGGGCAGATACCGGCGGGCCCAGTGCTCCAGCTCCCCGTTGGAAATGGAGGTGTTGCGCCCCTGCTCGTATTCGCGCATGACCCGTTTGTGCATCCTCACCACGCCGGGGTGGCGCTTGTCCAGGCACCGGTCCCCTTCCAGCTTGAGCCGGTTGTTCACCCAGTAGGCGATGCTGGAAACGCCGGATTTGTCCGTGATGATGATGCTGATGGGGCGCTTGAGGAGCTTTTTGGTGTTGAAGATGTTGTAAATCTCCTCGTCCTTGACCAAGCCGTCGGCGTGGATGCCCGCCCGGGTGGCGTTGAATTCCTTGCCCACGAAAGGATAGTTGGGCGGGATGCGATAGCCCAGCTCCTCTTCGAAGTACTCGGCCATGTCGGTGATGGCCGTGGTGTCGATGCCTTCGACGGTCCCCTTGAGACCCACGTACTCCATGAGGAGGCCTTCGATGGGGGCGTTGCCCGTGCGCTCGCCGAAGCCCAGGAGGGTCCCGTTGGCTCCGGCGCAGCCGTACAGCCATGCGGTGGCCGCGTTGACCAGCACTTTGTGGAAGTCGTTGTGGCCGTGCCATTCGAGGAGCTCGCCGGGCACGCCCGCTTCGTCGATGAAGGCGCGCACGAGCCCCTGAACGCTGCGGGGCAGGGCGGCCCCGGGATACGTGACGCCGAACCCCATGGTGTCGCACAACCGGATTTTCACGTCGATGCCGCTTTCCTCCCTGAGCTTCATGAGCTCGATGGCGAAGGGAATGCAGAAGCCGAAAACGTCCGCGCGCGTCACGTCCTCGAAATGGCACCGGGGCTTGATGCCCTTGTCCAGGGCCGCCCGCACGATGCTCAGGTACTTTTTCAGGGCTTCCTCGCGGCCGAGCTTCAGCTTGAGGAAGACGTGATAGTCGGAAACGGAGGTGAGGATGCCCGTTTCCGGGATGCCCATGTCCACCACCAGTTGCAGGTCCTGCTCCACGGCGCGTATCCAGCCGGTGATCTCCGGATACCGGTAGCCCTTGGACCGGCAGACTTCCAACGCCTGCTTGTCCTTGTCCGTGTAGAGAAAAAATTCCGACTGGCGGATGACGCCGGCGGGGCCCGCCAAGCGATGGAGCAAGTCGAAGATGACTTCCATCTGCCGCACGGTGTAGGGGGGACGCGCCTGCTGGCCGTCGCGGAAGGTGGTGTCGGTGATGAAGAAGTCGTCGGCGGGGTCGATGGCCAGCATCTTGTGATCGAAATCGATGCGGGGAACCTCTTCGTAGGGAAAGATCTCCCGCATGAGATTGGGCTGGGGAATGTCCACCAACCGGTACTCCCAGAAGGGGGAGTGCTCGTGATCCAAAACCCGTCTTTTGGGGTTCCATCGGGCCATATGATTCTCCTTCCTTTGTCAGGAGCTCTTTTCCACTCGGACGCAAAGCTCCAGAAGCTGATCGACGGTGGCTTCCGAGGGGGCTCCGCTGACGAGGCAGGTGGCTTTCTGGGTTTTCGGAAAGGCGATGACGTCGCGAATGGACTGGGCGCCGCAAAGCAGCATGATCAGCCTGTCGAGCCCGAAGGCGATGCCCCCGTGGGGAGGCGCTCCGTATTGAAGGGCTTCCAGAAGAAACCCGAACTTGCGCTCCGCTTCTTCCGGACCGATGCCCAACGCCTGGAACATCCGCCCCTGCACCTCCTGCTGGTGGATACGAATGCTGCCCCCCCCGATCTCCGTGCCGTTGAGGACCAGGTCGTAGGCCCGGCTCCTCGCCTTTTCGGGCTCGGATTCCAGAAGGGCAAGGTCTTCTTCCAAGGGAGCGGTGAAAGGATGGTGAACGGCCGTGTACCGCTTGGCTTCCTGGTCCCACTCCAGCAAGGGGAAACGGGTGACCCACAGGAACCGGTGGGCGTCGGGGGAAGCCAATTGGAACCGCTCCGCCAGCTTGACCCTCAAGGCTCCCAACGCCGCATGCACCGTCTTGCTCTGGTCGGCCACGAAAAAGAGAATGTCCCCTTCCTCCACTCCCATCCTTTCGCCCATTCGCCGGCGGACGTCGTCGGAGAGAAACTTGACGATGGGAGATTGCCAGCCGTCGGGCTGGATCTTGATCCAAGCCATGCCTTTGGCGCCGTAAATTTTCACGAATTCGACGAGGTCGTCCAGTTCCTTGCGGGAAAGGACGCTTCCTCCGGGCAGCCTCAAGCTCTTCACCATGCCGCCCCGCTCCACCGCCTGCCGGAACACCTTGAATTCCGACGAGGCCACGATATCCGTAAGATTAACCAGTTCCAGGCCGAAGCGCAAATCGGGGCGGTCCGTTCCGTAACGCTCCATGGCCTCGGCGTAGGCGATGCGGGGAAAGGGACGAGGCAGCTCGACGCCCGACAGCTCCTTGTAGAGACTGCCCAGCCATCCTTCGATGAGATCGTACACCATCCCCTCGTGAACGAAGGACATTTCCAGATCGATCTGGGTGAATTCGGGCTGGCGGTCGGCGCGCAGGTCTTCGTCCCGGAAGCACTTGACGATCTGCATGTAGCGCTCGAAGCCCCCTACCATGAGCAACTGCTTGAAGATTTGGGGCGACTGGGGCAGGGCGTAGAATTTTCCCGGATTGATGCGGCTGGGCACCAGATAATCCCGGGCCCCTTCGGGCGTGCTCTTGGTGAGCACGGGGGTCTCCACTTCGATGAACCCCGCTTCTTCGAAGTATCGGCGGGTGAGCTGGGCCGCCCGGTGGCGCAGGACGAGATTGCCCAGGATGCCGGGGCGCCTCAGGTCCAGATACCGATATTGAAGACGGATGTTCTCGCTCGCGTCCACCTCGTCTTCGATATGGAAGGGCGGGGTTCGGGACAGGTTGAGAATCTTCAGCTCCTCGACGATGACCTCGATCTCCCCGGTGAAAAGCTTGGGGTTGGTCATCCCTTCGGGGCGGGGCCTCACGGTTCCCCGTACGGCGACCACGTCTTCGCTTCTCAGGGCGTGGGCCCGCTCGTGGGAGGCTTGATCGTGTTGAGGGTCGAACACCACCTGGGTGATGCCCTCCCGGTCCCGGAGGTCGATGAAGATCAGGCCGCCGTGGTCCCGGCGCCGCTGGACCCAGCCCATGAGGACGACGGATTCTCCCACCCGGTCCCGTCCAAGGCAGTTGCAGTGATGCGTTTTGACCCAACTTTCAAGAGAATCCAACGGGATGTCCCGATCACGGGAAAGACTCGACTGCTGATCGACCTGGTCCACTCCATTTCCTCCAAATTGATGAATGCGGAAGGCGGAAAAAAGCCTACCGCCTGCCGCGAGCTCGCAGGACTTCCGTCACGGTGTCCAACTTCACCATCTCCTGGGTCTTTCGAGCCATGTCGCGCCATTGAATCTCGCCGGAAGCCAGCTCGTTCTCGCCGAGGATCAGAACGTAGCGGGCCCCCCATTTGTCGGCTCGGCGCATCTGGCTTTTGAGGCTCCGGCTTTCGTAGTCCATTCGCGTTCGGATGCCCGACTTTCGGAGCTGTTGCGCCAAAAGAAATCCGCGATCCGCGGCTTTCTCCCCCAAAACGGCCACGTAAACGCCGTCGGCCTCCGTTTCCGGAAGGGCGCTTTCCTGCTGGAGAAGCAAAATGAGCCGCTCCATGCCGATGGCGAAGCCGATGCCGGGGAGGTCCGGTCCCCCAAGGTCGCGCATGAGCCCGTCGTACCGGCCTCCGCCCCCCACGGCGTCCTGGGCCCCCAGCCGGTCGGTGACGATCTCGAAGGTGGTCCTCACGTAGTAGTCCAGTCCCCTCACCATGCAAGGATCCACCTCGCAGGGGGTTTCCAGCTCTTTCAGATGGCCTTGGACCCGCTGGAAATGCTCGGCGCAGGGAGGGCAGACGGAATCCAGAAGCAAAGGGGCCTCCCTCATGACCTCCCCGCACCGCTCGGCTTTGCAGTCGAAGGACCGCAAGGGGTTGGTGTGGCGGCGTCTGGCGCAGTCGGGACAAAGACGATCCAGCCGGGCCTCCAGAAACTCTTGCAGATCCCGGCGGTAGAGCCGGCGGCATTGGGGACAGCCCAGGGAATTGATGCGCAGCACGACCCCGGAAAGCCCCAGTCGCTCCAGGAAAAGGCGGAGCATGTACATGATCTCGGCGTCCACCCGGGGCGAATCCTCCCCGAAGACTTCGGCGTCGATCTGATGGAATTGCCGGTAACGCCCTTTTTGAGGGCGCTCGTGGCGGAACATGGGGCCCAGGAAGTAGAACTTCCTGGCCAGAGGGTCCCCTTGCAGGTTGTGCTGGATGAAGGCCCTCACCATGGACGCCGTGGCTTCGGGGCGCAACGTGAGCAGTCGGTCCTTTCGGTCGGGAAAGGTGTACATCTCCTTTTCCACGATGTCCGTGCTTTCCCCGATGCTGCGGGCGAACAGATCCGTGTATTCCACGACGGGAATGCGCAGCTCCAGGTATCCGAAGTCTTCCAGAAGGCTTCGGGCCGTTCGCTCCACGTGCCGCCACCACGGCGCTTGGGCGGGCAGGACGTCGTTCATTCCCTTGATGGCTTGAATGGCTTCCATGGCGAAATCCCCGTGTGCGGAAGTGTGGCTTGCCCCGGCGAGTCTTCGACGGCTTCGGCCCGAGGCAACGAACAAAATCGCAATCCGAAATTCTAATAAAGGACGTGGATCGCCGTCAAGGAAAGATTCGCTCGAAGACGTCCGTCGGGGCGAGGAGGATCGGGAGCGAGGAGGGGATCTTCAAAGGGTCCTCCCCTCGGCGGTTCGGCGCCGAGGGGAGGACCCGCGGGATGCGGGGTAAGGAGACGAGCTCCGGGCTCGCAGTTCCGAGCTTGGGGCTGAAAAAAATGGAACGGTCGAGTCTTTTTCGACCCGGAGCCCGGAGCCCGAAGGAAGATGATTCAGTGGGACTCCGAAGGGGCCCTTTTGGTGCCTTCCACCAGCACCCAGCTCAGCAGGAACAACAACAGAATCTCGTAAATGACCACGGCGCTCCACCTGGGAATGAAGTGATAGACGATGCCGCCCCCGATGATCCCCGGGACCACCGAGAAAATGAACATTCCGATACGCCAAGCCCATTCTTGTACCATCTCGGCTCACTCCTTCTCGTCGCAAGGAACGCAGACGTTGTCTTCGTTGACGCACTGATCGCAGTGAGCCCGGTGGCACACGCGGCACTCGTGAACCGCCGTTTCCCGATCGTACTCCTTGCCGCAGGACGGACAAACAAAAACTTCCTTTTCAGCCATGGCTTTACCTCCTTTTCAGCTTCAACCGCACAAGCCTTCCGACTTTTCGCCAACTTCCGCAGCTTCAAACCTAGGCCGGACTTTCCGGCTTGTCAACGATCCACTCCCTCTCCATTGCCTCCAACGGCGCCTGGAAGGCGGTTTTCAACCGGCCTCGGCGACGGCGTATCCTTCGTCGATGAAAGTCTTTATGAAACGGGCGAGCTCGGCCGTTATGAGGCTGCAGCGGTTTCCGGCCATGCATTCCCTGACATCGCCGATGCCGATTTTGAAATGGGCTTTCCGCTTGTCTTTCTCCAGGGTCAATTCGTAGCTTTCGGCCCCGACGAGACGGTCCTTGGCCACCGACAGCTCGATGCCGTACTTCGCAATGTCGGGGTAGAGCTCGTGGACTTTCGCTTTGACGGCGGACTTTTCGAACATCCGTTTCCTCCTTGGAGCGCCGCGGGGCGAGTTGACAATCGCCCGCAACAAGAATATGTTCCGGCCACAATCTTGAGTAAGGGAACATATCGCTTTGTGCCCGATTTTACAAGCTCTAACATGAAAGAGCTGTTCCAGCGAGCTTTCGATCGGTCGCGATTCGCGGCGAGCCCGAGGAGGATGCGAGGGCAAGGGGCCCGGGCTCGGGGTCCTCAAGGAAGCGTCGCGAGAATGCGGTTGATCGGCTCCTTCAAAGGACTTATAAAAAACACTTGAAGGACTTGATTTTTCGGGGGAGCACCAAGAGAAAGGAGAGAAATGAAGATCGTTTGTCCGGAATGTCGTTATGTGGGCGGGGCGGAAAGGATGTCCAAGGGATCCCGTAAGACGGAGATCATTTTGTGGTGTTGCCTGTTCCTGCCCGGGCTTTTTTATACCCTCTGGCGCAGCTCTTCCGATGGTCAGTACATGGGGTGTCCCCAATGCGGAACCGAAGAGATTCGGCCCTTGAAGCGCAAGGAATGGAAACAGTACGAGCGTACGGGCGAGCTGCCCGCCGTTTGATCTTGCATCGGTTTCAACTGGTGAAGCGCTCCGCGACCGACGGGGAAAAAGGGCCGGCGGGCTTCGAGAAGAGAGGCGTGCCGGCTTCGCCGTTCTCGCCTCGGCAGGCGAGGAGCGGGGAAGCGGTGTGGTGGAGAATCTTCGGAGGCGGGGTGGCGCTGCTTTTGGTTTCGCCCGGGCGGGCCTTGGCCACCCAGGTTCATGCGGCTCCGGAAGGGCTTTACGCCCATCAGATGGCCCATTGCTTCTTCGTCCTGTCCATGGGAATCTTCATTTATCAGTTGCGGGAGCGGCGATTGGTGAAGGAGGCGGGGTGGCGGCTGGTGCAGTATGCCGGCTTTTTTTTCATCCTGTGGAACCTGGACGCCGTGGTGGCCCATTACCTGGATGACCGCTCGGATTTTTTCCGCGTCATCAACGGCGGATCCTGGAGCTCGCGGATTCATCCCATGGAAGCTTCCGCACCTTTGACCTTCTTGTACTACTTGGTCAAACTGGACCATCTCTTCTGTGTTCCCGCCATCGTGCTCCTCTACGCGGGATTGCGGCGGCTTCTGGAGGGGTCGAAGCAAGCGTGATCCGGGCTTGGGGTCAAGAGGAAGCCGCGCCGTCGTGCTCCCCCTCCCTTCGTCACTCGAGGGGCCAGCCCATCGAAAGGAGCCATGAGCCTCCCCCTTTATCCCATATGGATCGTCGATCTGGCCGGCTCGGCCCTCATGATCGCCTTCTCCTTTCTTTCCGTCCGCGTGGCGTTGCGGCTTCGCCGGGTGGACCCCCACAACGTCGTGTGGATATATTTGTTGTGGGTGTGCGGAGTCCTGGCCGCTTTCGCCGTTTCCCGCTCGGTGGGGCACATCGCCAAGCGCGTCCTCCTCACGGCGGGCTACGACGAGGCCTGGGGCTTGCTGCGTCCCTACACGGGAGCCGTCAATACTCTGACCTTCGTGGCGGTGGCCTCCGTCACCCTTTTTTTCGGCCGGATCTGGAAAATCTACCAACAGATCCTTCGAGACAAGCAGGCCCTTCAGGAAGCCCATGAAGGACTTCTCTACATGAACCGCAATCTGGAGAATCTCGTGGCCGAGCGCACCGAGGAATTGAGTCGCTCCGAGCGCAAATACCGGAGGATTTTCGAGGGATCCCGTGACATGATCGCCGTGGTTCGCGAGGACGGCGGAGTGGTGGACCTCAACGCCGCGGGCGTGGACATGCTGGGAATCGGGGAAGACGGTCGTCCGTTGGAGGAAGTCGAATTCGGGATGTTTTTCGGCGACCGGGGCGACTGGGAGAGGCTGCGTCAAGCTTTCATCCTTCAGGGATACGTGGCCGACGAGGAGGTTCCTTTGAAGCGGTTGGACGGGGCCGCCTTCAACGGCCTCATCAGCGGGAGGATGGAAGGCGGGGAGGATGGGGGGGCATGCATCTATCATCTGCTGGTCAAGGACATTTCCCGGCGCAAGACCATGGAGCAGCAGCTTCTCCAGGCGGACAAGCTGGCCTCCATCGGTCAGTTGGCCGCCGGCATCGCCCATGAGATCAACAATCCCCTGGGCATCATCCTCGGCTACACTCAATTGCTCATTCGCGAGGAGTCCGAAGGATCCCAGCGCTTGGAGGATCTGCGGATCATCGAAAAGCACACGAGGAACTGCAAGACCATCGTGGAGAACCTTTTGAGCTTTTCGCGCAGCGCCAGGACCCGGAAAGCCGTGAGCCACCTGCACAAGGCCATCGAGGAAGTGGTGAGCGTGGTGCGCCATCACTTCGAGCTGGAAGGAATCCGTATTGAAACGAGCTTCGATCCCCGCACCCCCCCTCTGATTCTGGATGCGGCAAAGATCAAGCAGGTGTTCATGAACCTGGTGATGAACGCTCGCCAGGCCATCGAGAGGAAAGGGACCATCTCCATCGCCACCCGTTACGAAACGGATCCTGAAAGGGTGGTCGTGGACGTGGAGGATACGGGAGCGGGCATCGACCCCCGGCATCTCTCGCGCATTTTCGATCCCTTTTTCACCACCAAGCCCACGGGGGAAGGGACGGGCTTGGGGCTTTCGGTGAGCTACGGCATCGTCAGGGATCACGGGGGCGAATTCTACGTGGACAATCGGCCCCAAGGCGGGGCCGTTTTCACCATGGTCCTGCCGGTGAACCGCCAAGACGAAGCCGGTGAAGCCGGTGCGTGAGTAATGTTATGGAAGCGGCCCGGGCAACCCTGTTGATCGTGGACGACGAGCGGGACATGCTCCGCCTTCTCCAGCGCAGCCTGGAAGGGGAGCTGGAATGCGAGGTGAAAACCGCGTCCTCGGGAGAAGAGGCTTTGAGCCTTCTGGAAGAGGTCCCTGCGGAGGTGGCTCTCCTGGACATGAAAATGGGGGGGATCAACGGCCTGGAAGTGCTCGAAATCGTCCGCAGGGAGCATCCCTGGCTTACGGTGGTCATGATGACCGCCCACGGGTGCGTGGAGCTGGCCGTGCAAGCCATCAAGGAGGGAGCCTACGATTTCATCACCAAGCCCTTCGATCACGAGGCGGTGGTGTGGACCCTCAGGAAGGCGCTGGAAAGAAGCCGGCTCCTGAGGGAAAACCTCCGGCTTCAGAGGCGTTTTCAGCAGCATGAAGCCTTTCAGGACCTGGTGGGCAGGAGCCCCCGCATGCGGCGGGTGTACGAGACCATTCAGATGGTGGCCAAAACCGACGTGACGGTGCTGATCACCGGAGAATCGGGAACGGGCAAGGACTTGGCGGCCCGGGCCGTCCATGCTTTGAGCGACCGGCGGGAACGGTCCTTCGTGGCCGTCAACTGCCCGGCGGTCCCCGAGAGCATTCTGGAAAGCGAGCTTTTCGGCTATCGCCGGGGCGCCTTCACCCACGCCACCCGGGACAAAAAGGGGCTTTTCCAGGAGGCACAGGGGGGCACCATTTTTCTGGACGAGATCGGGGACATCCATACCACCATCCAGACCAAGCTCCTTCGGGTCCTCCAGGAAAAGGAGATCAAGCCTCTCGGCGACACCAAGTCCATTCGGGTGGACGTGCGCGCCATCGCCTCCACCAATCGCAATCTTGCGGAAAAGATCCGCCTGGGCGAGTTTCGCGAAGACCTTTTCTACCGTCTCAACGTGCTGTCCATGGAGCTCCCCCCCCTTCGGGAGCGTCGCGAGGACATTCCTCTCTTGGTGAGCCACTTTCTGGAGAAGCACGGGCGGGGATTGAACCGCCCCGGCAAGAGAGTGTCCCAGGAGCTGATGGCTCGCTTTTCGAGTCACCCTTGGGAAGGAAACGTCCGGGAGTTGGAAAACGCGGTCATGAGAGGGATTCTTTTCGCTCCCGACGAGGAAATTCGTTCCGAGCACGCCGGTCTCGGTGATGAGGAGCCGCAAAGTCCGTGCCTGGTGGAAAACAACGTCCAGGGCCTCGATTATCGGGACGCCAAGGAGGAAGTGCTGAACCGGTTCCACCAAAGCTATTTCTCCCGCTTGCTGGAAGAAACGGGGGGAAACGTGACCCGGGCGGCCAAGCGTTGCGGGCTGGAGCGCCAGGGGCTCCAGCAGATCCTTCGCCGCTACGGTATCCGGGCCGACCGGTTTCGTTCCGGAAGCTGAAGGACCTGTCAACCCTGTTCCTTTATCGATGGGGGCAAAACGGCCCTCGGGAGGAAGGGCGTCCCCGCCCTCCGTGTCGGCGGTGGCGAGCTCGCTCCCGGGAGAAAGCCCGACGCCCGGTGTCAAGGATTCCAATGTCATGACAAATGATCCCGTGTATCTCGACTACAACGGCACCACTCCCGTGGACCCGAGAGTGGCCGAAGCCATGAAGCCCTATCTGGACACCCATTTCGGCAACCCTTCGAGCTCGCACGCCTACGGCCGGAGGGCCCGGGCCGCGGTGAACGAGGCTCGAAATCAAGTGGCGGGGTTGCTGGGGTGTCTGCCCGAGGAGGTGGTGTTCACCGGCGGCGGCACGGAATCCAACAACCATGTGCTCTTCGGCGTCGCCCGGGCCTTGAGGGAAAAGGGCCGTCACATCGTCACCAGCCGGGTGGAGCATTCCGCCGTTCTGGAGCCGGCCCTGGCGTTGCTGGAAGACGGCTTCGACGTCACCTTTCTCCCGGTGGACGAATACGGCCGGGTGAGCCCGTCGGACCTGGAAGCCTCTCTGAGGCCCGAAACCATCCTGGTCTCCGTCATGCACGCCAACAACGAAGTGGGGACCCTCCAGCCCGTGGAGGAAATCTCCCGCATCGCTCGCTCCCGGAGCATCCTCCTTCATACGGACGCGGCTCAGAGTGTCGGCAAGATTCCCGCGAGAGTGGACGAGCTGGGAGTGGACTTCCTTTCCGTGGCGGGTCACAAGCTTTACGCTCCCAAAGGCGTCGGGGCCCTCTACGTCCGCCGGGGGGCTCCCTTGGCGCGGCTTCTTTACGGGGCGGGCCAGGAATCGGGGCGAAGGGCCGGGACGGAGAACGTCCTGGAGATCGCGGGACTGGGGGAGGCGGCCCGACTGGCCCTTGACGAGCTTCCTTCCGCCGCGGTCCGCCTTCGGGAAATGCGGGACCTTCTGGAGCTTCGCCTTCTGGAGGGAATCGCCGGGGCCGTGGTCAACGGCCACCCCCGGGAGCGGTTGCCCAACACGCTGAGCATCGCCTTCCCGGGCCTGGTGTCCGACGTGTTTCTGTCGGAGCTCCGAGGGGTGGCCGCGTCGGCGGGGGCCGCCTGCCATTCCGACGGAGTGCGGATTTCCCATGTTCTGGAAGCCATGAGAGTCCCTGCGGAAATTGCTCGGGGAACGGTGCGCTTCACGGTGGGGAGGTTCACCACCGCGGAGGAAGTGGAGCGGGCGGCCAGGGAGATCGTGGAAACGGCCAACCGTTTGAAAGCCGAGGCGGAAGTCGCAGGGATGAATGCGTGAGTGGTGCGTCAACGAAATTTCTTTTACCGAATCCCGACAGCGATTTCGAGAGGATGGGTGGATGGGTTGCGAAGGATTGGAAGAAAGGCTGGCGCGATTGGAGAGCCGGGTGGAGGAGCTGTCGCGGCAGCTCCGCTCGGGGGAGCTGCTCCATCCCGTGTTGAGCGCCCTGGCTTCCCTCGAGAACCGGGTGGGAAAGAGGGAGGACCTCGTGCAGCGTCCGCCCTTTCTTGAAAAGGGGCCTTCTTCTCCCGTGCCGTTGGAGAAGCCCGCCAAGCCTTTGATGGAGCGTTTGGACCGGTTGGAGCGAGGACTGAAGGAGCGGGAAGCTCTTCGGGAGGAAAGGGACCGCTTGGCGGAAGCCCTTCGGCACAAGGAGCGGGAAGCCGCGGAGACGGAATTCGAGCTGGACCGTCTGCGCCGGGAGATGGATTACCGGCAGCGGCTTCTGGAAAGGGAGCACGCCCATCGCTCCAGGATGCTGGACGAGAAGTGGGAGCTTCTCCAGCGGGAATCGTCCGAAAAGCTGGAGCTGGCTCGAAAGCGATGGAAGGAGCGGCTGGCGGCCCGCGAGAAGGAGCTCGAGGGGCGACTGGAGGAAGAGCGCCGCCAGGAAGGCTTCTGGACCCGGCTGATGAAGATGATGACTTGGAGTTGAGGGGCGAATAAGGGAGCTCGTGAAAGAATGGAGAAAATGAAAGAGCGTTTGAAGGAGCTGATTTGGAAGCATGCCTTCCAGTATTCCGAAGCCCCTGCGTTCAAGCTGGCGCACGGGGGCGTCAGTCGCTTTTATTTCAATTGCAAGAAAGTGACCCTGGACCCCGAGGGATTGTACCTCGTCGGGCACTTGGTCCTTGATCGCGTGAAGGACCTCCGCGTAAAAGGTATCGGGGGGTTGACCCTGGGGGCCGATCCCATCGCCGCGGCCACGGCTTACACCTCC
>Ga0180429_10002874_pt1 | contig 14066 bp, 7 predicted proteins | sample SS_ome_FD_132428 | JGI IMG/M metagenome (GOLD analysis project Ga0180429, IMG submission 132428) | Hypersaline lake sediment archaeal communities from the Salton Sea, California, USA - SS_1_S_1 metaG | ecosystem: Environmental > Aquatic > Non-marine Saline and Alkaline > Hypersaline > Sediment ...
ATCGAGTTGAGGCTCCTGGCGCACTTCAGTCGTGACGAGGCCCTGCTGGCCGCGTTTGCCAGTGGCCAGGACATTCACCGCTTTGTGGCGTCGCAGGTGTACGGTGTCGCTCCAGAGGAGGTTGACGCCAGCCAGCGTGGCAAAGCCAAGGGCGTCAATTTCGGGATTATTTACGGGCAGAGCGCCTTTGGTCTGAGTCGATCCATTGGTATCTCGGTGGGGGAGGCGCAGCAGTTTATCGACGATTACTTCGCCCGCTATCCTCGGATTCGCGAGTTCATGGACGGGGTGATCGAGCAGGCCAAGAAGGAGTCTCTGGTTCGCACCATTCTGGGTCGGCGACGGTCGATTACGGATCTCAACAGCCGAAACGTTTCGCGACGGCGGCTGGCGGAGCGTATGGCGGTCAATACGGTGGTGCAAGGGTCGGCGGCGGATCTGATCAAGGTGGCCATGATCAACCTGCATCGGCGGATTCAGCGGGAGCATCTGGACCTGAAGCTGCTTTTGCAGGTGCATGACGAGCTGGTGCTTGAAGCGCCGCGGGCCCAGGTTGAGGCCTGTAGCGAGGTGGTTCGGGAGGAGATGACCACGGCGATGGATCTGGCGGTGCCGATCGAGGTGCAGTCCTCGTGGGGTGACAACTGGCTGGTTTGCAAGGGTTGAGGGTGTTGCCCTGAGAGCCTAGAATAAATTGAGGTGGGATATTTTATGCTTCCAGGCACATGGTAGCATTCGGGTAGTTCATTGTGCGGAGGAAGCGAGGATCGTGAGCGATCAGACCGGGTGCAGACAGGGAACAGATGTTCGCGGGCCAAGCCGAACGGTTTGGAGAAGGACACATACCAGGAGACGGTTATGCGACGGATAATCTCGTGGACGACATTGATGCTGCTTGGGGTGGTTCTGGGGGCAGCAAGGCCCGCCTTATCACAGAGTTACTTCAAGGAGGGCAAGATCCATCTGGTGCTCTCGTCACACCATGACCTTGGTTTTCACAAGGGCTCTTACGAGGCTGAGATGCGATTCGTTTTCGCGGAGATCGACCGGGCGCTCGATCTGATGAAAGAGGACCCTGAGTTCACGTTCGCGGGCGAGTACACGGTCTGGCTGATGGAGTACCTTGCGCGTCGTCCTGCGCGTGTGGCTGAGCTGAAGCAGCGGTTCAAGGAAGGGAGGATGGAATGGGGGGCCGGCTATACCATGCCTTATCCGAGCCTGATTACCAGTGAACAATGGGCTCGGCAGATGTACCTGGGCCCGCGGTGGTTCAAGCGGACGTTTCCGGCGAGGGCTTCGATTTACTTCAACACCGACGTGCCCGCTTTCGGCATCCAGATGCCCCAGATCCTACGCAAATCGGGCGTAGACAAGGTTTTTCTGAGCCGCAGCTGGAACCTGGGAAGCGTTGATACGGATCATGTGAACTGGATTGCCCCGGACGGTTCGGAAGTGTTTTGTTATTTCATGCATCACTACGGCAACGACGTTGGCTCACACGGGAAGAAAAGGATAGGCAACAACCTCGCTATGGCCAGCTGGGTTCGCTCATTAGAGACGACTCACATCGCGCGTAAGATACCGCCTCATCTTGTCCAATTTCTCTGCATGGACTGTCGCATGCCCAAGTCGCGTCGTGAGAGCATCGACACGTGGAACGCGTATGCAAGATATCGAGGCCTGCCGCTGATGCAATACTCGACACTGGGCCAGGCGATGGATGCAGTGAAGACAGACCAGGCGAAGTTGAAGAATCTCATGGGCGAGTGGCCCAACAAGTGGGTTTACGAGGCGGCTCCGAGTAACTACGAGCTCATAACGGATCAGCGAGAATCGGGGCGACTGCTGCTGGCGGCCGAGGCGTTTTCTACTTTTCGAGCCCTGGTAGAGAAGGACTTTGGCACGTATCCCACCAAGGCATTGGATGAGGCGTGGAAGCAGTCGGTTTTTTCGTGTCACGGTTTCGCCCCGCGGGCGGTACTCAAACACTACGCCGAAGCGTATAAAGGCGCACGTAACACAGGCCGAACGCTACTGAGCAGCGCCCTGGGGGCGATTGCGTGCAGGGTCAATACGGGGTCGAAAGGCTTGCCTCTGGTGGTATTCAATACTCTGGGCTGGAATCGGACAGACATGGTGGAGATGAAGATTCCGGCGGGATCGCCCGAGGTGTTCGCGATCGTGGATTCGCAAGGCAAGACCGTGCCTACGAAGAAGGCCGACAGAGCCGCTTGATGTTTCCGCTGAATGGCGATCAGGAGTCCGTGGCCTACGAAGCGCCTTTCGGGGTTGTGGAAATCGGCAGGAGCGAAGTGGAGAAGGCGTTGGCTTACCATCGTGAAGCGGGGGTGCGTCCGCGAGAGATTCAGAACTGGATCTACGCAGGCGATGCCCAAGGCGGCGTGACGATAGGTTCAAGCGTTGTGGCCTGGGACTATGCCGAGGTGTGCGGCGGTCAAGGGGGACAATACCCGATTCTTCAGCCGATACTGCTTTCGAGCGCTTACAGTTGTAACCGGTGGCTGCATTGCTGGACGCAGCCAGGCGACCACAGGTTCACGTTTTCTGTGTACTCGCATAAACCGGGGTGGGAGAACGGGTATCGCCAGGGGGTGCAGTCCAACAATCCGTTGATCGCTGTGGTGCCGGAGACGAAAGACGACAGGGCTGATCTTGCCGAGAGCAGGAGTTTTCTTTCGCTTTCCGCGGGGAACATGGTGGTCACGGCGGTGAAGAAGTCGGAAGACGGCCATGAGGTGATCGTTCGCTTTTACGAGACGGAAGGCAAGAGCAGCAGTCGTGTCAGAATCAGTGCTGAGGGTACACTCTCGGGGGCGCGTCGCACGAACCTGATCGAGGAAGACTGCGGCAGGCTGGAGCATGACAGGGAGGGCACTACACTCGAGGTGGGCGCGTTCTCCATCGAGACCGTGAAATTGACGCCGTAGTTTCAGGCTGATGGCGTATAGTCCCAGCACCCAGCCTGGGCAAGATGAACAGCCGATCCTGACTCATTCAGGTGGGGCCTGATGGCCTGCTATGGGGAATGGCCGCTTGTCTGCAGGTCGCCATGGTATCGGGGCCATGATTACCAAGGTGAAGGCGAGGTTGACATAACGGGTTTTCGGGGACGACTGCATAACGACAACGACGCATAGCGTAGAAACAGTAAGTCCTGGCGACTGCCGGCGCCAATCAGGCGGTTTCACGTTTTACGGGGCGATGCCAAATCGCGCAAGTTTTCTTCAGTCGTTCAGTTGGATAACCATCTGAGCATGGGCGGGAATGACGCATTCATTCTGAAGCACGAGGTGTGCTCGTTGCTCCTTGATGAGCAGGCGGCAGGGGAGGGTTCGGCCTGCAAGTTTTATGGTCGCGGTGTGGGGTGTTGAGGAGGGGGGCAGGGCAAGGGTAATCTCTTTGAGCTTTACCTGTCCCCATTTAACCTCAATGAGGGCCTGTTGCAGGCGGTCTTGGATTTTCTGCTCAAAGCTACCCCAGCCCTGGGCGGCGGAGAAGAAGGACTTGAAGCTTTCTGGCTTGAGTTTGGGTGCAAAGCCGATTTTGCCTGCGGGCCCGTCGTGGGTGTAGCCGCTGAGCGTCAGGAGGACGTTCCAGACGTGCATGGCGCGGCTGTAATGTTCGGCGCCTTCGATTTCGTTCCAGGGGTTTCGTTTTTTGCCGTCGTAGCGGTCATGGATGGCCCGGAGCATGATGAGTGCTTGCTGGAGATGGCCTTCGTTAATCATGTCGCAGGCGGCCTGGTATTCAAGGCCGGTCCATATGTCCTCTTTGTCGTGGATGTTTTCGAAGGGCTGGCGTTCTTTTTTTGGCCAGCTGCCGTTGACCATGGCGGCCTCGCCCGGCGCGGCCAACGTGCGATTATGTGGGGCGTAGAGGTCATAGACCAGTGATATATCCGGTGTCCAGTTGTAGCGGAAGATGCTGGCGGCAGCTTGGGCGCAATGCTCGGGTGGGAGGATGTATCCGAGGCCCAGCTGATGGGCCCAGTTCTGGCCGAAGAGTTGCTGGGCGTCACAGGCGCCACCGACATAGTAGTGGGGCATGTGGCTGTTAAAGGCGTCAATGAAGCCCTTGGCGTTGCTTTGATCGAGCTGAGGTGTCACCACGCCGGTGGCTCGAGTACTGCCGGCGCCGATGAAGCCGTTGGGGTAGAGGTGGACATAGTATTGGCCGTTCCACATGTGCTGGGTCATCCACTGGCGGCCGGTTTGGAAGAGCCTATGGTAGCGGTCGGCGAGGTCGGGTTCATTCTGGAGGCGGGCCATTTCCTCGGCGGCACGCAAAGCGGCGAGGTAGAGGGTATTGTTGTAGGGGTTGGGGCCGAACCACATGGGGTCCCAGAAGGTCTGGAGGTCTTCGATGACGCCGTTGGGCGGTAGCCCTCGACAGGCTCCATCGTGAAAGATCATGTAGCCGATGATGCGTTTGACTTTGGGCCAGACTTCGTCGAGGAAGTCGCGATCGGGGGACATGAGGTGTTCTCGATATAGTTTTAGGACGTAGCCGCTCTGGGCGTCGGAGGCGTAGGCCCAGTCATGTTTGGGATTGGTGCCGTCGGCGCCGCGGAAGTTGATACGGCCGGAATCGGGATCGAAGGCGAGGGCGAGGTCCTGCTGGAGGCGTACCGATCGTTCCAACTGGGGAAAGAGGCGGGCGATAACGGCGACGAAGTTGTAGACGTGGCCGCAGGTTCCGAGGCAGAAGCTGACGCCTTCATAGCCGTAGAGTCGTCCGCTCTTCCATATTTTGACGTTGTCGCAGGCCAAGGCGGAGACGGGCATGGTGATTCTGTTGGCGAGCCAATAGGGGATGGTCGTATCGAAGTGGGTGTCATGGAAGAGTTTGGTCTGTTGGTAGAGTCTCTCGAACTGGTGGGCGACATAGGTGGCGACCTCGGCGGAGCTTTTGTACCAGTTGTTGTAGATGTGGCCGACCCAGCCGGGGCAGCCTCGTTCCTTGTTGTAGAGGTTGGGGAAATACCATGAGATCAGGAAGGTTGCTGTACGGGTTTGGCCGGGAGCCAGGTGCAGTCTGGTAACCAGCGAGCCGCCGCCCATCTGATCGGCGGGATAGGTGCGTTGGTCCGAGGCGTCTACGTTGTCGGCGGCGAGCTCGGCCAAGAATGCGTGGGCAGCGGTCCAGTTGGCCGATGCCGTGGCTTTGCCGTCAAGGACGCTGATGGCCATATCGCCAAAGGTGGGATGGACAGGGCGATCGCGTTTGTTGGTAAAACGGATGTTATCCAGGTGAACGAATGCAAACGAGCCCTCGACGGCATCGACGAGCTCGAATACGGCGGTCTTGCCCTTGAGGTCGGCCACGTCCCATTGGGTATCGGTGAGGGTATTGGAGTTGTTGCCGGTGGCGGTACGAACCGTCTTGCCGTCGACGAGCAGGTTCAGGCAGGTCTTGTTGGGGTATTTGCCGCCGCCGATGGCGAAAGCGATGTAGCGTCGGTCGGTAATCTTGAAGGGCTTACTGACCATCTTGCCCTTGAGCTTGTCTTTGCCTTCGGCGGGAAAGGAGCTGGCCAGAGAACGGCCATGGTGGCCGGCGATACCGTAATTGAGAGGCACAGTTGCCGGTACCGGCCCGTGCGTAAACGCATCGCCGGAGCAGGTCCATTTGGCATCGAAGCGGTCCCCTTCGAAATCATCAAAAAGGATATCGGCAGCAGCATCGTTGGCCGGGTCATCATGGAGGACTTGGGCAGAGGCGCTGCTTGCCAATCGCACGCCGGTGAGATCGGTCTGGCGAAAGACGTGGTTGACGCGGGCCTCGCCGGACTGTGGGAAGGTGTGGTTTTGCAGCCAGCCGGCCAAGGCGACTGTCACGGGGGTTTGGGCGGTATTGGTAAGTGAGAAGCGAAAGGCCGTGACGGGGTTGGCGGAGTCGCGGACGTTGAGCGGGATAAAGGGGGAGAAGACCTCGCACTGGAGGGCCAGGGGGAGGGGGCTCTTTGTTCGGTGGTATTGGAGAGTGGCGATTGGGTACTCGCCGATGAAACCGAGGTCGTCGAAGTCTGTGCTGTCGAGGCGGAGGACCGTGGGCTTACCGTTGGCCGGTTGGAGGCTTATGGCAAAGCCGTGCTCCACCGGTTTGTCGGGAACGGCCGGCTTGAGATAGCGTCCCCCGCCCCAGGGGGTGCCCACGCCTCCGTTGGAGGGTGGACTCTGATTGAAGATCCACCATGATCCCAGTTTGCCGTCGCCGCAGATTTCGATCTGTCCGGCCCCGATGCCGCCGCAGGGCATGGCCACGTACTTGCGTTCGTCGCCTCGATAGACCTTGCGGTGGCCACTGTCGGCGAGCGACGCCACCCAAGCGGGGTCCAAGCCTTTGTCCGCGGGGATATAGGGTTTATAGGGCTCGCCGGCTTGCGTGTCTGGCGACGCCGTTGTGAGGACACATGTGATCATTGCGAAAAGACAGACTAGGGTTGGTCTCATTTCTTTGCCTCGCGTAAATAGCGGACGTGTAACAACTTGTGGACACTGAGTGACGGGCGGTGCTCGCGTCACTGCTTCCGGTCAGGCGCCATCGTATCCGCCTGCTTGAGCGAAGTCAAAGGTGTCAGGCATGCAGGTGATTGCAGCAAGGGTTCGCGCGGGCGCAGGGTGCGGGGTTGGCCGGCGCCGAGTTATTTTGCCGTAACCCTAATATTGACATACATTTACGAATGCCGCACAGGAAGCCATAGGCCAGAGAGTCTGCGTGGCCGGCTGCATAGTGCAGGCCAGTTGCTAAGGTGTTTGACGGCCTTGGTGCTCTTGGCGGCCGTCTCAAGGCGTCGCGGTGGTTTTTCTGGCGGGGGGTAGGTCCCTTGAGGTGATTAGTGATAATGAAACGGGGTTGGAACGCCGATACGTAAGGTAACGAGGCCGACCTGTTGGCCGCGGGGGCAGCATATCGACACAAGAGGCAGGCACCACTTAAGCTCTTTATTTTCAAGCATTTAACAGAATCAAGGTTTGGTGTGAGTAAAAACCGTCCGATAATAGGCTTGACCGGAGGTGTGGGAGCCGGTAAAAGTATGGTAGCCGATCAGTTTGCGCGTTTGGGTTGTGTGGTAATCAATGCCGATCGACTCAATCACGAAGTGCTTGCCCGTCCGGAGGTCATTCAACAACTTGTAGAATGGTGGGGCGCGGCGATTTTGGATGAGGTGGGCGTATTGTCGCGTCGGGCGGTGGGCCGAATCGTATTTGATGACCCCGAGCAACTCAAGCGGTTGACGTCGTTGGTTCACCCGTTGGTCATCGTTCGGGAGAAGGAGCTTCTGGCGACATACCAGGGGCAGTGCGATGTTCGGGGCATAGTATTGGACGTACCTTTGCTTTACGAGGTGGGCCAAGATCGCTGGTGCGACGCGGTGGTGTTTGTGTCAACCGAGGCGTCGATTCGCCTGGAGCGTGTGGCTCGGGAGCGAGGTTGGACGTCGGGGCAACTAAAAAAAGTGGAAAATTCGCAAATTGCGCTGGACAAGAAGGCTCAGGCGGCCGATTATACGGTGTACAACAATTCCGATATATCCAGTGTGCGCGTCCAGGTGGAACGGATTTTCAAGCAATTGTCCAGGGCTTGAAGGCTGGAGCGTGGGCCGGAAAGCCGGAAACAAGCCGGGGGCTTGGATTTAAGCATACACGATCAGGACCTATCGCAAGGTGAGTCCGGGAAATTCGCGTCCTATCGGCGGCCTCTCGTAAGCCCACAACCCAAGCAATAGCGGTCCGTTTGACGTGACAACGGACACGGATAACAAAGGTATAGCGTAAGAAGCAAGCTTAGGAACCAAGGAGTGCGTTAGCATGGCTAAGGCCACTACGAAAGAGAAACAAAGCAAACCCCGCAAGAAGCGTAAGAGCACCAAGTCGTCCGGGACGGCGGTAGCGGAAGCACAGAAGATAGAGTCCGACTCCAAGGTAGCGGTCAAGGATCGTGAAGGGGCGGTCGAGAGTGCCGGCAAGCAGAAGGAGGGGGCTTTGGACCAGGAGGCGCAGGCGCGTTACGAAGAGGTCAAGCGTGGCGAGCTGCATATCACGGATTTGCAGAAGATGACGGTGGAGCAGTTGCACGATCTGGCCAAGCGGGAGGGGCTGACGGAATACACGGGACTCAAGAAGCAGGAGTTGATCTTTAAGATTCTTAAGGATCGCATCCAGCAGAATGGTCTGATGTACGGGGAAGGGGTTCTGGAGCTGTTGCCGGACGGTTTCGGTTTTTTGCGTAGTCCGGATTACAATTATCTTCCATGTCCGGATGACATTTACGTCTCGCCGTCGCAGATACGTCGTTTTGGGCTTCGTAACGGCAATATTGTGGCGGGTCAGATTCGTCCGCCGAAGGAATCGGAGAAGTATTTTGCGTTGCTGCGTGTGGAGGCGATCAATTACGAGGACCCGGAGGCGTTGACGGAGAAGGTGGTTTTCGAGGATTTGACGCCGTTGCATCCGGACCAGCGATTTTTTCTGGAGACGACGGCGCAAGAGATCAACATGCGGATCGTGGACATGGCGACGCCGGTGGGCAAGGGTCAGCGTGGTTTGATAGTGGCACCGCCGCGAACCGGTAAGACGGTGCTATTGCAGAAGATTGCGAACGCCATCAGCACGAACCATCCGGACGTGAATCTGATTATATTGCTGATAGACGAGCGTCCAGAGGAAGTGACGGAGATGGAGCGTGCGACGGCTCCGGACGTGGAGGTGATATCGAGCACGTTCGACGAGCCGGCCAGTCGGCACGTACAGGTAGCGGAGATGGTGATTGAGAAGGCCAAGCGTCTGGTGGAGTATGGCCATGATGTGGTGATTCTTCTGGACTCGATTACGCGGTTGGCTCGGGCGTACAACACGGAAGTGCCGCACTCGGGCAAGATTCTGACCGGTGGTGTGGATTCGAACGCGTTGCAGAAGCCCAAGAAGTTCTTTGGAGCGGCCCGTAACATTGAGAACGGTGGTTCATTGACGATTTTGGCGACGGCGTTGATCGACACGGGCTCGAAGATGGACGAGGTTATTTTTGAAGAGTTCAAGGGGACGGGCAACATGGAGTTGCATCTGGACCGTCGTCTGGTGGATCGTCGTGTCTGGCCTGCCATTGATATCAGCCGTAGCGGTACTCGTAAGGAAGAGTTGCTGCTGGACCCGAAGGAGCTGGAGCTGGTGTATCGGCTGCGGCGTGTGCTGAGCGACATGAACCCGGTGGAGAGCATCGAGTTGCTTAAGGGTCGGCTGCAGAAGGTGGGGAGTAACGCGGAGTTTCTGATGACGATGAATTTGAGTTGACGACACGTGGGCTCGCCGGTTTAGCTTATACGGCTGGCTGGAGCGTGGAGGTAAGGTATAGCGGACCGGCCGATTTTTTGGAGGTCTGCCCCCGTAATCAGATTTCGGGGTTTGATTGGATGTGGGCGTAACGGAGGAACAGGGTAGGGGCGGGGCAGGCTCTGTTCAGGCAGGGAGCTCCGAGACGCGGGCAAGATGCTTGCAAGGCGGCATAACACACAGGTCACGGATGACAGACGTTTGGGCCCAAGGTAGCGAGATCAGGGGGTTGGCAGGTCGGGGCATATGCTTGATGTTACTGAGTCTGTCGCTCATGGCGTCGGCGGTGTGCGCGGACGAGGTGGTGCTGAGCAATGGGGACGTACTTCACGGCCGTATCCGCCGCGTGTGGCAGCAGCAGGTGGAGTGTGTGTCGGGCCCATTGGGGACGCTAAGCATTGGTCTGGATAAGGTGCGGACGCTGGAGACGTCCTTGGCGGTACCGGTGCTACTCGAAGAGGCGGCCCAGCCGGTGCGAGCGCGTATGCTGCGTGGGCCTGAGGGATCGGTAACGTTAGAGGCTGAGGGGGAGCGGAGGGTGGTGCCGCTGTGCGTGCTTGAAGCGGCGGGCATTGCGGTGGAGGAGGCATTGGTCAAGCGGCATGCGTCGAGGCGGGAGCCGGTGCGGGCGGCGTTGGCAGAGGACCGTTTTGCGTGGTCGGGAACGATGGAAGCCGGTCTCAACGGTCGGCAAGGCAATACGGAACGCGTCAGTGTCAACGGGGGAATCAAGGTGCTGGGCAAGAAAGGTCTTTGGACGGTTACGGGGCATATGGCGGGGGTTTACGGCGAGCAGGAGATCGATGGGAGATCCGAGGTAAGCGACAACGAGGTGAAGGGGGGCTGCCGGGTCCAGAAACAGATCGGAGACGGGTTCTTTTCGGCGTTCGGGCAAGTGAACCTGGAGCGTGACCGGATCGAAGAGTTGGACCTGCGAGCGGTGGGCAACGGGGGGTTAGGTCTGCGGTGGATCAAGACCGAGGAATTGTTTTGGGAGACGCGGCTGGGTATTGGTTATCAGCAGGCGGAGTATGAAAGCGGCCGTCGTACGCGGTCGATAGTGGGCGACCTGACGAGCGATGTGCAGTACAAGGTCAACGCGCACGTCGATCTGAGTCAGCGGACCACCTGGATACCGGACCTGGATGATTTAGCAGCGTATCGCGTGACGTCTGAGAGTGCGGCGATCCTCTATTTCAATACCGCGCGGACACTGTTTTTGAAGAGCGGCCTGCAACACAACTACGACAATCAACCCGCGTCCACGAAGGTAGAGCGGCTGGATACGTACTATTTTACGAACGTGGGGTGGAAGTTCTAGCGAAGGAGGGCCCGTTTCATGCAAAAAGGCCGAACGTCACGCTCATCGCATCGCATGCAACTTTTTTTGATATTTCTGGTGCTTGTCCTGGTATGGACAGTGGCGGGCACCTTAGGCTGATCGGGCCAATTGAAACCTGTGTACCAACGCAGTCAGGTGATGGCTGGCATGGGAATGGTCATTTCAATTACGACGTGGCCGGCACACGAAGCGGTGTTGGCGTTTAGCAGCAAAGGATTGGGGGTTAATGCGTTGTCAACGTTGAATGTTGTTGCATTTGTTCTCTTTCTTGCCTGGAGCGTCGTGCTGTGGAGTCCGCTTTTTCTCATGAAGCACAAGGGGCGGCGTTGGATTGGGATTTTTGCGCAAGTAGTAATATTATTGGCGATATCTGGTCTATTCTGGAAGTATGGAAATGGCTAACCCGGGCCTATCGCGGACTCTGGACTTTCAGTTGCGACGGCAGGTAGATGGCCTATTGGGTCGGGAGCGATGACCGCAGATCGACATGGGAGTGCACATGCGAACACCAAATGCTTTTATCTTCTGCGTACTGGTATTTGTCGCGCTGTTGGGGCCCATGGTGTTGGGGGCGGGTCCGTCGATTCGGGTGGTGGTGTACAGCGGGGCGAATAATCACGACTGGCGGAGGACGACGGCGGAGATCGAGCGTATTCTGGGGCGATGTGCTGTATTCGACGTGGAAACGACGGAGCAGCCTGAGCAGATGACGGCTGAGCGGCTGGGGGAATACGATGTGATTGTCAGCAACTGGAACAATTTTGGCCAATCGGGGCTGGACTGGTCGGAGGGATGTCGGGAGGCGTTTCTGGCGTTTGTGCGGCAGGGGAAGGGGCATGTGATGGTGCACGCGGGGGGGAGCAGTTTTTCTGATTGGCAAGCGTATCACAAGGTGGCTGCGGGCTGGGGGGCGCAGACGGGTCATGGTTCGCTGCACGAGTTTGTGGTGAAGCCGACGGGTAGGGCGCATGCGATCACGCAGGGCGTGGAGGCTTTTGGGACGCGGGATGAGCTGTGGCATAATACGTGGTTTCCGGCTGAGAGCAGGGTGCTGATGAGTGCTTTTTCGTCGAAGGCCCAGGGCGGCAGCGGCAGGGACGAGCCGGTTCTGGCGGTGAATCGGTTTGGCGAAGGCCGATGCGTCAATCTGCTGTTGGGCCATGACGTGACGGCCATGCGGAATCATGGGTTTGACATGGTGCTGCTGCGGTCTGTCGAGTGGGCGGCGCGCGGGTGCGTCGCGGGGACTGCCAAGATCGAGCATGAGGCTGCCGGGGCGCGGTACTTTCAGAAGACCGACAGTTCGGTGGCGTTGATAGGTGATGGGAGAACGCTCTGGCGGTTCAATTACGCCGCGGAGCAGACCAAGCCTTATTTTCATCCGGTGGCGTTGGCTGACGGCACGGTGTTGACGTGGGAGCGGCCGGGTGACCATCCTTGGCATTATGGGCTGTGGTTCAGTTGGAAGCATATCAACGGGGTGAACTACTGGGAGGAAGACCGCAAGACGGGGCAGGTGGCCGGTGTGACCGAGTGGGAGCCGGTGCGGGTGCAGACGCACGCGGACGGCTCGGCGGAGCTGGAACTGGATGTGTCGTACCATGAACCGGACAAGGCGAATGTGCTGACTGAGAAGCGAAGGATTGTCGTTTGCGCACCGGACGAATCGGGCAGTTACAGTATGGACTGGACCAGCCGGTTTACGGCGGCGGCGGAGGTGGAGCTGAACCGGACGCCGCTACCGGGCGAGGAAGGCGGCAGCAGTTGGGGAGGTTATGCGGGGCTGTCCTTTCGGGCGTGCAAGGGGGTGAAGGAGGCGGTTTTTACGAGTGCCACGGGGCCGGTGGCGCTACGGGGTGGGAAGTATCGCGGCAGGGATGTGGCGTGCGAGTACTCGGGGGTGCTGGCGGGCAAGGCGTTCGGGGTGGCGATACTGGATCATCCGGACAATCTGAACGCGTCTACGCCGTGGTATCTGATCCATGACGAGAGGATGGACTTTTTCAGCCCGGCGGTGATATGTTACGGGCCGCACAGGATGGTGCAAGGCGAGACGTTCACACTACGGTATCGTCTGATCGTGCATGGGGGCCGATGGGATGCTGGTGGGCTCAGGGAAGCATACGAACGGTTCGCGGGCGGTGAGACGGGCAAGAAATAGAGCCGAGATCACGCCGCGACACCTGTTTTGCACTGCCCGGCTTAACGGCTATCTCTCGTGGCAACGGGTGCGATCGGTTTACGCAGTAACCGATGCTAAACTCCAATCAGGCTGGCAACTCGCCATCGGTCTACTTCGTAGACCGCTGCCACCCGTCCAGGGGGCCCAGTCCTTTGCGTCGGCTAGGACTTGATGATTTCTTTGACGATTTTGTCGATTATCTGGACAGGGCTGATGCCGGTTTTATTGTGAGCGAGGATGGAAAAGACGAGCCATTGGTTTCGGTTGTTTTTGCAGTAGCCGCTGAGGGCCCAGGCGCCGCGGACGTAGCCGGTTTTGGCCATGATGCGGTTTCGGAACTGGGCTTTGGCGAAGCGTCGTCGCCTTTTGAGGGTGCCTTCATCGGGGCTGGCGAGGGAATCGCGGAATACTTCGCTGCAGTTATGGTGTGACATGTAGGCGAGGACGGTAGCCAGAAGCCGGGGGGAGATGCGGTTCTGGTGGCTCAGGCCGGAGCCGTCGTCGATGGTGAACTGATTGGGGTCTAAGCCTATTTTGTCCAGGAACGCGGCGACGGCCTTGGCGCCGGAGGCCCAGGAGCCGCGGGCGTGTCGGGCGTTGGGTTGCAGATCGTGATAGGCGCCGAGGGTTTTGAAGAGGCATTCGGCGGCGACGTTGAGGCTGTCGGTGTTGGCGCGGGTGAGGACGTCTTTGAGGGGTGTCTCGTGGGTGACAAGGAGGTCGAGATTGGCAGGGAGGTGGCCCTGGTCGTCGCGGAGTTGCTTGATGACGAGTTTGCCGGTGATTCGGATGTCATGGGCGAGGAGGTATTCCGCCAGGCAGTGGCCGAAGTAGGCACTAGGCCTTTCGATGCTGACGTTGATGGTGTCGGTGCGTCGGACGGCGCCTCGGAGGGTGATGTGGTTGGAGTCGAAGGCGCGGGCGGCCCAGCAGGTGTTGGGGCCTGAGGTAGCGGTGCCGGCCTGGTTGACGATGCTGACATAGGAGGTGGTGGGCATGAGGGCGAAGGTAGCGGGCTGGCCTGCATTTTCGGCGGGCGTCAGGGTGATATCGACGCAATTGTCGTTGAAATTGAGGCCTGAGACCTGGGCGGCGTACCACCGGTTGGCCTGCTCGACGGGCCAAGAGGGGTGGAAGCGGACGTCGTCAAAGATGAAGTCGTCGATGATGAGGTCGCCGGGGATAATGGGCA
>Ga0180429_10002875_pt1 | contig 14066 bp, 16 predicted proteins | sample SS_ome_FD_132428 | JGI IMG/M metagenome (GOLD analysis project Ga0180429, IMG submission 132428) | Hypersaline lake sediment archaeal communities from the Salton Sea, California, USA - SS_1_S_1 metaG | ecosystem: Environmental > Aquatic > Non-marine Saline and Alkaline > Hypersaline > Sediment ...
AGCTCCACATCGAGCCGGTCCCAGAGCCCGACCGCCTGCAGGATGGTCTCGATCTCGTGGTAGCCGTCCTCGCGCTTGCGGAGGACCTCCAGGTGCAGGTTCACCTTGGCCGGCGCCGCCAGCCTCACCCGCCGGTGAACGGCGCCGCCCCGTCCCGTGGACGCCCCCGCGTCACGCATGTCAGACTCCCTCGCTGAGGTCGCGCCAGAGGGCGTGCCAGGGGGTGTCGTCCGGCGCGGTGCGCCGGCGGCGATCACCGAGCAGGCGGCGGGACAGACGCGCGGCGAGCCCCTCGGTCTCGGGCCGCCAGGGGACGAGGGAGCGGCGGGACAGATCCGTCACGTCCCCGGCCTGGTCGGCGGGCTCGGGCGACCGTCTTCCCAGACCGGCCGTCTCGGCGCACGACAGCAGGGGCAGCGAGCGCGGATCGAGGCCCAGGATCCGGGCCACGGCCGCGTCCAGGGCGACCGGATCGCGACCGGCGAGCAGCAGGTTGGACATCTGCAGGGCCGAGCCCGGCCGGCGGCCGCCGGGGACGAGCGTGGCGTCGATCAGGAAGCCGTGGGTGCGGCCGTCCGCCAGCGTGCGCCGGGCGGCCGCGACCATCTCTCCGGCGCCCGAATCGCCGTCCCGGTCGGCCTTCCGATCGGCGTCCCGGTCGATGTCCGGAGCGCCTGCCCGATCCGCGGCCGCGGCCAGGGCCGCCAGGCAGGTCCCCACGCCGAGGCGGGAATCGACGCGGGCCGCGACCAGGTGGAGCACCGTGCGCGTGTCCATGGAGATCCTGCGCGCGGGCGCATCGTCGCCATCCGCCGCAAGGGCCTCCACGGCGCCTGCGGCCAGCCACGGCGAGGGCGCTTCGCCGGGCCCGCGACCGCCACCGGCGGCATCGATCACCGCCACGTCCTCGGCATGACCCGCTTCGAATCCGGCCATGGCCAGCACGCGCGCGATGTCCGCGCGCACCGTTTCCGGTCTGGTCCAGGCCACCGCCAGCGACGTCATGCCCCGTCCCCCGTCACTTGTGCAGCCCGATCACCAGGCAGGCCGTCACGATCCAGCCCAGCACCGCCATCTGGATCCAGATGTCGGTCAGCAGGACCTCGTGAGGCCGGCCGCCCTGGCCGTCCTTGAAGATCAGCACGAGATAGCGGCCCAGTCCCCAGACCACGAAGGGAACCGTCAGCGCCAGCCGCCAGGTGTTGAACTGGGCGACCGTGCCCGCCGACACGGTGTAGAGCGTGTAGGCGGTGATGGTCAGGGCGAAGGTGCCGCCGATCAGGAGATTGAGGGTCAGCTCGTTGTAGAACCGCAGAGACGGGCGCGTCTCGAGACCGGCCGGCAGCACGTGCATGTACTCGGCGCGACGCTTGGCGAAGCCGAGGAAGAGGGCGAGCAGGAACGTGCAGAGGATCAGCCAGTTCGAGAGCGGGATGTGCTCGGCGGCGCCGCGCAGGACCTCGACGCTCGCCACCGCCCGCAGGACGAAGCCGATCGCGATCCCCACCACGTCGAGGATGACCAGGCGCTTCAGGACATGCGTGTAGGCCACGTTGAGCAGCAGGAACAGGGCGGCGATCACCGCGAAGCGCAGCCCGAGCAGCAGCGCGCCGCCGAGGGCGACCAGGGCCAGCGCCAGGGCCACGATCTCCGCCGTGCGTACGGCGAGACGCCCCGAGGCGATGGGACGCTCGCGCTTGACGGGATGCCGGCGGTCGTGCTCGACGTCCTTGATGTCGTTGAAGATGTAGACCACGCCCGAGAGCAGGCAGAACAACAGTCCGCCGGCCGTCGCCCGCCAGAACAGGGCGGCGTCGGTGGTGTGCTGCGAGAAGATGAGCCCGGCGAACAGGATCAGGTTCTTGGTCCACTGGCGCGGCCGCAGGGACTGGATGACGGGGATCAGGCCGAAGTCGCTCACCGTGTTTCGCCGTCCCCGGTCGCGTCGCCGCGTCCCGTCTCGAGAATGCGGCAGAGGACGTGTCCCAGCGTGATGTGCATCTCCTGGATGGTGGCGGTCCGATCCCCGGGGGCCACGAGGGCGCCGTCCACGAGCTTCGCCAGCTCGCCGCCGTCCCGTCCCAGGAAACCGAAGACGCCCATACCGATCTGACGCGCCACGTCGACGGCCCGCACGCAGTTCTCGGAGGTCCCGGAGGTGGAGATCACCAGCAGCACGTCGTGTGCGCCGCCCAGGCCCGAGACCTGGCGGGCGAAGATCTCCTGGAAGCCGTAGTCGTTGCCCACGGCGGTCATGACCGACGCGTTCACGTTCAGGGCCAGAGCGGCGTAGGCGGGACGGTTTTTCTCGAAACGTCCGACCAGTTCGGCCGCGATGTGCTGGGCGTCCGCCGCGCTGCCGCCGTTGCCGCAGATCAGCAGACGTCCGCCCGCCGCCCAGGCGGCACGCACGGCCGCCGCCAGGCGCAGCAGGACCTCGAGCTGGTCCTCCCCCAGCCGGTCGAGCGCCGCCCGGTGGTCGGCGAGAGCCGCACGGTAGATGCGCTCTCCGAAGGTCCTGTCGTCGCCGTCGGGACCAGACATTCTCTATCCTTCCTGCCGGGCGTTCTCCTGCGCCTCCAGCCAGGTCGTGTAACGCGCCAGGGCGTCCTGCCACGGCGGCCGCGGGGCGCAGCCGCTCGCTTCCAGGTTGCGGCTCGCGAGGATCGACCTGCGGGGTCGACGCGCCGGCGTGGGGTAGGCCTCGCTGCCGCAGGGACGCACGCGGTCGGGATCGTCGCCCTTGAGCCGCGCGACCTCCCGCGCGAAGTCGAACCAGGTGCACGCGCCCGCGTTCGTGGCGTGGAAGACGCCGGCGGGACGCGTCCGCAGCAGGTGCGCCAGCACGCGCGCCAGGTCCGGCGCGTAGGTGGGGCGTCCCCGCTGGTCGTCGACGACCTGCAGCGTCTCGCGCTCCGCAAGGAGACGCCTGATCGTCAGCACGAAGTTATGCGGTCCGGGGCCGAAGAGCCAGCTCGTCCGCACGATCTGCCAGGGGCCGGACATGGACTCCACGGCGGCCTCGCCCTCGGCCTTGGTGGCCCCGTAGGCGTTGACGGGATTGCGGGGAGCGTCCTCGGCGTATTCCCCGTCCGTCTCGCCGTCGAAGACGTAGTCCGTGCTGATGTACGTGAGTCCGGCGCCGGCGGCGTCGCTGGCCGCAGCCAGGGCGGCCGTCGCCGCACCGTTGACCGCGGCGGCCCGGTCGCGGTCCGTCTCGGCGCCGTCCACGTCCGTGTAGGCCGCCGTGTGGACGATCCATGCCGGCCGATGCAGACGGAACAGGTCATCGACGTCCGCCGCGACCGTCAGGTCTCCGTCGGGAAGGTCGACGCCGGCGACCTCGTGCTCTGCGGCCAGGGCATCGACCGCGGCCCGTCCCAGCATGCCCTCGCTGCCCGTGACCAGTACCCTCACGTTGCCTCCTGACCGTCGGGAGCCGTCTCCCGGATGACCGGGCGGGCGTCCGTCGGCGCGAAGCCCCGCCCCATGAGATAGCGTTCCCCCCGGGCCAGGGCCCGGAGATCGGTCGCGCCTCCCTGGCGCCGCCACCACTTGCGGGCGGCCTCGCGGCAACGGCGCAGCTCGTCCGCGTCCGTCACCAGTTCCCGCACCACCGCCTCGGCGAGATCCCGGGCGACGCCGCGCTCCCGCAGCTTGCCCTCCAGGTAGCGTCGGCCCACGGGACGGAGACGCATCGTGTCCCGGCACCAGGCCTCGGCGTATTGGCGGTCGGAATGCACGCCCTCTTCGGCGAAGCGGTCCAGGACCTCGTCGAGCGGTCCCGCCGGATACCCCTCGTCGAGGAGCTTGTCCCGCAGGGCGCGCCGGGTCCGGAGACGCCGGCCGAGGAGGGCGAACACCCGCCTCGCGATGCGCTTGCGCGCGTCGGCCCGGCGCAGACGGTCCAGCAGATCCGGTGATACCGCCTCCCCGGGAGCGGGAAGAGCCGGCGGCAGGGATTCCGCCGCCAGCTCCAGGATCTCGCCGTCGTCGAAGGTCACGCGCACGCCGTTCTCGGTGTCCTCCACCGCGAGGAGCACGGGACCGCCGCCGTCGTCCACGACCTATCCCGCCGCCGAGGCCGAGGATTTCGACTTGGACGACTTGGCCGGCTTGGCCGGGAGCGTCTCGGCTGCGGCCTCGTCCGCGGCGGGGTCGGCCGGCGCCGGGTCCGCCTTGATGCCGTAGTGGATCAGGACCTTCTCCTCGATGCGCCCGTAGAGATCCCCGTTCTCGCGCAGGAAGTCCCGCACGTTCTCCTTGCCCTGGCCGAGGCGCTCGTCCCCGTAGCTGTACCAGGCGCCGGACTTCTGGATGATCCCGCCCTCGACGCCCAGCTCGATCAGGTCGCCCTCCTTGGAGATGCCGTGGCCGTAGAGGATGTCGAACTCCGCCTTCTTGAACGGAGGCGCCACCTTGTTCTTGACCACCTTGACGCGCACGTGGTTGCCGACCACGTCCTCGCCCTGGGTCAGGGCGCCGACGCGGCGGATGTCGAGACGCACGGTGCTGTAGAACTTCAGGGCGTTGCCGCCGGTGGTGGTCTCGGGGTTGCCGAACATCACGCCGATCTTCATGCGCAGCTGGTTGGTGAAGACCACCATGGTGTTGGTCTTGGCGATGGCGCCTGTGAGCTTGCGCAGGGCCTGGCTCATGAGACGGGCCTGCAGGCCGACGTGGGTGTCGCCCATCTCGCCCTCGATCTCCGCGCGGGGCACCAGCGCGGCCACCGAATCGATCACCACGATGTCCACGGCGCCCGACCGCACCAGCATCTCGGTGATCTCGAGAGCCTGCTCGCCGGTGTCCGGCTGCGAGACCAGCATGTTGTCGATGTCCACGCCGATCTTGCGCGCGTAGATCGGATCGAGGGCGTGCTCGGCGTCCACGAAGGCCGCCGTGCCGCCCAGGCGCTGGGTGTTGGCCACGACGCTCAGTGCCAGGGTGGTCTTGCCGCTGCCCTCCGGTCCGAAGATCTCGACGACGCGCCCCCGGGGCAGACCGCCGATGCCCAGGGCGATGTCCAGCGTGAGGCTGCCGGTCGATACGGTCTCGATGCCGTCCACGACCTGGTCGTCGCCCAGGAGCATGATGGCTCCCTTGCCGAACTGCTTCTCGATCTGGGCCCGGGTCAACTCGAGCGCCTTGGCCCTGTCCTGCCGCCTGTCCTTTGCCATCGTCATCTCTCCTTGGGTGTGTGTCGGGTCCGGGAGGCTTCACTGCCGAGCCGGGCGTCCGCCTTGAGCCGTGGGACCAGCCGCCGGACAGGTGCCGTTCACCATACTACGCCGGAGCGGGGCCCGCCAACGGGAAAACCCCGCGCACGACGTACCGGGCGCCGCGGGCGCTCAGGCGGCTCTCGATCAGGCGGATGTCCCGCACCGCCAGGGGCTGCGGGGCGGGGGGCGCCAGGGCCCTCAAATCCGCGAGATCGGCCGCGGCGAGCGGACGTTTGACGCGGGCCAGGGTCAGGTGGGCCCGGAAGGCCTGTCGGCGGGCCCGGCCCTCGCCGGGACACGCGCCGATCGCCTCGTCGACCGACGCGGCCAGCGACTCAAGCGCGCCATGGCTGTCCAGTCGCAAGAAGAGGACCCGCGGCCGGCGCCAGTCCGGGAAGACGCCGAGCCCCGCCGTCGTCGGCGCGAACGGGACGTGCCGCGCGGCGGCCCGTTCCAGGGCGTCGGCCAGGACGGGCAGGGCCTCTGCGGGCCGCTCGCCCAGGAAGCGCAGGGTGACGTGCAGGTTCCCGGGCCGGACCCACTTCAGGTCCCAGCGGCGGCGCCAGGTGTCGAGCTCCGTTGCCAGGGTATCGCGGAGGCGCTCCCCGGCATCGACAGCCACGAAGAGCCTCACCGCCGGGTCTCCCCGCCCGATCCGGCGAAGGGGTCGGCGCCGGTGGCCAGATGTCGTCGCAACGCGTCGAGGGCCAGGGAGACGGACAGCTCGCGGTTGCGATAGCGGTACGGGCCCAGGAGATACCGCCCGGCGTACGCAGCGCCGGCCGAGGCCAGGCCGACACAGACGGTGCCGACCGGCTTGTCCGGCGCGCCGCCGTCGGGCCCGGCGATCCCGGTGATCGAGAGGGCGTGATCGCTGCCGAAGCGTTCCCGGCAGCCGACGGCCATCTCGCGGGCCGTCTCCTCGCTCACGGCGCCGTGGGCGGCCAGGGTTGCGGGCGCCACGCCGAGGGCGGCGGTCTTGACCGCGTCCGCGTAGGTGAGCGCACCGCCCAGGAAGCAGGCGGACGAACCCGCGATCTCGGTCAGGGCGGCGCCGAGCAATCCCCCCGTGCAGGATTCGGCCACCGCCACCGTGCGCCCGCGGGCGATCAGGTCCGCCTGGACCACCTCGTTCAGCTCGCTCAGGTCCGCGGCGTAGACGCGGTCGCCCAGGACCGCCTCCAGGTCCGCCTCGAGGCCGGAGGGCCACGGAACGGCGGGCGACGGCGCCGTCGCCTGCACGTCCACGCCCCAGCGCGTCAGCCACCAGGACCAGACGAGATCGGGATGGCGGGCGCGCAACGCCTCGGTCGCCTTGGCCAGGCCGGGCTCGGAAAAGCGCACCGTGCGCCGGAGCAGGCCGGGCGGGGGCTCGCCCAGCCCGGCGTGTTCGCCCAGCCACGCCTCGACGGACGGCCAGAGGGCCCGCAGCTCCTGCGGCACGCCGGGCAGCAGGACCAGCGTGCGTCCGCGCAGTTCGCCCACCATGGCCGGCGCCGTGCCCAGGGGATTTATCAGGGCGTCCAGGCCATCGGGCAGCAGGCCCTGCTTGACCAGGTTCTCCGCGTAGGGGAATCCCCGCACCTCGCACCAGTATCCGCGCAGATGACGGGCCACGCCCTCGTGTTCGCGCAGGGGGACCGCGGCCCAGGCGGCCACGGTCTCGGCCGTGAGGTCGTCGCGGGTCGGACCGAGGCCTCCCGTGACGACGGCCAAGGCCTCCTCGGGCACGGCGTCGAGAGCCGCGGTGATCCGGCCGGCGCGGTCGGGCACGACCGCCACCGCTTCCACCGCCACGCCGCGGCGCATCAGCCTGCGCTGGATGAAGCCGGAATTGGTGTCCACGGTGCGGCCGTTGAGCAGCTCGTCGCCGATGGACACGAGATGGGCCCGGATCGACGTCACCATCCTGTCACCGCCAGCGTCAGGCGCAGGCAGAGGTTCGCGTAGACGCCCGCCAGCAGATCGTCCGCCGTGATGCCCCAGCCGCCGGGCAGACGCTCGGCGCGACGGACCGGGAACGGCTTGGCGATGTCGAAGAAGCGGAACCAGAAGAAGCCGGCGAGCCAGCCGACCCAGCCGGTGCTCACGCCCAGGTAGGTGACGAGCATGCCCGCCACCTCGTCGCTGACCACCAGGGAGGGATCCTTGCCGTGTCGTCGCTCCAACCAGCCGGCCGCCGGCACGCCCAGGGCCACGACCGCCAGCAGCAGCCCCGCCTGGACGCCGAGCGACACCGGCGCGACCAGTCCCCAGATGATCATGAAGGCGAAGCTGGCGACGGTGGCCGGTGCGATGGGCGCGTAGCCCGTGCCGCCGAAGGTGCCGAAGGCGTGGATCAGGAAGCGCATCAAGGGGGGACCTCTCCCGCTGGTCGTGGAACGTCGCGATGCCGATCGGGCGTCAGGGTACGCCAAGGGGCAGGCGGGGTCAACGGGAGCGGTCCCGGGGATGCGCCGCGGCGGTTCAGGACGGCGGCATGCGCGCGAGCAGGGCCTCGAGAGTCTCGACGACCCCGTCGCCGGCGGCGGCGCAGGCCGCGACCACCGGCCAGCCGCGGCCGTTGAGCAACCGGTCCATGTGCTCGGCGGGCACGGCGTCGGGCAGGTCGCGGTGGTTGTACTGCAGGACCAGCGGACAGGTCGCGGGCGGGATCCCGACGGCGGCGAGATGGGCGCCGAGTTCGTCCAGGAGCACCAGGTTCGCGTCCTGCCGCGCGTCGCGGCCGTCGGCCACGAAGATCACGCCGTCGGCCCCCCGCAGCAGGCGGCGCCGGTCCCCGGCGCGCGGCAGCCGTCCCGGCACGGCCACAAGGTGCAGACGCCGCCGTCTCGGCCAGGATAGGGGCAGGAATTCGCAGCGATCCTCCGGGGACGCGGTCTCCACGACCGTCACCTCCGCGGGATCGCCGACGAGCGCGGCGAGCCGGAGCAGGTTGGTCGTCTTGCCCGACAGTCCCGGACCGTAATAGACGATGCGCGCCGCCCGTCCGTCGTTCGCTCGGCTGCCGTCTGCGGTCATGGGGCTACTCCCAGAAGATGTCGTCGCCCCGACGACGACGGGACGGCTCGTTCCCCGCCTCCGGAGTCTCCGCGACGAGAACGGACAGGGCCTCGCGCATGGCTTCCAGGGGCGCTTCCACGAGACGGTAGGCCAGTCCCGGCGGCAGCCGCGACTCGCAGAACACCAGGAGCGAGAGATCCCGCGCCACGGGCTGCGCGTAGACGCGGTGCCGTCCGTCCTGCACGTGGACCGGGGCGGCCTCTTCACAATCCGGATGGAGCGTCCTGGCGATGGCGACCGCGGAGGCGAATCGGGCCAGCGTGTCTCCGTCCCGCGGCCCCGCCCCGAAGCGCAGGACGAGCCGCCCGCCGCCGGCCACCAGGCAGACGCCCGCCACGCCAGCGCCCCGCACGACGTCTGCTGACGCGTCGCACAGGCGCTGGTACAGGTCGTCCCGGAGTGGACGGGCGGACTCGGCCATACGGCCCCTCTCGACGGATAAGGACACGAACCGCATTCGGGGAATGCGGGGTCTCGATCGAGCTATCGGCTGGAAACAGAAGGACTTGAAGTCAGAAGTCGCGGCGGAACTGGAAGGCCCGCTGGAGCGTGGCCTCATCCGTGTAAGCCAAGGCGCCGCCGACAGGTATGCCGGTGGCCAGACGGGTCACCTTGAGCTCGGCGGCGGCGAAGAGCCTCTGGATGTAGAGCGCCGTGGCCTCGCCCTCCACGCTGGCGTCGAGGGCCAGGATCAGTTCGCCGACCCCGTCCTCCTCGACCCGCCTCACCAGGCGATCGAAGGGCAGGTCCTCGACGCGCACGCCGTCCAGCGGAGACAGCAACCGTCCCAGCACGAAATAGCGGCCGCGGAAGAAGCCCGCCTTTTCGAAGGGCAGGATGTCCACGGGCGAGGCGGTGACGCAGAGCAGGCCCGCCTCTCGGCCGGCACAGCTGCAGATGGTGCAGGGATCGGCCTCCGTGATGGCGCCGCAGCGGCTGCAGTTGCGGACCCGGCTGCGGGCCTCGGCCATGGCCTCGGCGATCTCTTCGGGAAGCGTACCGTCGCGCCGGATGAGCTCCAGCGCGATGCGCGTGGCCGACTTGCGGCCCAGACCGGGCAGGCGGCCCAGGGCGCGCACCAGCCGCTCCAGCGACGGGGACTGGAATTCGCCGCCGTCGTTCGAGGCGCGGGCGTGGCCGGCCGAGGGCGTGGAATGGTCCACGACCTACATCCCCGGCAAACCGGGCAGGTTCATGCCGCCGGTGACCGAACCCATGTCCGCCTCGGCCATCTCGTTCACCTTGCGCGTGGCCTCGTTGACGGCCGAGAGCACGAGATCCTGCAGGAACTCCACGTCCTCCGGGTCGACGATCTCCGGCTTGATGGTCAGGGACAACAGGTCGTGCTTGCCGTTCATGGTGGCGACGACCTGGCCGCCCGCCACCTCCGCCGTCACTTCCTTGCGGGCCAGTTCCTCCTGGGCTTCCGCCATCTTCTGCTGCATCTGCTGGGCCTGCTTCATCAGGGCGCGGATGTCCATCGGGTCTCCTTCACGAGCGGGGTCAGGAACTAGGATTTTCCGGTCGATCCCGGTTTGTCGTCGCGGCGCAGCCAGTCCTCCCGCTCCGCGTCGGGAACGACCTCGGCGTCGAGCATGCGCACGAGATCCCCCAGGGCGCCGTCCTGGCTGCAGGCCTCGTTCAGGGCCTCGGCCTCGGTGGGCGCCACGGTGCGTCGCAGCTCGTCCCGGTGCTCGCTGCGCACGGCATCCTCGCCGTCGACGACGTTCAGCAGGAGCTCCTTGCCGAGATAGCTGACGGACGCCTTCTGCAGGACGGCCAGGTCGGTCTCGACCTGCTTGAGCTGGAACGTCTTCTCCGCCGGGAAACTGAGCACGACGCGATCGCCCTGGTCCGAGGGCATGCCCTCCATGACGCAGGCGCCGAGGGCAGGGTACCGGGCCAGCAGGCCCTCCACGAGACTCGTCCATCCCGAGACGGTGGCGGCCGCCGCCGCCCGGTAGGCCGCAGGACCGGAATCGGAAGCCGCCGGCGCCTCGCGGGGCCCGACGGTCGCGGCCGGCGCCGCCTCGCGGGCCCGGGACGCGCCGCCGCCGGCGGGCGTCTCGCGCGATGGGCCGCCGCCCGGGGCCGGCGTCGCGTCGCCGCCCCCGCCGCCGGCGAGCGGCGTGCCGGTCAGGACCTCCATGCGCCGCACCAGATCCGACAGCAGGACGCGGGATTCCATCAGCGCCAGCTCCACCAGCAGGGCTTCCAGGAGAACCCGGGGCTGCGTACTGCGGTGGAGGCGCTCGAAACCGCGGCTGGCGCGGTCGAGCAGGGCCAGCAGATCCTGCACGGCGAAGCGCTCGCTCTGCCGCACCAGGGCCTGCAGCTGGTCCTCGGGCAGAAGGATGCCGGCGGCCAGTTCGGGGTCGATTCGCAGCAGCAGCAGGTGGCGGAAATTGTCGACCAGTTCGCGGGCGAATTCGTCCAGGCTCCGGCCGCCGGTGGCCGCGGTCTCGGCCACCTTCAGGATGCGCGCCGGATCGTGGGCCAGCACCGCCTCGTTGAGTTCGGTGAAGACGTCGGCCCGCACCAGGCCGAAGAGATCGATGATGGCCTGCTCGTCCACCGCGTCGTCGCAGGCGGCGAGCACCTGGTCGAGGATGCTCAGGGCGTCGCGCATGGAGCCCTCGGCCTGGGCCACCACCAGGCGCAGGGCGCCGGCGTCGAGGGATTTGCCCTCGGCCGCGACGATCTCGGTGACGCGCCCGGACAGTTCCTCCCGGGTCAGCAGGCGGAAGTCGAAACGCTGGCAACGCGAGAGGATCGTGCGCGGGATCCGGTTCGGCTCGGTGGTGGCGAAGAAGAAGAAGACCCGGGCCGGCGGCTCCTCGAGGATCTTCAGCAGGGCGTTGAAGGCGCCCTTGGACAGCATGTGGACTTCGTCGATTATGAAGACCCGGTTGGTGCCCTGGCTTGGCGTGTACTGGGCCATGTCCCGCAGCTCGCGGATGTTGTCCACGCCCGTGTGGGAGGCGGCGTCGATCTCCAGCACGTCCAGGTAGGTCCCGTCGGCGATGCCCCGGCAGATCTCGCAGGTGCCGCAGGGCTCTTCGACCTTACCCGCCGGGCAATTGAGCGCCTTGGCGAGAAGTCGGGCCACGGTGGTCTTGCCGCAGCCGCGGGAACCGGAGAAGAGGTAGGCGTGGGACAGCTTGTCCTTGCGCAGGGCCGCGCGCAGGGTCCGCGTCACGTGCGCCTGGCCCACCACTTCGTCGAAGGTCGCGGGGCGATACTTGCGGGCCAGCGCGTGGTAGGACATGGCTCCCCGGAGTGTTGGGGTGCGAACCCGGGCGCTCCGTCACCGTGCGGGCTGCGTGCGATCCGGGTCGAGGAGCGGGTCAGGCTGGCGATGCACACGTCGACTACCGCGTACCGCTGCTACTTTCCAGTCCTGACGGGGTTAGCTCGCCGGCGTCGCACCGGGCCTGACCCACCATCTCGTGCGGGGCTCGGGGCCCCTGTATCGGGTGGTGGAGATGAGCGGGCTCGAACCGCCGACCCCCACGTTGCGAACGTGGTGCTCTCCCAGCTGAGCTACATCCCCACCCGGATGTTCCTGCGCGACGTGGACGATGGCGGAGAGGCAGGGATTCGAACCCTGGGAACACCTAAGTGCTCAACGGTTTTCGAGACCGCCCCGTTCAACCACTCCGGCACCTCTCCGACTCGTCATGCGGGCTGGCGGAGAGTCAGGGATTCGAACCCTGGGTACCTTGCGGTACACACGATTTCCAGTCGTGCCGATTCGACCGCTCTCGCAACTCTCCGCCCGATTCGTCGCGGGCCGCAATATAACATGCACCTGCGTATAAAGCAACTCGCGGCGGGCGGCTCCGCGCCTCTACCGGGAGCCGGGCTCACACGCCGCCGCCCCGTCCCGCAATCGCCGGAAAAAGGCCCGCAGCAGGTCGGCGCATTCGGCCTCGAGAACGCCCCCGACCACCTCGAAATCCAGGTTGTAGGGGTTGGTCCCGAGGAGTTCGCCCGCCGAGACCAGGGCGCCGGCCCGCGGGTCGCGCGCGCCGTAGACGATGCAACGGGGTCGGCCCAGCAGGATGGCCCCGGCGCACATGGTGCAGGGCTCCAGCGTCGTGTACAGGGTGCAGGCGTCCAGGCGCCAGTCGCCCAGCGTCGAGGCGGCGGCCCCGATGGCCAGGATCTCCGCATGGGCCGTGGGGTCCTTGTGGACCTCGACCTGGTTGCGGCCGCGCCCGATGGGCACGCCCTCGTGGACGATCACGGCTCCGACCGGCACGTCGCCCGCCTCCCCGGCCAGCCGGGCCTCGTCCAGGGCCACGCGCATCCAGCGCTCGTGGGTGGCGAAGGCTTCCGTGTCCAGACTCATGGCGATGGCCTCCGGCTGCGCGCGACGTGCGGGATATGGCGCGCCCGGGAGGATTCGAACCCCCAACCTTCTAATCCGTAGTCAGATGCTCTATCCAGTTGAGCTACGGGCGCTTTGCGGGAATATATCATCGGGCGCCCGAAGCGGCAACACGGCGGCTCGGGAACCGGTCCACGGCTCCGACGCCGCCGCGCCGCCATCCAGGTTGATCTATCGATAATACGTTTTGACCCGCCCCCACCGCTCCCGCGTGGTCGGCGTCGAACAATCGAACTCGAAGACGCCCTCGTCGCTCATGAAGACGACCGGTTCGTTGAGTCCGTTTCGCATGACGCCGTTGCGGCAGGTGACACGGCTCTGCCCGAGCGCGACGCCTCCGAATTCGATCCGGATGATGGGACCGTCGGGAGGTGTCGTGCACCCCAGGAGAGCGGCGTCGACCTTGATCGAATCGCCCACGGCCTCGGCGTTGAGCCAGGTGAAGAAGTTGGGGCAGGCGGCACCGTCGAGTTGATCGCCGGCCGTGACCGCCAACGGGACGAGGATCTCGTCGTCGAACTCGAAGACCAGGGAGAATCCCGACAGGTCCTGATCACCGCTGTCGGTGAGCATGACGTCGACGTGGAGGGTCTCGTCGCAGGTGAACTCCCCCGTGGCGGGTGAGAAGCTCAGCAGGGTCGTTTGGGCCGGTGAAACGGTGGCGATGAGAGCGCCGATGCAGACAAGCATGGCCAGACGCAAGCCGGCCCTCCCGCCGGAATGATTCGTGTCGGGGCGGGCATGACGCCCCGCAGCCCGAGACTTGATGATTGAGAACATGGCACTCCACTCCGGTTTGAAGAGTCTCCGAGGATCCGTCCTCATTTCAGCAAGATCCCCCGGGTAATGCGTTCCTCGCCCGACGCGCATTGCAGGCGGAATATGTAAACGCCGTTGGCCAGTCGGTGGCCCGTCTCGTCCCGTCCTTCCCAGCTCAGAGAGATCGGCTCGTCGTCGAGCAGCCCCCGCCACGGCGTGCCCAGGTGCTGGCCGGCCAGATCGTAGACCTCGAGTCGCGCCGGACAGGGCCGGGCGGAGCTGAAGTGCAGCCGTGTGGATGGATTGAAGGGATTGGGATAGAGCTCCAGCCGGGTCCCCTGGAGATCCCAGGCCGGCACGTCGACATCGTTGTCCACCACGACGGTCGTGGGCGGCAGGTCCAGACCCGGCACGGGCTCGGCCTGGGGGGTGTAGAGGACGACTTCCACGGCCGTGATGGGGCTCGTGCCCTCCTGGAGGGTCTCGAAGGTCCAGCGGAAGAGCTCTCCCGGACCGGTGGCCCAGCAATCGTGGCCGAGGATCGCGGTGGCGCCGTACCACTCGCCCGGAATGGTGTCGGCGAAATCCGGGAAGAGTTCGCAACCCAGTGCGGTGAACAGATCACCCGG